>ERZ827520.3286-NODE-3286-length-13518-cov-2.759489_pt1 | contig 13518 bp, 8 predicted proteins | sample MGYA00519581_ERZ827520 | MGnify/ENA primary metagenome ERZ827520 (study PRJEB31778, sample SAMEA3449339) | human gut metagenome | biome: human gut; feature: human-associated habitat; material: faeces | place: United Kingdom | collected 2010/2012 ...
TGGCCGCGCCGGTGTCCTCGGAGGTGGCCTGGCCGGTCAGTTCGGCACATTTCTATCCACCATCTATCAGGAACTTCAATATCGTTTATAGGAAAGGGGCGGCGTGCTGTGAAAATGAACGGAAGACGAGCGGGCGCTCTGCTCCTGATAAGCGGGCTGTCTGTCTGTATGCTGGCGGAGCCCGCCGGTATGCGGGCGCAGGAAATAGACGCGTCCTTGTTTGAGAGAGGTGAAGTCCTGACCGGTGACGCCCTGCTGCCGGTGGCAGCGGACGGGACGCGGGAATTACAAGTCAATCCCGCTACCGGGGAGATTCGGCTGAAGGATACCGCCCTTGGTCAAACGCTGTGCAGCTACCCGGAAGAGAAGGAGGGCGAGGAGACGACCAGCGGGTACAACGCCGCCGGTCTGCGCTCCGCTCTCATCATCCAGTATATCAACACCGCCAAGGTAATGGCAGAAACCAACTCGCTGATTGCCAGTGTGCGCAAGGGCGGGCTTACCGTCCATCGAACGGCGAGCGGCGCGGTATTCACCTACGTCATGCCCGATTTGGGGATTACCATCCCCGTTGCCTGTGTGCTGCGCGAGGGGGCGCTGGAGGTATCCATTCTGACCGGAGAAATTCGGGAGGAGAAGGACTATATGCTGCTGGAATGCACCCTGATGCCCTATCTGGGCAGCGCCGGGCCGCAGGAGACCGGGTATCTGCTGGTACCCGACGGCAGCGGCGCGCTGCTCGACTTTTCACCGGAAAGCAAGGCGCTGCCGAGCTTTCAATACAAGGAACCGGTCTATGGCCGGGATCCGATGGGAAGCGTTCTGTCGAAAAGCAGCAACAGCGAGGAGATAAAGCTGCCTGTTTTCGCCATCAAGACCGGGGAACGGACTGTGATGGGTATGATTACAGAGGGAGACGCGCTGTCCTCTATCGAGGTATTTGCGAAGGGGAGTAAAACGGCGCAGTCCACCGTACATCCGGTGATGACCTATCGTGGAACCTTCACCCGCACGCTGTTTGACGCCAGCTGGGAGAAAAAGAAGACGATCATCGTCGCAGAGAATGCGGCGGAGATTCCGGCCTTCACCGTGCGGTATACCTTGTTTGGAGAGGGCGGCTATAACGAGGTGGCCGAGCGAACCGCCGCTTGGTACCGACAACAGACGGACGGCCAGACGGCACGGGCTGCCGATGCCGCCCTGACCCTGCAGGTTCTTGGCGCCGTGCGCAAACCCGGTTCGGTGCTGGGGGTTCCGGTGCAGGCGGTTTATGCCGCGACGACCTATACGCAGACGGCGTCTCTTGTCCGGCGGCTTCGGGAGGAGGGGACGCCCGGCCTTCACGTGGTGTACCAAGGGATGTTCGCGGGAGGGCTGTACGATAAAATGCCGGTGAAAGCCAAAACTGAGAGTGCGCTGGGCAGCAGGAAGGAACTGGCGGCACTGTGCGAACTGCTGGCCGAGGACGGCTCGTGGCTGTTTCCCGCGGCGGATCTGTCGGGAATATATACAAGCGGATACGGCGTTTCCTACAAGGGGGACGCTGCCAGAGATTTCGCGGGAGGGGTCAAGGAGATCGTCCCCTTTTCGCCAGTGACCTTTGCGCCGCAGGAGGACGGTCTCTCCTACACGCTTCTGACGCCCCGCCGTACGACGGAGGTATACGCGTCCTTTACGGCGGCGCTGAATACGCTGGGGCTGCACGCGTTTGCCGACAGCGGCGCCGGGCGGCTGCCCTCCGATAACCACCGCACTTTCTTCGGCAGCAAGCGGTTTGTTGACCGGCAGGCCGCTAAAGAGATCCAGCGGGCCGCCGTTCAACAAGCGGCGTCGGGGTTGGAGGCTTATATGACCGATTATGCGGCGGGCTATTTGCTCCCCTATGCCAGTTATGTGACCAATGTACCGGCCTGCTCCAGCCGGGGCGACGGCTTTACCCGGGAAATCCCCTTTTACTCCCTGGTGGCCTCCCCATTCGTCCAGCTGGCTGCCCGGCCCGTCAATTTTGAAGAGGATCCACAGACATATCTGTTGCGCTGTATCGAGTATGGGCTGCTGCCCGGCGCGATTGTCAGCGGAGAAGGGACCGACGCCCTGGGAGATACGGCTGCCAACTGGCTGTATGCCGCAGATCCGGACGCCGTGTGCGATTGGATGGCGGAGCTGGTCGATCGGCATGAGGCGATCCTCGCGGTCATAGGCGGATCAGCGCTGACGGCACACGAGCCGATCGCGGCGGGCGTGTACAAGAGCCGCTTCGCTGGCGGCCAGACGGTTTGGGTGAACTACACGGACGCCGCCGTCGAGGTGGACGGCGTGACCGTACCGGCCACCGGCTACCGGATCGGAGGTGCGGCATGAAGCGGCTGAGCTATGAACGAAAAAAATCGATGACAGGGCGCGCCTTTATTCTTGTCTGGGTTATCGGCGTTTTGGTGTTTTTTGTGGTTCCTTTTATCCGTACGGTTTTTTACAGCCTGAACACCCTGAATTTTCGCACGCTGGAGACATCTCCTGCCGGCGCGGCGTATTTTTCCCGCCTCTTTACGAAGGATACCGGCTTCCTCCAGAATCTGAGTACGGTGCTGATGAACCTATTGTACGAGGTGCCGATTATCGTCCTGTTCAGTCTGTTTATCGCGGTGCTGCTCAACCAAAAATTTGCGGGCCGTTTGTTTTTCCGCGCGGTATTTTTTCTGCCCGTCGTCGTCATGTCAGGTGTTGTGTTTACCCTGCTGCGTCAGGATGTCCAGTCGGCCGATATTATGCAGCAGACCGGCAGCGGCACTGCCGCCTTTTCCAATCTGACCTTGCTGAGCGATCTGCTCTCCTCCTTCGGCTTTGGGGAGTCCCTTATCGATTTCATCAGCCAGGTGGTCGATAGGGTTATCGACACGGCATGGAAATCCGGGGTGCAGATTCTGCTTTGCCTGGCCGGGCTGCAAAGTATTTCCATCGGTTTGTACGAGGCGGCGCGCATGGAAGGCGCCACTAAATGGGAGGAGTTCTGGAAAATCACCTTCCCCATGGTGACGCCGGTGCTGCTGGTCAGCGTGATTTATACCATTATCGATTCCTTTACCGCCAACGGTAACGTCATGATGGCCTATATCAACAACGTATCCTTTCAGAACTTTGAATACTCGTATGGCTGCGCGATGTCGCTGACCTATTGCGGCGTGATGCTGGTGATTATCGGCGTAGTGGCAGGGGTTATCGGACGAAGCGTCACATATACCGAGAGATAGAGAGGAGGGAAAGCTATGTGGCAACGCTTTGCCGGAGTCAGGCTGCGATGGGAAAAGGCGGGCCGTGCACAAATGAACCGGCGAATAGCCCAGATGGCTGCCCGGTGGGTTATACGGTTGCTGATGTATGCGCTGCTGATTTGTCTGAGCTTTGTGCTGCTGTATCCGCTTTTATACGCTTTCAGCCAGGCGTTCCGCACGCAGGCGGATATCTATAACGCCAATGTCATTTGGATACCGACCGCCTTCACATGGGATAATTTCCGTGTGCTGTGGAAAGGCATTGATTACCCGCGCTCTTTAAAAATACGCTGCTTATCTGCGTGGGCAGTTCGCTTTTACAGACGGCGATCTGTGCGGTCACCGGCTACGGCTTCGCCCGGTTCCGTTTTAGGGAAAAAGCGCTGTGGATGGTTCTGCTGCTGCTGACAGTGATTCTGCCGCCGCAAATCGTTTCTATACCCAACTTTTTCCTTTATAAAGACTTCGATGCGTTCGGCATTCTTTCCCTTGTGCAGAGACTGACCGGCTATGATATTCAAATACGGCTGCTGGACACGCTTGGCGTTTATTTTCTTCCCGCGCTGTTTGGGCAGGGAATGCGTTCGGGGTTGTTCATTCTGATATTCTGGCAGTTTTTCCGCGGCCTTCCGCAAGAGCTGGAAGACGCGGCCTGTGTGGACGGCGCCGGCTCGGTGAAAACGTTCCTCCGCGTGATGACGCCAAACTGTCGGGCAGCCATCGTGGTGGTGTTTCTGTTCTCGCTGGTATGGTACTGGAACGACACCTATATCGGCAACATGTATATGGAGAGCATGGAGACGGTCTCCATGCGCTTGGCGCTTATCAACAGCGATATTACCAATCTGGGACTAAATCTCGATCGTATGGGACAGATTCCCTATGTGCAGGCCGGAATCCTTGTGTCGATTTTCCCTCTGCTGCTGCTGTATCTTGTGTGCCAAAAGGTCTTTGTGGAGAGCGTGGAGAGAGCCGGCATTGTCGGATAAATATACAACGAATGGAAGAGAGGATGAGACGGATGAACAAACGCATTGGTTCAGGTTTGGCAGCGCTGTTTCTTTTGCTTGGTATGGCGTCTGCCCTGAGCTTCTCAGGGTGTACGGTGAGCAAACCGGGCAAGGTCGATGGAGAGACAGGGGGCGATCTGTCGATCGCATCCTTCTACAACATCTGGCCGGACGATGAGAATACGGCTATAGGCGCCGCCATCAAGGCTTATAAGGAGCAGTACGGCGCGAAGGTGACCTACAACCAGTATGACTACAGCGTGTACAACAACAAAATGATGCAGATGGTGGCCGGCGGGAACGCCCCCGACATCATGGTGGCCTATGGCATCGATATGCCCCGTCTGGCGGCTATCGAGCTTATCCAGCCGGTGGATAACTTTGTGAAGGTATCCGAACAGAATTGGCCGGAAATTATGGATAGCTACACATGGAAAAGCAAGCATTACGCCGGCAATGTCCAGCAGGTTCAGACGCCTCTGTTGTGGTTTAACAAAACCTTGATGGAAAGAGAAGGGGTGGATAAAAATCCGTATACCCTCTGGAAAGATGGAAAATGGAACTGGGACACGTTTCTGGCATTGGGCGAAAAGATGACAAAAGATACCAACGCGGATGGCGAGACAGATCAGTGGGGGTTTAACACCGCTTACACCGGCTGCTTCCAGTGGGCGAACAACGCGCATATGGTGCAGGTAGATAAGATGGGCAAGGTATCCATCACTTGGAAAGAGGAGGCCAATCTTAACGCCATTAAATTCTTCCAGAAAATCCGCTTTGATAAGGTGATCATGCCGCAGGATATGAGTAAATTCAAAGAGGACTTTGCTACCGGTAAGCTGGCTATGACCTGCGGCACCTATGAGTTCCTGGCGGATGTCGCGCTGAATTTTGGTATGGACGCGGACAGCGTAGGCGTCGCCCCCTTCCCGGTCGGGCCGAATTTCCAGGACCATTATTATGGCCAGACCAATCTGTTGACCATTCCTTCCGGGGCCAAAAATCCGGAGGGAGCGGGTAAGCTTTGTGAGCTTATCAGTCAAAAGGAAAAGGAGCTGTTCCCCAATCAGCCTAATTTTGCGAACCCGGACGTTGATAAGATTCTGAAAGAGGATCATTTGGAGGTTATCAACGCCGTCACCTCCAAAACCCGGGTGAATTACGACAGCGGCTGGGGCAACTGGGATCCCACCAGCCTGTACAACCGCCGTTTGATCTATGACAAGCAGGATCCGGTAACGGTTCTGGATACTCTGGAACCCCTGCTCCAGGCGGCGATTACCGATTTGCTCAACAGCACGGTCGGCGACCAGACCGCGTCCGACGCCGCGCCGGACGCCTAACACGCGGGAGGATTAGAAGGATGAAACGATGGATAAGCGCACTGGGCTGCGGGCTGCTGCTCACGGCTGCCCTTGGAACCTATACGGCTGCCGCCGAGTCGGAGATACGGGTGACCGATTATAAACTCGTCAACGTGCAGGAAGGGAACAACGGCGGCCCCTTTTATGTGTATTTCACGCTTTCGGAGCCCATCGGCAACGCCCGGCATTTTCAGAATTATGATCGGCAATTCGAGCCGGGCCTGCCTGGGGATTCTTGGGATTTTTCCGACGCTCTGGTGGATGCCGGCCGGAAATATGTCACCATCAACGGCAATTCGGTCGGGGAGTGCATCGAGGCGACCGGTTCCGTATGGTCGACCGCTCTGCTCTACGAGAAGGACAAAAAGGATCCCTCCATCCAGTATTTTGTCATGTACGTCGCTTTGGAGGGGACCGATCGGACGAGAAACGACGTGACCATCGAGATAAAGAAGGGCCTGATTTCCCGCGAGAATAAGAAGTTCGAGCCCTTTAAGGCGGTCTGGAGCAGCAAGACGCAGAGCCTGGAGGTGTATCGTGAGGGCGACGCCGGTCTGTCGCTCAGTGAGTTCAAGGCGGGTGTCGGGACTACGCAGCCCAAGGCGACCACGACGAGGACGCCCAACGGCAAGCCCACAACCGCCCCCCACGGCACCACGGCAAGCGGAAACTCCGGCCCCGACGGCACGACGACCGGCCCCGACATCTCCGGTATGACGACGGAGACGCCGCCGGACGGAACGCAGACAACGGCGGCTCCCGCCCCCACGGAATGGCAGCCGTCACTGGGAAAATACGACATCACCACCACCGACAAGGACGTCGAGATCGATGTGCCGAACAGTACCATCACCCTGAAAAGAAGCATGAAGGTATCGGAGCTTCTGTCCGTTCTGCAGGCGGTGGAGGGCTATGAAACCGGGGTATACAACGGCGTCGAGCCCGTGAAGGCGGACAGCTACATATACACGGGCTATAAATACAAGGTGCGTGTGGACGATCAGCTGATTGGGAACTTTCTGCTCAAGGCGCCCGCTCCTTCCGGTGGGACGGTATGGCTTATCGTCGGGATCGCCGCAGGCGTCCTGGTAGTGGCCGGAGGGGTTCTGGCCTTCCTGCTGATCAGAAAAAAGAAGAGCGCCATGGCCTGACAGGCGTGTAAGGAAAGGACGAAGGGTATGAGAATGAGAAAAGCCGCCGGGACGGTGGCGGCGCTGGTACTGCTGGTATCCCTTTTAACGACGGGCTGCGCGGTCAAGCCGGTCATTAACGACGATCCGGAGAGCGTGGGGGCCGGGCGGCCGTCCTCCTCCGCCGGTACGACCAACGCCCCGGATAACACGGATCCGACCGCTCCCACCGATACCACCGCCTCCACCGAATCGACCGATGCCTCCCGGCCGACGGGAAGCACCACGGCGAATGCCGGAACCGACCGGCCCGGCGGCGCGACCACCACGACCTCGTCGCAGGGCGGCGGCGATACCCAGCCGACCGTGAGCCGCGTCAAGGCGCAGGTCAAGACGGTCAACGGTATGCCGCGGCTGTTTATTGACGGAAAAGTCTCGACGGGCAATATGTTCTTTGTCAACGGCGACCAGGGCGCGTCCGCCAAGATTTATGAAAGCCAAATTCGGTATGCCAAGGAGGCGGGCCTCCACCTGTATTCCACCAACGCCAATATCAATTACACGTATAAGGAATCGCCCGACCGCAATTTGGTTTTTGCCTCCCTGCGTTCCCGCCTTCAGACGATTTTGAACGCGGATCCGGACGCGAAGATCATGCTGCGCGTGGCGGTGGGGCCGATGGCGGCCTCCAGCTTTGGGCAGGACGACGCGGCGGTTTACAGCGGGACGAAAAGCGGCAACGCCTCTCTGGCGTCGGACGTGTGGTTTGCCGAGGCGGAAAAGCGGCTGATGGAGATGATTGCCTATATCCGCAATTCCCCCGAATTTGCCGATCATGTATACGCCTACCATTTAGAAAACTGGGAATGGTTCGATCCCAACTTCACCGTCAGCCCGGACACCTCGCCGACCAACAGCCGGAAATTCCGGGAATGGCTGAAGAATAAATACGGAACCGATGCCAAGCTCCAGGCGGCCTGGGGCCAGGGCTATACCCTGTCCGAGGCGCAGGTGCCGGAAGATCTGCCGCTGAACTCGACCACCGGGGACACCGTCATGCTCAAAGCGACGGATTCCCGGTACACCGATTATCTCGATTATTGGAATTGGCTGACCGCCTCCCGTATCGAGCAGCTTGCCAAAGCGGTCAAACAGGCCAGCAGCAACGAAAATCTTGCGCTTGCCTTCTATGGATATTATTTTGAGCAATACCATGCCACCACCGGCCATTGGGCTTTTGATAAGCTGCTGAACAGTCCGTATCTGGACGGGTTTGCCTCCCCGACCTCGTATATGGACAGGGGCTTTGGCCGCAACTCCGCGCTGGCCACAAGCGGCTATATGACCACTGCCGATACGGTGACCCGTGCGGGCAAGCTGTGGTATATGGAGAGCGATCAGCGCACCTTCATCAACCGGACGGATCGGGAGTTTAATGTGGATGACGACGCGCCGCTCCCGGGCTTGAAAACCATCGAGGACATCCAGGAGGTGCATAAACGGGAGGTCGGGATGGCGATGATCCACGGAACCTGCCTGTATCCGATGGATTTGGCCGGTCTTGGCTGGTACGATTACGACGATATTTGGACGAACTTTATGGGCCTGGACGCCGCCTATGCTGCCTATGCCCAGGCGCTGAAAAAGCAGCCCTCCTTCGACGTGGCGCTGGTAGTGGACGAGAAGGCCCAATGCGCGGTCGGCAGCCCCGCCGCGCTGTCCAGCGTTTCCCTGGCGCAGATGATGCTGGAGATATACCGCTCGGGCCTGTCCTTCTCCCTCGTGGAGATGCAGGATGTGCTCAACGGGAAGGCGGACGATTGCTCGATGTATGTCTTCGCCAATCCCTACCGCTTATCCTCCGCCGACATCGACGCCCTTTCCAAAAAGCTGCACACGGGCAATAAGACCTCGGTGTTCCTGTACAGCCTTGGTACGGCCTCCTCCGCCGACATGAAAAAGCTGACCGGTATGGAGATGGAGACAATCAATCAGGTGAAATCGCACGCCATCCAGCTGACCTCCCAGACGAAAATTCCTGGTCTGGATGTACCGCGGGGCCTGACCGCCAATCCGCTTACCGTGGTCAAGGGCTCGTATACGACGGCGCTGGGCACTTATGCGGACGGGTCGGTGGGCTATGCGCTCTACGAGGGGACAAATTATCGCAGTGTGTTTCTCGGGTCGCATTTTGCCTCGGCGCAGACGCTGCGGGCGATCGCCAAGACCGGCGGCGTACAGGTGTATATGGACGGCAACGACGTGCTCAACGCCAACGACACCATGCTGATGTTCAGCGCCTCCTCCGCCGGAAGCCGAACCGTTCGATTCGGCGAGAAGACGGATGTCTACGACTATTTCACTGGAAAATGGTACACGGGCGTCACCTCGGTCACCTTTGAAAATATGAAAGCCGGACAGGTGAAATGGCTGTTCTTTGGTAAGAAAGCGGAGATTCAGGCGATGAAGCTGCCGGCCTGGTAACCGGCAGAGGCCAGTGACAAGAGAGAGGATACGAATCCGACATGCATACATCTGAAGACAACCAAGCCCCCACGCCGATAAAGGCTGCCGTTCTCATGGAGAACGGCAGGCCTGCCCTGTATCTGGACGACCAGCTGTACTCCCCAAATCTGGCGTTTCTCAACGGGGACACCCTCTCGTACAGCCAGCCCGTCTACGATAGCGAAATCGCCCATATCTCCAATGCGGGCTTGCATCTGTATTCCACCATTACCCGCCTGTATTTCGACGAGGAAGAGGGGCTAGATCCCCGCCACCAAGCGGTATTGGACTCTATTCTGGACAACGATCCGCAGGCGCGGATTCTTCTGCGGGTTCATACCGGCATGGGGCGCCGGGCGGATACGCCGGAGAGTGAACTTTTCCGGCTGACGGGCCAGTCGGCCTCCGACAGCCTGTCACTGGCGTCTGACCTTTGGCTGCGGGAGGCGGCAGCCCGGTTGACCGAGCTGGTCGGCCAAATCCGCCGCCATCCCCGCTATGCGGGCCATGTTTTCGGCTACCACCTGGAGTGCGGCGAATGGATGCAGCCTTTTTTTGTCGTGGGGCCGGACGTATCGGCGGCGAACCGGCAAAAATTCCGTGAATGGCTGTGTCGGCGATATCCGGACGCGTACACGTTTGAACAGGCGTGGGGAGTGGACTATCCGCCCGAAGAGGCTGAGGTGCCGATCGATTTGCCCATTGACGTGCCGGAGAAAGCTATGCTTGGCGGCGCGGAAGACCGAAAGTTTACCGACTATCTGGATTACATTGGAGAACTGACCGCGTCCGGTATCGAGCGGCTGGCCATGGCGGTGAAGCAGGCGAGCCACGGCGAAAATCTGGTCATTGCCTTCTACGGGTATTATTTCGAGATTTTCAACGCCAGCTCCGGGCATTTTCATTTCCGCTCTCTGCTGGAGAGCCCCTGGCTGGACGGCTTCGCCTCGCCCGTCACCTATATGGACAGGAGGACAGGGGAGCTGCCGGCGCTGGCGTGCAGTGGCTTCATGACGGCGGTGGATACAGTCGTGCGGGCCGGAAAGCTGTGGTATATGGAAAGCGATCAACGCACCTTTATCAATCGCACCGATCGGCCCTGGGATCACACGCTGCTCCCGCCTCTCTGGTCGATAGAAGAGATTTGCAAGGCGCACCGGCGGGAGATAGGGCTGGCCATGATCCATGGTACGGCGCTGTATCCGATGGATTTGGCCGGGCTCGGCTGGTACGACGATGCGGGTATCTGGACGCATTTTATGGCGCTGAACCGGGTATATGCGGCCTATACCCGGGCACAGAAAGTTCCGCCCGCCTTCGACGTGGCGCTGGTTATAGATGAGAGCGCACAGAGCCGAACGGGATGCTCCCTGCTTTCGGCGCAGCTGTTGGCCGGGATGATGATCCGGCTGTATCACACAGGTCTGCGCTTCGCTCAGATCGAGATTGGGGATTTGGAGAGAGGCCGGTCCGATGATATGGATATGTACATCTTTGTCAACCCGTTTGGCTTATCGGCAGATCGTGTGGACGCCGTCTGCAAGACGCTGAGGAGGGGGCATAAAACTGCCCTCTTCCTATACGGCTTTGGGGACACCGATCCGGTCGATGTCCGCCGCCTGACGGGCATGGAGCTTGTGCGGGAGAGGGGCGTTTGCGATCTAAGCCTGCGCCTGGCTTCCTCCGAGCTTCTAGGCACACCCGATTGGCCGGGGATTACCATTGGGGAGCGAACGGTGGTGACCGACTCGGATGCGCGGGTGCTGGGCGTCTATGCGGACGGGTCTGTCGGCTTTGCGCAGCAGGATACCGGCGAGTGGAACGCCCTGTTCTGCGGCGGCGCGGGTCTGTCGGTGGAGGGGATAAGAGCCTTGGCAAGAGAAAGCGGCGTCCCCGTTTGCTGTGAGACGACGGATGTTTTCGCCGGTGACCGGCAGATGCTGCTGCTCTCTCCCGTGACCGCCGGGGAGAAGACGCTTCACTTCGGCGGAAAAGTAGATGTTTGGGATTATTTTGAGAACCGCTGGTATGAGCAGATCGATACGCTGACTTTCCGCCACATGGAAATAGACGATTGCAAGTGGCTGTTTTATGGGGAGCGGGACGCGATTGAGGCTTGGAACCTGCCGGCCTGGCAGGAAATAAACAACTCCACAGGAAAGGAAACAGCCCTATGATGACAGCAGAAATACGACAAATCGGCAGTATGCCGACCCTTTTTGTCAATGGGGAGCGGCAGGTGCCCATGCTCCTGTTCACCAATACCGAGATCGACGGGGGCGCGCGGCGGGATATATGCGCCAAAGAAATACAGTTGGCAAGTGCGCACGATATGCACCTGCATTCGGTCTGTTGTCATCTGCCGGTTCACCAGCCGCGAGGGCAGCGTGATTTTTCCATGGCTATCGAGGCGATGGACACGGTTATGCGCAGCGATCCGCAGGCGATGATTTTGCTGCGGGTCAATGTGTCCCTGTATGGCGAGGACGCGGCTGCTTGGGAGAAGACCCATCCGGGCGACGGTATGCGCTATGCGCTTCATCCGGAGCTTTGCGAAAGGGTTCCCCTCAAGGATGGCACCGCCGAGGAATGTGCGGCTACGGCTGTATCCATTACCTCCGAGGACTGGCTGGAGGCAGCCATTGACACGCTGGAGGAGCTGCAGCAATGGATAGCGGCTCACGAAGAGTACGATAATCATCTGCTGGGCTACCATGTGGCCGCTGGGGAATGCGGCGAATGGTTCTTCGACGCGGTGCGGGACTGGGGCGTGGATGTCAGCGAGTCCAACCGCAGGGCTTTCGAGAAGTGGCTGCGTGTAAAGTATTTTCCCCGCGCCGAGGGGATGACCGATGCCTGGGGCCTAAACCCCAAGCGGTATATCGACTTTGCTCAGGTGCGGGTGCCTGCCGATATTCCGGGGAATGACCGAACCCATCCGGCCGAGCGCACTCTGTTTATGGAGCCGGAGGATCAACGGTTTATCGACTATGGGGATTTTGTTTCCGATTGCGTCAGCGAGCAGATCATCAAGCTGACCAAGGCTGTCCGTGAGATGACGCAGGGGAAAAAGCTAATCCTCGTTTTCTACGGCTATTATTACGAGCTGTATGATGCGCGCACGGGACATTACCGCATGAACCGTCTGCTCGATTGTCCGTATATCGACGGCTTCGCCAGCCCCGTCAGCTATCTGGACCGCAACCAGGGCGGTACGGGCGCGGTCATGGGTCCGGTGGACAGCGTGCTGCTGCACGGCAAGCTGTGGTTTGTGGAGAGTGATTTGCGCACCGGTCTGGTGGTGCGCTCCCACAGCCCGGAGGATCATGAGAACTGGCTGAATAAGCCGGTAGAGAGCATCGAGTATCTCACGCAGGTGTACCGCCGGGAAAACGCGCAGATGATTGCCCGGGGCATGGGCTGCTGGTATATGGATCTTCCCGCCCGCGGCTGGCTGTATCACCCGCTGATTTGGGAATGCATTCGTGAGCAGAGGGATTTTTACCGCTTTATGGCGGACAATGCGGAGCCGCTGCAGCCGGACGTGGCGGTGGTGCTCGACGAGCGGGCCATGGCGCTTATCGCCCATGCCGAGGCCTGCGGCAACAAGCTGCTGCACACGGCCCAGCAGGCGTTTTACCGCGCCGGTATCAAATTCGGCTGGTATACGGTGGAGGACGTGGAGAACGGGCTCGTTCCCTCGGCGAAGGTCATCTACTTCCTCAATCCCTTCGACATCAAGGAGGAGCGGTGCGAGAAGCTGCTGCACGTCGCTAAGCGGCAGGGGGCGGCGCTTGTGTTTATGCACGGATTCGGCCGGACAAAAAAAGAGCTTGTCCGCCGGCTGACGGGCATGGAGATACGGCAGAGCGCCCTTGCCATGGAGACGCTCGCCATGGAGGCGGCCTTTATGCCCGCGGGGAAAGCCTTTATGCCCGACGACGATCAGCGGGCGAATCCCGCCAGTTGGGTGGAGCGGAGCGAGGGCGTGCAATCTTTGGCCGTGTATACGACCGGGCATCTGCGTGGCCGTACGGGCGCGGCGGTTTGCCGGCGCGATGGGCAGACCTCCGTGTTTGTGGGGGCTCTGCAGCTGACGGCAGACGGTATCCGGGAGATTTGCCGCCTGTGTGGGGCGCACATTTACAGCGAGAGCCAGGACGCGCTGATGATAGGCAACCGCCTGCTGGCCGTTCATGCCGGAAGTGAAGCGGGAACGCGGGAGATTCACCTAAAAAGC
>ERZ827520.3293-NODE-3293-length-13498-cov-8.484416_pt1 | contig 13498 bp, 10 predicted proteins | sample MGYA00519581_ERZ827520 | MGnify/ENA primary metagenome ERZ827520 (study PRJEB31778, sample SAMEA3449339) | human gut metagenome | biome: human gut; feature: human-associated habitat; material: faeces | place: United Kingdom | collected 2010/2012 ...
CCCGACCTGAGCTCGTATCTGAGGCGACACGGTCCAGGGTGTTGCGCATCGCCGACGAGATGAGTTTCTCCATCTCCCGTTCGGCCACTGCGCTCAAGTCCGGCAAAGCATTGCGTGTCGCCTTGCTGATGAGCGACCATATCCGACTATGGTTCAGCGCTTCCGTCATCGAAGGGTTGAACCAGGTTTTGCACGCAGACGGCTATGATTTATCGATCTTCCAGATCTCCAGTATCGAGGAACGCCGTGAGTTCTTTGATATGCTGCCGGTTCGTCGCAATGCCGACGCGGTGATCGTTGCTTCCATCGATGTCGATGCGCAGGAAAGCGCACAGCTGGCCAGCACCGGCGTACCAATTATCGGCATCAACTGTGTGAATCCAAGAGAATACGGTTTCACTGCGGCCGTGGGGATAGACGATGATCAAGGTTCGCGTCTGGTTGCGCGCCATCTTATCGGGCTGGGGCATCGCAACATTGTCTACGTACGTACGTCGCGTGAGGTTTCCTTGCACTTCAGTGTGCAGCAACGTTATGACTCCTTCGTCAAGGCCTGTCTGGAACAGGGTGTCACGCCAACTACGTTGGTTGCGCAGGAAAGTGAGGACCGCATTAGCACGATTGTCTCCGAGTTGCTGAGCTTGCCGCAAATGCCAACCGCCATCGCTTGTCAGGAGGACGGCATCGCGATTCCACTGATTTATCAGCTTGTGCGTTGTGGCTACCGTATTCCGTCTGATATTTCCGTCATCGGCTATGACGACAGCTTCTATGCGCACGATATCGGCTTGACCACGATTCGCCAGGATCCGATTGGCATGGCACACGAGGCGGCTTGTAAGACTCTTGACTTGATCAATCGCAAGACCACGGGTATGCCGTTTCAGACGTTTCCGGCGCAACTGATCGTTCGCTCCAGCACTTCGCGAGTGTCCTTGGATAAGGGCTAATCGCTTACCGATACATAGAAAACCGCTCCGGTTGGTTCCGGAGCGGTTTTCTATAAGGAGAGAATCAGACAGTGAAGTCAATTGCGGTCACTTGTGGGCGTTGGCATATTCCTTGGCCCAGCCATCCACGAACGCGGACTTGACGCCATCCCAATTGCCGGTGCCTTGGGCATACTCGAGCAAAGCGGAGCCGAGGTCGTTCTTCCATTGTTCGGACGGCATCATGGTGAAGTTCCAAGACACTGCGGTGGTACCGGACTTTTGGTCGTCCATGGCGTCAGTGACCAGCGGGTTGTCGGATTTGACGCTGGAGAAGGTCTTGAACGGGGTGGTGAAGCCCATCTTCTGAGACAGCGCTTCTTTGCCCTTATCGGAGGTGATGACCCACTTCAGGAAGTCGGCGGTCGCTTTCTGATTGGCCTTGGATGCTTTCGAATTAATGCACCAGTAATTCTCGGAGCCGGTTGCCAGACCTTGGTTCTCCTCGCCCTTGGCGCCGATGTAGATTGGCATCATACCAACGGAATCGGCCTCCATGCCGGCTTTCTGCAAATCGGACCATGCCCAAGTGCCGTTTTGATAGAAAGCGGCCTCGCCGAGTGCGAATTCGGAATTGGCGTCGTCACCAGTCTTGGAGCTTAGTTGGGACGGCTCGGTGGTGGAATCGGTGATGTACAGGTCAAAGATGTTCTTGTACTCCGGCAGATAGGTTCCCTTGATAGTGGCCGGCTGTTCAGTGATGTTGTCATCTTTGAACTCATAGTAAAGAGGCAGGTTGGCTAGATGGGTCTTGAAACGCCAATCGGAGCTGGAGTCGAAACCAGCAGAGGTGAAGGCGCCCTTAATGCCGAGTTCATCCTTCTTGGACTGCATGTCGTCAGCAACGGCCTTCAGCTTACTAAAGGAGTTGATGTCTTTGATGGACTTGGCCTTGGCGCCGGAAGTGCTGAAGTATTTGTTAAGGATGTCTTTGTTGTAGATTAGGCCATAAGTCTCCATGACGTACGGTACGCCAACGACCTTGTCGCCATCCTTGAGGGCAACATCTTGGTTCTGCAGTTGCTTGTATACCTCTGTGCCGGACATGTCAGCAGTGTAGTTCTTCCAGTTGGCGTAACCGACCGGACCGTTGACTTGGAACAGGGTCGGTGCCTCGGACTTAGCCATCTCGCTCTTGAGCTGCTGCTCATAGGTATTGGAGGCCGCGGTCTGAACGTTGACCTCGACACCGGTTTCCTTAGTGTACTCCGCAGCCAAATCGGCCCACTCGTCGGCGGCTTCTGGTTTGAAATTGAGGTAGTATACCTTGCCCTTGCTTGAATCAGAGCTCGATGAGCTGCCACAAGCGGCAAATGTCGTGACAGACATGGCGGTGACCGCAATGAGGGCTAGTGCGGACTTCAATTTACGATTCATCTTCGAACCTTCCTTTTCTGCATCGGGTCCAACGTCCCCGTTGGATATGTGCACTGAGATAGTGCTGCTTTCTGCCGATGCCCCTATTATGCATCACTTTCATCTTTTTTGCAAACGATGGCAGTATTTTGTTGATTTATCACGTTGCAATACCGGGCAATCCGCTATTTGCTGCCATTTTTAGGCATAAAATTAGGCGACACACTATGCAAGCGTTTGCTAAAAAAGTTGTACATCAAACGATTGACTGTAGCAAAAAGCCGCATCCCCTGAGAGACAAGGGATGCGGCTTGAGGTGAGCTACTTATGGATGACGTCAGCGCGGCCAACGTTCCTCGGCGCTAGGTAGTTGCGGAAATGGAGCGTGTGGCCCCTTCTGGTACCAGTAGGCAACTGATGCCACATCATCCTGACGTTCGAAGAATCCGCGGTGACCAACACCGATTTGCTGAACGGTCACCTTCAGGTTGGAACGGAAACGAATCGGATCGGGGATGTGCCAACGGTAGAAGCCACGCATCGGGGGGCAATCATCATTGTGATAATCGTTGTGAATCAGCTCGTCGTGTGAAGAGTAATACGGGTATCCGAGATACGGTGTGCAGTAGTTTTGCTCCACGGTCTTGCCATTGACCTGCTTGGCGAAGCTCCAAGAGCCTCCGAAATAGTCCTCGGTGCCGGTGCCGCAGATCGTGGGGTACTCTTCATCGTCATCGATGTAGAATTTGAATTCGCCTTCACCCCACCAGTAGCGCTCAAGCGTGGTCAGTGCCAGGTAGGTACCTACATAATGCCCTTCACCTTTCACGCCATCAAGCACCACATAGTCTCTCCCCTTTTCAGTAAGGCGCTGGCGCCGCCATTGTGCGTGGAAATAGGCAATGTCATCGTCGAACGGCTCGTCATTCACGGTGTAGTCAATCTGGTAGAAAAATGCGCTGATGGCGTTCTTGTGTTGGTTTTCGAGCGTGATGCGTGCGCGTGCGCCGAACGGCATCGAAAAGTACATGTTGAAACCGCGGTTCGGCACTACGGCGACAGGCATGGAATTTACTAGGCACGCACGGCCGAATCCGCAGCAAAAGAAGTCACCAAGCGGACACTCCACACTTGGTTCCTCCTCGTCATCCCAATAGAAGCGCAGCACAAGGTCCCGCAGTACAAAACAATCGGCATCGGTGGTCTTCTCGTCAACGGTTATCCAGATGTGTCGAATGCAGCCGGGGCCGGTGATATCAGCAAGAGTCGCCGTTGCGCCGACGGGTATGTTACGTAGGCAAGGGCTGCCTTTGCGACTTGGGCCAAGCTCACTGGCCGCTATGCCGCCTTTGCCCGGTTCGCCGGTCGGGTTTTCCGCGTTGACTGCGCGGCTTGATTCGTGCCGTATCTTGGTCAAGGATTCTAGTGTCATGTTCGTTCCTTTCATGGCGTATGCTGCGTCTGTTTGCGCGATACATTCATATCTGTGCGTATCAGCTTCGGTCACAGACGTTGTTTGTTTTTTGAATATGAGAAAGTCTCCATCGGCGAGCGAGAAAGCCGATGGAGACTGTGGTCATGCCGTTATGGACCAGGTGAAAATGGCGTTATGCGATTCACCGCGGCCCATAGGCGAATCACTTGTGGGCCGGCGGAAGCATGCCGAAGTTGTTTTCATAATCATTCCAGGCGCTGGTCCAATCGTCCAGATATGCCTTCTTCACGCCATTCCAGTCACCGGTGCCCTGAGCGTACTCGAGCAGTGCATTGGCCACGCCGTCAGCCCATGCCTGTCCCGGAATATAGGCGCCATGAATTGGAGTGAGGCCATCGGACTCAAGCTTGAGCGCGGACTTGGTCAGCGGGTTGTCAGGCTGGAAATCCTCGGAGTCAAAGGTGGTGAACGGAACGGCGAAGCCCATATCCTTGGAGAGAATCTTCTTGGCATCCTCGTCGGAGACCATCCACTTGATGAAATCCTCAGTGGCCTTCTTGTCCTTGTCGGAAGCGTTCTTGTTCACAGACCAGGAGATGTCATAGATGGAGTTCGCGGCGTACTTGCTCTCATTCGGGAAACCCATGTAGTACGGCAGCATGGCCAAGTCTTCATCGGCAACTTCGTTGCCTTTGATCTGGCTATAGGCCCATACACCATTCGGGTAGAAAGCGACCTTGCCGGCGGAGAACTCGGCGGTGGAGTCCTCATAATTCACCGAGCCAAGCATGGTGTTTTCGGTCGGGTTGTCCTTCATCTCGAGATCCCACAGATTCTTGTAGTTATCGAGATAGGTGCCCTTGAGTTCCTTCTCGAAGTCCACGCCCTCGTCAATGTACTCGTAGGCGACTGGCACCTGAGTCATATGCGAAGCATATCGGTAGTAGTTGGATGAGTCCAGACCCGGCGTGGAGAACGCGCCGTCGATGCCCAAATCATCCTTATGCTGTTGCATGCTGTCGGCGACCTTCTTCAAAGTGTTGTAGTCCTTGATGTCGTCGAAGGACTTGATGACGGCGTAGTCCTTTTTGGCATACTCGTTGATGAGCTTCTTGTTGACGATGATACCGAACCATTCGGCGGCATATGGCAGGCCGTACACGTTGTCGCCGTCCTTGTGGGCCATCTGCTTGCCCTGATCGTTGAGAAGCTTGTAAGCCTCAGTATCCTGCAAAGGTTCGAGGTAGTCCTTATATTTGGCATACTGATCGAAGCCGCCGATACCGAACATGGTCGGGGCGTTGTTCTTAGCGAGTTCGGACGACAGAGTGGACTCGTAGCTGCCAGAGGTGGCGCTCTGAATATCCACTTTCACGCCGGTTTGCTTGGTGTACATTTCGGCGAGTTCGTTCCACTGATTGACAACTTCCGGCTTGTTGTTCAGGAAATAGACATGTCCTTTGTCGTCCGCGGTGTTGGAACCGCAGGCGCCGACGCCCGTCAACATGGCCAACGCGCCGACAGCGGCGATGCCTTTCGTGAGATTCTTCATGGGGTTTCCTTTCCTCCTTGCGACCTTCCTTCGTCGGAAATCACTTGTCAAGGTCATATGCGGGCCCTCTCTTGCCTGATACAATCTGACCGTGGCCTGATTCTTGCAGACGGTCATCGTCTGTGTCGAACCGGTCCGAGATTGATTGTATCGAACCGGTTCGCTACTGTCAAAGTCGGAGGGTTTATGCGTGTTGGCGTATTTTTTGTTGCCGTATTGCGACATGTGTCGAGACTTTGCCGATACAAGTAGACGCTCTTTTTGGGAGCAATAGTGGCTTCGGACATGCCCAATAGTAGATGGCCATTATCCTCTGCGTGCGACTGCAGCAACATCGGGCGTGATAGCGGAAGATGGAAGGAGGGTTGCGTCATGGGGACGATATGACTGAAAATGATGGGCAGGATCGCCTATTCGGGCCGAATCCGAGTGGGCTGGATGAATCGCCTCACGGCATGATGGTGCTGGTGATTGTCGGCATGATCGTCGGCCTGTTGTCCGGCATGTTCGGCATCGGCGGCGGTACGGTGATCGTGCCCGCACTGGTGTGGCTCGGACTGTCGCAACGCCATGCGGCGGCGACCTCCATGCTGGCGATCGTACCGACGTCGATTTCCGGTGTGATTTCCTATGCGCACAATGGCAACGTCGACTGGGTCGCGGCCGCGCTGCTGTTCGTTGGCATGTTCGCCGGCGGACAGTTTGGTAGCTGGCTGTTGTCGCGGTTGCCAGAACTCGTACTGCGGTGGGTGTTCGTGGTGTTTCTGATATTCGTAACCGCCAATCAGGTGATTTTTACGCCGTCGCGGGACCAACGGATCTTCATGAGTGTGGTGACGGGCATCGGGCTGGTGCTGTTGGGCGTGGTCATCGGCACTTTGGCCGGGTTGCTGGGTATTGGCGGCGGCGCACTGGCCGTGCCGGCATTGTCGATACTGTTCGGGGCATCCGATCTGATCGCGCGCGGTACTTCGTTGCTTGCCATGTTCCCGAACTCGATCACCACCAGTGTGGCGAATATGAAACGTAAGTTGGTGCACATCAAGGCCGGGCTGATCATCGGCGTCATAGCTGCGCTGACCACACCTTTCGGCACATGGGTCGCCGGGGCGGTCTCGCCGCGTGCCGGAGCCATCATGTTCGCGGCCTACCTGTGCGTGTTATTGGTCCGCAGCTTCTTCGTGGCCGTCAAAGCCACTCGTGCGGCTCGTGGTTCCCGCGCATAGTTTCGGTCAATGCCGGTCAGAAGACCTGCGCCAAGATCGATTGGCGAGGTCGGGCATCCGTCTGTGAAACAACCGTATCTACAGTAAAGGCGTAGTTCGTGGCTTTGCGGTCGAGCCGCGTACCTGTAGTTGAACCGGGAACGTCTCGAACGGTTTGGGGACGGGTCGTCCTTCAATCAGATCCAGCGCTTTCCTTGCAGCTGCGACGGCCATATCATGCGGCCGTTGCCGGACGGTGGTTAATTGGGCTTCTTCGGCGAACGCGCTGTCATCGAAACCTGTCACGGAAATATCCAATGGGATGGATAGCCCGCTTCGTTGAAGACGGAAGAACAGCGGGATAGCCTGTGAATCCTGGTGGAAGCATAGGGCAGTGGGCGGATTGTCCTGCGCCATCATTTCGGAGATCGCGGCATCGATGATGTTGTCGTTCTTCTGCACGGCCAGTGTGCGCGCATTCATGCCATCGATGGTGCCGCAGGCTTCTTGAAATCCAGTGATGCGGTTGTATGAACTGAAACCGAGCGTAGATGAGAAGCTCTCATAGAGGTACAGAAGATTGCGATGCCCTAGTTTGGCAAGATGCCGCACGATGAGCTTAATGCCTTCCTTGTCGTCGATGCCAACAGTCGCATCGAAGCCCTCGCTGGTGGTGTTGACTCCGACAATCGGTATTTTGGCGGTGCCGAGATGCTTCACTTCGTCTGGGCTGATGCCGAAAGAGGATACGAACACGGCATCTGCGTTGTTGCGGACGGGCAGCTCTTCGAAGAATGCATCGCGTGCCTCGGCCCCTTCGATGGGGTAGATGACGAGATCGTAGCCGGCGTCGCGTAGGACGTCGTTGAGTCCGGCGATAATCTCTGCCGTGAACCATTCGATGGCATGACTGCCGATTAGCAATGCGACACGGTAGGTGCGTCCTGATTTGAGGATTCTCGCCGATCGGGAGATGCTGAAATTCAACGCATCGGCTGCGGCCTGCACTTTGATGCGAGTTGCTTCGGATACCTGCTCAGGGTGCGCGAAGGTGCGCGACACCGTCGCGTTGGATACGCCGGCTTTGAGTGCTACGTCGCCGATACTCGCCTTCATGGTGCCTCCGAATGATTCGTGATGCTTGTTTCACTCTGCCACTGCTTAAATCGACCACCTTATTCATCGTCATCACGTCGCTTATCAGCTATCTGCAGGCATATGTGCAAATTCTCGTCATGACCGAAGGCGGGCCGGGAACATCGACCTACACCATCAGCTATCTCATCTTCGATCAGGCATTCCAGAAATATAACTTCGGAGTCGCGTCGGCGCAGGCGGTCATCCTCTTCCTCTTTACCGGCGTGCTGACCCTCATCATGTTCAAGATTTCGGGAGATTCGGAGGACCTGGCATGAAAAATCGCAGAATCGGCGGCATTATCCTCACGGCGTTATTGTTCGCCGTCGCCCTGATCACCATCGTTCCTTTCATCTGGATGTTTATCTCGTCATTTGCACCGAACAGCGAGATCGTCAAGGTGACCGGAGGGCTGTTCCCCAAGCCATCCGCACTTGCCAACTATGTGAGTATCCAGGAAAAATTCAATTTCCTGCGCTTGTTCATCAACTCTCTGGTCGTAGCGGGTCTGAAAACCGGCATTGCGGTTTATACCAGTGCCGTGCTCGGCTACGTGTTTTCCAAAATGCGCTTCCGTGGCCGTAACCTGCTCTTCGGCGTCGTCATGAGCACCATGATGATCCCATGGGCCGTAACCATCATCCCGCAGTACGAGATGTTCACCAACTGGGGTTTGCAAGACACCTACACGTCCCTCGTGTTGCCCGGCATGATAAGCGCGTTCGGCATCTTCCTGTTCCGCCAATCCATCGCCGGCATCTCCGATGAGCTGATCGAAGCCGCCAAACTCGACGGTGCTTCCGAAACCAGAATCTTCCACAGCATCATCCTGCCGATGAGCCACAATACCATCGCAGCATTGGCGATATCACGTTCCTGTGGAACTGGGAAGACTACCTGTGGCCGTTCCTTATGATCACTGATGAGAAAAAGCAGCTGCTCGCCGTCGGATTGAAGGCCTTTAACGGCCAGTACGGCACTGATTACGGCGGACTGTTCGCGGCCACCTCGCTGGCCATCGTGCCGGTAATCATCGTCTACATGATCTTCCAGAAGCAGTTCATCGCCGGCATCGCGACTGGCAGTGGCAAGTAAAGTGGGAAACACCATGACAAGCAACGTATTCATCGACTATGTACGCAATGCACGACCGTGCATGCGCGACGCGACAGTCCTACAGGGCAAGCATTGGAGGATCGGCATCCTCACCGAATCCCTCATTCGGCTCGAATGGTCCGATTCAGGCGAGTTTGAGGATCGGTTGACGCAGATGGCCGTCAATCGCGACTTTGGAGCCGATCCGGAATTCACCGTAACGCATCGTAACGGGCTGCTCATCGTCGATACCCCTGCACTCTACCTGACCTACGACGGCAAACCGTTCAGCAAGGAAGGGCTGAGCATCGTCGTCAAAGGCGTCTCCGATACTCAGTTCAATACTTGGCATTACGGCGATGCGCCTCTGCACAATCTCAAAGGTACCGCGCGTACACTCGACGAGGCTGATGGCGAAATCGCGTTGGATGACGGTGTACTCTCACGTGACGGTTGGGCTGTGATCGATGATTCCGGATCGAACGTCATCGTCGAGGCCGATGAAGTCGACGGCAAGACGAATTCCGATTCGGTACCGAACTGCTGGTGGCACCCATCGTGACCGATGACGATCCGACGGCACAGCGTGGCAGGACTGAAGCATGGTTGCCGCAAGGCGAATGGTACGACTTCTTCGATGGACGGCGCTATGTCTCCGATAACGCGTCCGGGCGGCGACTTGAAGTGTGGCGCGCGCTTGACCGCATACCTGTGTTCGCTAAAGCGGGTGGCATCATTCCGTTGCAGGAACTTGCAACCGGTGACGATGTCAACGACCTTCGCAATCCCTCGGTCCTGCACGTGCTGGTTTTCCCGGTACGGACGGAACTTTCACGTTGCGTGAGGATGACGGAATCGTATCCTGCGCGAGACGTGCGCACATCGCGGCTACGATGATGACGTTCGATTGGCGTGCCGACATTGCTGATAGTGCCAAGGATGGTGACGCTACCGGATCCGGCGGCAGTCGGTTCGAGATTTCACCGGTTGACGGAGTCGTCGAATCCGTGCCGGAACGACGCGATTGGACGATTGTGTTCCGTGGCGTCTCGCCGGTTGGGTCCGACGAACTGCAGGTTACCATCAACGGCATCGCCTGCGAGACGGCTGAGATTGTGTACGATGAACAGACGCTGAGCCTGTCCGTCGCCGTACATGACGTGCCTTCAACTGCTCGGCTGAGTGTCGCCGTTCCAAAAGGTTTGTCCGTCGCGGATAATCCGATTGACAAGGATGTACTTGATGCGCTGCTACATGCACAGATGCCGTATGTCACCAAAGAGCATGCGTTACAGGCAATCCGAGAACAAGGCGTCCGAGCGGTTGGCGCCTTGCGCACGCTTGACGGCAAACCACGCTTCAGCAAGGAACCGTTCGTCGCATACGGCATGCCCGACGCGGTAAACGGCGTCTTGGAGGAGATTCTGTTGCGTAGCTGATAAGCATGCTAGGGGGCATCCGCCATATGCGATGAATCAGCGGTCGATATCATATAAGCGAGTCAACGGGTCTGCGACTTCCTCATAACAGGGGGTCACAGACCCGTTTTGTGATGGTAGGGAAGTTATTCACTTTGGCAGGCTCAGAATTCATCTGCCGTTAGGGTGCGAATTGAACTGCGTTGGTTTTGCATACTTAGCGTGGGTGATGGAAACGTAAGATTCCGCAACATTAAGGCGCGGAAAGGTTCCGCGTGCAGAAGAAAGAAGAACACATGGGCAAGCACAAGGCTCTTCAGGGCGCCATCGCGGCGTTCGCCTCCGTCGCCACGCTTGGCGCGCTCGCCGTACCGGCGCTCGCTGACAGCGCATCCACCTACAGTCCGAACGGCAAATCCGTGGCCGAACTGGCCCAGCATGGCGGCGCACAACGCATCGCAGCAATCGGCAACAAGTCCGCCAAGAATGTCGTCCTGTTCATCGGCGACGGCATGGGCGACTCCGAAATCACCGTGGCACGTAACTATCTCAAGGGTGTCAACGGCCATTTCGACGGTCTTGACGCGGTAGGTCAGCCCGGTGCGCTCGACGACGTGGAAGCCGGCACCGGACAGTACACGACCTTCTCGCTCGGTTCCAACAGCTCCGACAGTGCCGTCGGTAAGGACGGTAAGGGCAATCTGAACGCCAATTCGAATCCCGGCAAGATTACCGCAGTCACCGACTCCTCCGCATCCGGTTCTGCTTGGGCAACCGGTACCAAGACCTACAACAACGCGGTGGATGTCGACGTGTATGGCAATCCACAGCTCAATCTGTTCGAACTCGCCAAGGCTGCAGGCAAGGCGACCGGCAACGTGACCACCGCGGAAATCCAGGACGCCACTCCGGCTGTACTGGAATCACATTCCTCCGAGCGTGGCTGCTACGGTCCGCAGGGCAAGACCGATGGTTCCTCTAATGATGCTGCGAAGCGTTGCCTCGTGAACCAGCTTAAGGAGAACGGCGGCATCGGCTCCATCTCCGAGCAGCTGCTCGACACCCGCGCCGACGTGACCATCGGCGGTGGTTCCAAGTACTTCCGCCAGACCGTACAGGGCGGCGAATATGCGGGCAAGATTGTGTGGGAACAGGCCAAGGAGATGGGCTACCAGACCGTCGAAAACGATCCGGCGGCCATGAACGCGCTTGAATACAAGGAAGGCCAGCCGGTACTCGCGCTGATGAGCGATGGCAATATGCCGACCAAGTTCAACGCGTCGAAGGCGACCGCCAAGGATCCGTCCAAGGACGCCAATCCGACCGTGTGCACCGTGAACGATCAGTGGCTCGGCAACCAGGGCTCCTCACTCAAGGACATGTCCAAGAAGGCACTCGAACTGCTCAATGCCAATCCGGCCAGCCAATCCAACGGTTTCTTCCTGCAGATCGAGGGCGCTTCGATCGACAAGCAGGATCATGCCGGCAACGCCTGTGGACAGATCGGTGAGACCGATGACTTCGATCAGGCCATCTCCTACGTGCTGCAGAACGTTGATCTTTCCGACACGCTCGTGATCGTCACCGCCGACCACGCCCACACCTCGCAGATTCTCACCGCTCAGCCGGCCTATGCGCTCTCCACCGTGCTCAAGACCGCCGACGGCAACAACATGGTCGTCTCCTACGGCACCGCTCAGGAGGACTCCCGCGATGAGGAAGGCGGCTACAACGGTGGTGACATGGAACACACCGGCACTCAGCTGCGCATAGCGGCATCTGGTCCGGGCGCCCAGCGTGTGATCGGCTTGACCGATCAGACCGACAACTTCTACACCATCGCCGGCGCGCTCGGCTTGGCCACCACCACCGACCAGCAGAAGGCATTGTCCGACAACGCCGAAGTCAAGGTCGCCACCGAAAACGGCTCGTATGCCGCCGATGCGATGGGCTTCAACGGTGATGCTGTACTCAGCTATGAGCTGAAGGACAAATCGGGCAATGTGATTGCCGCTTCCGACTCCACCACTCCGCTCTCCGGTGTGCGAGTCAAGACCGCGCAGACCACCGCGATCGCACCCGACAAGGTGGCCGAAGGCAACGAATATACGCTTACCGTCACCGGACGCCAGTCCGGCAAGAGCGTGACCGTCGACTTCCAGGCTCCGGCCGCCGGTTCTTCCGACAAGAGCGCCGACAAGAATGCCGACAAGAACGGTGTGATCGCTTCCGGCAAGGTCAACAACAATCCGAAGGTCGACGGCTCGCCGCTCGGTGAGACCGGTACCGCGGTGGCCGTCGTCGCGATTGCCGTGGCCATGTTGGCCGCCATTGCGATGATCATCAAGACCGTGAAGATCACCCGCTGATCCGGGTCGTCCATCCTTTTCCCAAACTGCCGACGGTGAGGTGGTCGTCAGGGTCGGTAGTTTGGGTTGTTTCTTAGTCTGCCGACGGTGAGGCGGGTGTGGGCGTCGGTAGATTGAGGGGATCGACAAAGTTGAACGAAGATGGCTCAAGAATTTTTGTGGATTCGGGAATAAAAAGTTGCGTTCAAAAGTTGAGTGGTGTAGGCTCAAGTTTTGGAAAGCATGAGAGACGGCAATCCGGAAACGGCGATCCGAAACTCGAGCGAAGAACGAAAAGAACGTATAGCGAACCTATCTACAAAGGAGACAAGTTATGGGACGCGCAGTTGGCATCGATTTGGGTACTACTAATTCCTGCATCGCAACTCTTGAAGGTGGCCAGCCCACCGTTATCGTAAACGCTGAAGGCGCTCGCACCACGCCGTCCGTCGTGGCATTCAGTAAGTCCGGTGAAATCCTTGTCGGCGAAGTTGCCAAGCGTCAGGCCGTGACTAACGTCGACCGCACCATCAGCTCCGTCAAGCGCCACATGGGCACCGACTGGACCGTTGAAATCGACGGCAAGAAGTGGACTCCGCAGGAGATTTCCGCACAGGTGCTGATGAAGCTGAAGCGCGATGCCGAAGCCTACCTCGGCGAGCCGGTCACCGACGCCGTGATCACCTGCCCGGCATACTTCAACGACGCTCAGCGTCAGGCCACCAAGGACGCCGGCACCATCGCAGGCCTGAACGTTCTGCGTATCATCAACGAGCCGACCGCGGCCGCACTGGCTTATGGCCTCGAAAAGGGCAAGGAAGACGAAACCATTCTGGTCTTCGACCTCGGCGGCGGTACTTTCGATGTGTCCCTGCTGGAGATCGGCAAGGATGACGACGGCTTCTCCACCATTCAGGTGCAGGCCACCAACGGCGACAACCACCTGGGCGGCGACGATTGGGA
>ERZ827520.3296-NODE-3296-length-13496-cov-5.728294_pt1 | contig 13496 bp, 12 predicted proteins | sample MGYA00519581_ERZ827520 | MGnify/ENA primary metagenome ERZ827520 (study PRJEB31778, sample SAMEA3449339) | human gut metagenome | biome: human gut; feature: human-associated habitat; material: faeces | place: United Kingdom | collected 2010/2012 ...
CGGGAACTGCAATTTTACCTCTACCTCATGAGCGCCTACGAAAGCAGCATCCCGCCGGTAAGCATTGACGGCAAGTTTGGCGCGGACACCGAGCGGGCGGTACGGGCGTACCAGCGGTTTGCGGGGCTTACCGTGGACGGCATAGTGGGGCGTACCACATGGAACTCCCTCTACGGCCGCGCCAGTCAGCTGCGCTCCTCCGGCCCGGTGGTCACCTTAAAGCGTCTGCCTTACCCCGGCACCCCGCTGACAGTGGGCAGCAGCGGCGAGACCGTGCTGTACTACAATCTGCTTTTGCAGCGCATTGCCTATTATTTTTCCAGCGTGGAAGCTCCGCCCCTTGCCGACCGTTATACCGACGAGACTGCCGCCGCCACCCGCAGCGCCCAGCAGCTATTAGGGCTGGAGCAGACCGGCATTGCAGATGCTGACACATGGACGGCGGTGGAAGCGCTGAGCTTGCAGCTGGCCGCTCATGCCCCGAACCCCGACCGGGGCACCACGCCCAGCACTGCTTACCCGGGGCGTGCTATCGCTGAGGGCAGCGCCGGGCAGGAGGTAGGACAGGTGGAGCGCTGGCTCAACCGCCGGGCGCAACTTTCCTGCGGCGAGGGCTATGTGGCCGACAACAACCGCTTTGGCGCAGCAGACGCTGCCGCCGTGCGGGCTGTCCAGCAGCAGGCGGGGCTGCAGCCGATAAACGGCATCGTGTACCGGGAAACATGGCACGCTTTGCAAGCTCAGTGCACCGACCCCTGCGGCTGCGAGAAGGAGGAATGAGGGATGGCACGCCTTTTGATCTATGACGCCTACGAAAACAAGGTGTACACCTACACCAACCTGAACGAGAACGACCCCATGCCTTACAGCACCCTGACCACCCTGCGGCTGCGGGAGTTCCGAGGAAAATCGGCCAGCCCTACCCTGTGGACCACCATTGCTGCTATGGAAGCGTGGAACCTGACCCGCCGCAAATACGGCAGGGGCATCCCGGTAGGGTACGCCTTCCGCCGCATCTGGGAGGGCGGTCACGGCACCCGCAGCCAGCACTATGCAGGGGTAGCGTTTGACGTAGGGCAAAGCCTTGAACAGCGCCAGCGCACCGCCATTTACAACGCCGCCCGCGCTACCGGCGCGTGGGGCTATGTGGAGCCGCTGAGCCAGACCCCCACATGGGTGCACTTTGACCGCCGCTACGGCACCCCGGCGTGCAGCGGCACCACCGCCGGTTACCCCACCCTGCGCCGGGGCAGCCGGGGCTGCTATGTCATGGTTTTGCAGGACGCGCTTTCCACCCTTGGCTACCAGACCGGCAGCCGCATCGACGGCATCTTTGGTGCCCGCACCGAGCAGGCGCTGCGCGGCTACCAGAAACGCACCAGCCTGCGGGTGGACGGCGTGTGTGGCTGCGACAGCTGGAAAAAGATTTCCACCGCCGTCATCGGCATCGGACGTACCAAAACCACCATTGACTAGCGTTTGTCCCATACAGAAAGAGCGGTCGCACAAAACCATGTGCGATCGCTCTTTTTCACTTATTTTACAGCCTGTTTCAGCTGTTCCAGATCTGCGGCATCCGGGTGGGAGAGCGCCTTGTCGAAGTTTTCGATCAGGGCGTCCAGATTGGGAATGTGTAAAGGCTTTGCCTTCATGGCCTCGTAACGCTGCCGGACGGACATCGGCATCTTGCCCTGACACATAAAACTGCCAATGACGGTATTGCTCCCGTCCAGCGCCTTCCGGGTGGCGGCAAGGATCTTTTCAAAGTAGGGCGCACTGCCGCCAAAGCCTGCGGTGCCGAACAGAAACACCCGCTTGCCGCGCAGCTGCTTCAAAAAATCCAGCGTGTCGGTATCGGCCTTGCCCTTGTCCGTCCAAAAACCCACATACAGGGTGTCTGCTGCCAGCGCGGCAGCGTCCGGTGCGCCGAAATAGCAGCAGTCTGCCTGCGGCAGCTGTTCCTGCAGGGTCTGTGCCAGCAGTGCGGTGTTGCCGGTTCTGCTGCTGAATACGATAGCGTAACTCATTTTTACCTCCCTCAGAGCAGCGGCAAAGCTGCCGGATACTCTTGTGCATACGTTATTTTACGGCAGTTCCTTTGCCAGGAGAGCCTGAAATCATGGAAGAGTATAATACAGTGCCCTGTCAAAATCAAGGATTGACGATGTTGTTTCCCTTGCCGGCCAGAAAGCTGCGCAGATTGCCGGTGGTGATGTCCATCAGCCGCTGCAAGGCTTCCTTGGTGGTCCACGCGATATGCGGGGTGAGCACCGCGCCCGGCAGACTGCGCAAACGGCTTTGGGGCGGCAGCGGCTCGGTGGCAAAGGCATCGGCGCCGTAAAAGGCAAGCTTGCCGCTTTCCAGCGCATCAGCCACGGCTTCTTCGTCCACCAGTGCGCCCCGGGCAGTGTTCAGCAAAATAGCACCGGGCTTCATTTTTGTAAGGGCATCCCGGCTCATCAGCCCGCGGGTTTCCGAGGTGGCCGGGCAGTGCAGGCTGAGCACATCGCTGCGGGCAAGCAGAGTATCAAAGTCCACGAACTCCACCCCATCGGCGGCGTACTCCGGGCGCACCGTGCAGGTGCACACCAGCACCTCCATGCCAAAGGCTTTTGCAATGCGGTCGGTCTGGCGTCCGATGCTGCCGTAGCCGTAGATGCCAAAGGTCTTGCCCAGCAGCTCCACCTGCGGCAGCAAACCGTACTCTGCCGGGATGCCCAGCTGCCAGTACCCGTCCTTTACCGCCCGGTCGTACCGCTGGGCGCACTGGCAGATGGCCAACAGCAGGCTGAAGGTCATCTGCGCCACGCTGTAAGTAGAATACCCCGGCACGTTGGCTACTGCCACCCCATGGCGGCGGCAGGCTTCAAGGTCGATATTATCCGTGCCGGTGGCGATGATGCCCACCCACTTGAGGTTCGGGCACTGCGCCAACACTGCTTCGTCAATGCGGCACTTGTTGATGAGCACCAGCTCTGCATCCCCGATGCGGGGCGCAATATCGGCGTAGTCGGTGCGCACATAGCTGGTGGTGTCCGGCACCAGTGCCTTTACCCCGGACCAGTCCAAGTCTCCTTCTTCCATCACATAGCTTTCCAGAATCACTGCCTTCATAATTTCTCATTCCCTCTCTGGTTTACGTTATTCCGTTTCTTTCAGCGGATAAAGCGCCAGCGCAAGACTGCCGCCGTAGGGGCGGCTGTCCAGTGCAGCATAGCCCTTTGCCAGCAGCAGCGCCAGCTGTACCCTGTCCTCCAGCGGCACCCACACCGGCGCAGTGCGGACAGGCACGCAGCCGGTGCGCAGCAAAAAGCAGGGCGCAAGGCTTTCCAGCGGGCGCAGCGCCCGCAGTCCAAAGCCCTGCCGGAAATACAGCGGCAACAGTGCTGCCGCCGTTTCGGTGCACTCCACCACTGCCCATGCCGTGCCCTTGCGGCGCAGCCGGTCTGCCCGGGCGGCGGCAATTTCCACCAGCCGGGCGGGCAGTTCCTCGCCGGTACTCACCAGCGGAGTGAGCAGACAACCGCCTTCCAGCTGCCTGCGTCCCAGCCAGCTGCGCAGTGCCGCTGCGGCGGCGGTATCGGCGGTGAGGGGCAGCACCAGCAGCGCCGCCCCGGCTGTGCCCCACGCCTCGCCTGCGGTCAGCATCCGTAGCACCTCGGTACGGGGACGGTAGAACCCCGCCCCGCCGCAGCGCACCAATGTAAAAAATTCCTCGGCGGAAAGCCGCCGTACCTGCCGCTGACGCGGCGGGTCGCATACCTGGATCATTTGCAGTTCCTCCGTTCTGATGTTCTTTCCATCAGCATACGGAAAACTGCGTGCGAACCGGCGCGAAACAGCGCGCCTTACAGCGCAAAAATCAGTCCAGCGAAACGTCCTCGCTCAGCACCTGCCCGATGGGTTTTGCGATGCACAGGTCGGCAGAGGCATCGGCTCCGGTGGGCTGCATATTGATGACCACCAAATTGTCGCCCCGGAAGTACCGGATGAGCCCGGCGGCGGGGTACACCACCAGACTGGTACCGCCGATGATGAGGGTATCGGCGTGGCGGATGGCATCCACCGCGCCGGACAGCACCTGCTCGTCCAAGCCCTCCTCGTAAAGCACCACGTCCGGCTTTACGATGCCGCCGCACTCGGTACAGCGGGGCACGCCGGTGCTGTTTGCGATAAAATCCACATCGTAGAACTTGCCGCAGCGGGTGCAGTAGTTGCGCAGGGTGCTGCCGTGCAGCTCGTACACCGTTTTGCTGCCCGCCGCCTGATGCAGACCGTCAATGTTCTGGGTGACCACCGCCCGCAGCTTGCCCTGCTGCTCCAGCTTTGCCAGCCGCAGATGGGCAGCGTTGGGCTTTGCGTCCTTTACGATCAGTTTATCGCGGTAAAAACGGTAAAATTCCTCCGGGTTTTCCTCCCAGAAGGTATGGCTGAGGATGGTTTCGGGCGGGTAGTCGTATTTCTGGTGGTACAGCCCGTCCACGCTGCGGAAATCCGGGATGCCGCTCTCCGTAGAAACGCCCGCGCCGCCGAAAAAGACGATGCTGCTGCTTTTTGCAATGATATCTTCCAGTGCCTTGACCATAGTTCAAATGCCCCTTTCCTCATGGAAGCTTTTGTGTTAAGATAGTACCAGTATAGCACATTCTTGCAGGAAAGGAAGAGGCCGGTTTTGAACGTCTGGTACATCAACAGCATCCTTGGAGCCATCTGCTTGGAGGAGGAGAGCGACGCTCTGTGCGGGGTACATTTTTGCCCGGACGGCGCGCCGGAGTTGGAACCGCTGCCCCGCAGGGTGGTGGAAACGCCCCTGTTACAGGAGGCCGAGGAGCAGCTGAACGAATATTTTGCCGGGGTGCGCCGGGAGTTCGACCTGCCGCTGGCGGCAAAAGGCACGCCCTTTCAGCAGGCGGTATGGGCGCAGCTGCGCAAGATCCCCTACGGGGAGGTGCGCACCTACGGGCAATTGGCGGCGGCGCTGGGCAAACCCAAGGCCAGCCGCGCCGTAGGCAGCGCCTGCCACCGCAACCCGCTGTGCATCGTGGTGCCCTGCCACCGGGTCATTGGCGCAGACGGCAGTCTGACCGGCTACGCCGAGGGGCTGGAGATCAAGGAATATCTGCTGGAATTGGAGCGGTTTTAAGCAATTTATTATAGGATAACAGCACGCCTGCGGGCGTTCCGTTCCCCCATTTTTAAACTTATAAAACTCAAAAAGGCTGCTGCGCATCATCGCGCAACAGCCTTTTGTGTTTTATGCAGTCTTAAAAGCCCGTGGGCGGGACGTAATAGCTTGGGATCGACCCGCTTTTGGGCGTAGCTGCGGCCTGCTGGCGCAGCGCCGAACGGGTGACCTCTGCCCAAGAATACTGGGTCATATACTCACCCCGGTAGGAGTTGAAGGCCGAGCGGTCTCCCCGTAGGAAGTTATAATAGTCGCAGTCCACCTTGCTGGTATCCAGCGCCAGCGTGCTGCGGCCGCGTACCAGCAGCCCGTTGACCCCTGCATCCTCCAGCGTATGGCTGAGGTCAAAGATCAAATTGCGCAGATGGCTGTGCAGCGAGGCGGTATCGGGCTTATCTTCCCACAAAATAGCCAGCATCTCGCCGTTGGTGCAGGTGGCACCGTTGCGGTCCACAAGGTAGGCCAGCAGCTCCTTGCTCTTACTGCGCTTGAAGGAGAGCGGACGTCCGCCCACAAAGATCTCGAAATTGCCGAAACACTGGATCTTGATGCCCACCGGCGCAGTCTCCGGCGGGTAACGCAGGTTTTCCAGCACATTGCGCACATCGGCCTCGTTGGCGGGCTTGAGCAGAAAACCGCTGACGAAGATCTGCAATGCTTCCAGCGCATACTCCGGGTGCTCGGTGACCACGATAAGGTTGCAGCGCGGCTGCAATTTCTGAATCATACGGGCAAGGGCAAGGCCATTCATCCCCGGCATTTCCAAGTTCAAAAAGGCAGCATCCATCGGGCCCTGCCGCATCCACGTCAGGGCATCATCGGTCGTCATGGCACTGATATAATCACAGTCCGGTGCCACCCGGCACAGGATACGGATCAGCGAATTGATCGCAAGCTGACCGTCATCCACGACCAGTATTTTCATAGCTTCACCCCCTGTCTGCTTACGCAAAACAATTCCCCGCTGTTAGTTTAGCACGCCGCAAACTTTTAGGCAAGTTATTTTCCGGAAAAATCCAAAAAAGAAACGTTTTCGCCCAGATATTTGTCCATCTTCTTCTATATCTTCAAGACTTTTTTGCGACTTTGGTCGCTTTTTCCGACGAAATACCGGAGCATTGTGCGGTCAACTGATTTATCAAATTGGCCTTTATTTGTTTCCTTTCCCGCCGGAAAGCACCGCCTTTCCCTGACAAACAACAGGCCGCCGCACCGGTTTTGTGCAGCGGCCTTATTTCATAATTTACGTTTACCGCGGGTGTCTTAATGGAGATCCAGTTCCGGCGGGACGTCCAACTGGTCTGAGACATATTTCCCGTTCTTTTTGCGCTGACGCACGCACTCGGTAAGCAGATATTCGATCTGTCCGTTCACCGAGCGGAAGTCATCCTCTGCCCAAGCGGCAAGGGCATCGTAGAGTTTGGCGTTCAGGCGCAGGGGCACCTGTTTTTTCGGCTCGGCCATCAGTACAGGCTACCGCTGTTCACGATGGGCTGGGCATCCCGGTTGCCGCACAGCACCACCAGCAGATTGGACACCATTGCCGCCTTACGCTCATCGTCCAGTTCCACTACCTTGTTCTCGTTCAGACGATCCAGCGCCATTTCCACCATGCCCACAGCACCGTCCACGATCATCTTGCGGGCATCAATGATGGCGCTGGCCTGCTGGCGCTGCAGCATGACCGCTGCAATTTCCGGTGCATAGGCCAGATAGGTGATGCGGGCTTCCACCACCTCGATGCCTGCCTCGGCCACATTCTTCTGGATTTCGTCCCGGATGCGGGCAGCCACTACCTCGGAGGAGCCGCGCAGACTGCCCTCGTCGGCTACGCCGTCGCCGGTGGTGTCCACGTTGGGAGAAACATCATAGGGATACACCCGCACTACGTTGCGCAGGGCGCTGTCACACTGCAGGGAGAGGTATTCCTTATAGTTATCCACGTTGAACACGGCCTTGGCGGTATCGGTCACGCGCCAGATGACCGCAATGCCGATCTCCACCGGGTTACCCAGACAATCGTTGATCTTCTGGCGGGAGTTGTTCAGGGTCATCATCTTGAGGGAGATCTTCTTGCTCATGGACTCGGCGGTCACCTGAGCATTCTGGCCGTTATTGCCAAACAGCGCAGCCACGCTGTTTTCCTTGCTGTTCACATCTCCGCTCTGGCTCAGGCGGGTGCCGGCGGCGGGGTTGACGGCGGTACAGAAGGGGTTTACCCAGTAAAAGCCCTGTCCCTTCAGCGTGCCGATGTAATCACCAAACAGGGTGAGCACCAGCGCCTCCTGCGGCTTTAACACCTTAAGACCGCAGAACAGGAAAATGCCCGCGATCCAATACGCAATGGACAAAATCAGCAGCGGCACGCCCAGAAGCATCCGGTCTGCATTCAGCAGAGTGATGCTGTAAATGAACAGGGCGATGGCCACCACATAGCCCAGCAACGTGAGCAACAGCATAGCCATGCCATTTTTGCGGGTATTCAAAATTTTTTCTTCCATAACAGATCCCTCCTTATCAGGGTCGGAAGCATTCCTTTGTGATATCAAAATCATATCACTTTGCAAATGGTCTGTCAAGTACTTCCACAAAAAAATCCCCGCCTGCCCGTACACTGCGGACAAAGCGGGGTCAAATGTTATAGGTGCGCCGGGCAGACAGAGTTTCAAGCGTCTGCCCGCTCTTCTCCCCCAATCAGCACTACGGCAACATCATTGACATTGGTACCGGTAGCGCCTGTGATGATCAGCCCTTCCACCGCCTGCAAGGCGTGGTAGGCATCGTTGTTTTGCAGGGTGTCGAACAGGTTCCAGCCCGCTGCAGCCAGCGCAGCGGCAGTATCGCCGTCCGCATAGCCGCCGGCGGCATCGGTAGGGCCGTCGGTGCCGTCACTGCCCACCGAGAACACTGCCGCGTTTTGTCCGGCCAGCGCCGGAGCAGCGGCCAGAGCAAGCTCCTGATTGCGCCCGCCCAGCCCTTTGCCGGTCAGGTGCACCACCGTTTCCCCGCCTGCGATAAAGGCCAGCTTTTTCCCCTGCCCCGCATGGGTGCGGGCGATGGCCCCCAGAAAGCTGCCCGCCTCCCGCGCCTCGCAGCAGAGCCGGTCGGTGAGGAGCAGCGGTGCATAGCCCAGCTTCCGGCAGGCTTCGGCAGCGGCGGCGCACAGCTCCCGCACACTGCCGGTGATCTGGGTCGTCACGTTGTCAAGGGCTTTCGGCGTTTCCTGCGCCAACAGCGCCTTTGCCTGCGCCGATAAGCGCAGCTGGTATTTTTCCGCAATGGCAAGTGCCTGCGCACAGGTGGAGCCATCCGGCACCGCCGGGCCGCTGGCGATCATATCCAGCGGGTCGCCCAGAATATCGCTGAGCACAATGCTGAACACCCTTGCGGGCGCGCAGTGCTGTGCGAACCGACCGCCCTTGACCCCGGACAGCCGCTTGCGGATGGTGTTTATCTCCACAATGTCCGCTCCGCTGGCAAGGAGCTGATTGGTGATATCCTGCAATTCCCCGCCGGGGACAAGCGGCTTTTCAAACAGGGCACTGCCGCCGCCGGAAAGCAGAAACAGCACGGTATCCTCTTCGGTCAGCCCCTGTACCAGCGCCAAGGCTTTTTCGGTGGCTGCAAAGCTGTTGGCATCCGGCACGGGATGGCCCGCCTCATAACAGCTTATGCCGGGGATTTTGCCCTTCACATGGCCGTATTTGGTCACCACCACGCCGCCGTCCACGTGCCCCAGTGCCTGCACGGCGGCGTGCGCCATCTGCCATGCAGCCTTGCCTGCCGCCACCAGCAGCACCCTGCCGCCTCTGGGCTGAAAGTTTTCCAGCGCACGGCACACAGCCTTATCCGGCAGCACCGCCTGAATGCTGGCACGGATGATTTCATCCGCATCCCGCCGCAATGTGGTATTCATAATATGACCCTCCTTACAGGATCTGCCCGAACTCTGCAGCACATTCCATCAACAGCCGCAAGGTTCGGTTATTTTTTGATAAATGCAAGTCTGTTTTCCGTAGAAAACAAATAATCCGAACCCGTCTCCCATCGGAAACAAGTTCGGATTATTTTTGTTTGGTCCGAGTGGCGAGAATCGAACTCACGGCCTCTTGAACCCCATTCAAGCGCGCTACCAAAACTGCGCTACACCCGGATATCTGTTTGCATTTGTCGCTCACAGCTTGATTAGTATACCCGACTTTGCCCGTTTTGTCAAGCGCTTTTTCCAAATTTCTGATACGGTTTTTACATTTTGCTTTCCCGACTTTTGCCCGCGGGAAGGATGCGCGAAAGAGCGTTATTTTCAAAAATCGCTGTACGCTTCTTCCTCGTCATCCTCGCAGATGGGGGTGGTGTCGTCCGGCGGTGCGCCAAATTCCACCGTGGCAAAGGCCAGCGCGAACACGCTGTCCGCCCCGGCATGGAGCAGCGCCTGTGCGCAGGCGGCAGCCGTTGTGCCGGTGGTGATGACGTCATCCACCAGCAGGATGCGCTTGCCTTCCAGCTGCTGCGGCTGTGCCGCCCGGAAAGCGCCTGCAACGTTGGCCATGCGCTGCTCCAGCGGCAGACCGGCCTGATGCCGTTTGGCGCGGGTACGCTCCAATGCCTGCGGTGCCAGCGGTACCTCCATGGCCTTGGCCAGCGGCAGCGCCATCAGCTCCGGCACGTTATATCCGCGCTTTTTGCCGGAGGCCGGCACCGGCACGATCAGATCGTACCCGATGGCCGCCCACGGCACCGGCTGCGGGAGCAGCTCGCCGTACTGCACGGTCAGCTCCCCGCCAAAGGCCAGCTGCACCAGACGGTTGCCCATCTCTACTGCCCGCCACGGCTTGCCCTGATACTTTGCGTTCAGGATGCCGCGCCGCACACAGCCGTTGTAACGGTAGGGCGCAGCCGCACCGGTCAGATTGCCGATATAGTGCTGCGCCGGGTCCAGCCGGATGCCGGGCTTGCGGCGCAGCACTTCCAGCTGCTCTGCGCAGTCCGGGCAATCCCGTATATCTCCCAGCACCCGGCCGCAGAAGGGGCACTCGCGCGGGTAGAGCAGCTGCCGCACCGCCCGCAGCGCCCTGCGCCGGGGGGCATAGTAGTCCATCAGTCCTTTTTGACCGCCACGATCACTCGCACGCGCTTGCCTGCTGCGCAGCCAAAGTTATCGTACCAGCCAGTCAGGTAGTAGCCCTCGGAGTTCACCTCCGAAAGCTTGGTGGCGTAATACTGCCCCTTGTACCACAGGTACACCTGCATATCGTCAGCCGTTTCGTAGCGGGTGCCGTTGCTCATCACCGAGGCTGCGCCCACCTTGTCGATCTTCATGGGCATCAGCTGGATCATAGCCTTTACCGTGCCGTTCACGTTCTGCCGCACTGCCAGACCGCCCGCCAGCACCGGGTACTTGACGGAGGTGGAAAAGCTGGCCTGACTGCCGTTGACGTAGCAGATGTAAGTAGCGCCGCCGCCCACAAAGTTGAGGATGGTACTCATGGGCTGGCCGGTGATTTTGGCCAGCTGCTTGAGGCCGATGCTCAGCAGCGAACCGGAACTGCTGGTGATGCGATTCCAGACTGTGCTCAGCAGCGAGCCGTCAATAACGCCCCACAAGATCTCGCTGGTGGTGGGCACCAGCACACTGCGCAGATCATCCGCCACCGTGGTGGTGTTGGTGGTGCCGCCGGTAGAGCCGGAACCAGAAGAACTGTCCCCCTTAGAGCCGCTGCCGGAACCGGAAGAACTATTTCCCGAAGAACCATTCCCTGAGCCGGAGGAGCCGCTGCCGGTCAGGGTGCCCAGAATGGAACCGGCATTGACGGCCAGATTCTTCACATCGTCCAGCACGCCGTATTTCCACAGATCGCCGGTAACATCGTTCAAAATCAGACGGTCGATCTGCCCCTGCTCATTCAGCGTATAGTAGCGCACGGCCAGTGCGTTCAGCTTTGTCCCCGCTATTCGGCTGGGACGAACCGTCCCAGCCAACCCCTCCGATGTCGTTTCCAAGATTTGTACGTCATCGGCCAGAGTATAGTCTCCCAGCGCGGTGGCGGTGTCGTTGATGGTGCCGCTGACCGATTTGGACTTGATGGCGGTCACCTGCTCCCCTTCGGGTGTCACGCTGATCTCCACCAGCCAACCGGTGGGGTAGTTCAGGCTTTTGTCGATGTTCACGGTGCGGACGATGCCGTCGGTGCACATCACCGAGATCTTTTGCAGCACGTCTGCGCCGTTGTCCTCTACAAGGCTGCGGGTGGCGGTCTGCACCACGCCGTAGAACACGCTGTCGGCTTCCACGCCGGTGATCACATCGGCTACCTCGTTGTCCATGCCCAGCAGCAGGGTGACCACTTCGCCCACGCCGCCGCCGTTCAGGGAGGAGATCTTGGACGCCACCGCAGAGCTGCCCAGACTGTAAGTGCTGCCCGCCACAGTCAGCGCGGTAGGTGCGCTGGCGCTGGGCGATACTGCCGTAATGCGGCCTGCGGCGCGGCGGGTGTAGACCCACACCGTCTGCAGGCTCTCACTGTAATAGTACACATCGTACTTGTTCAGTTCTGCCGAGGCAGAGACCTTATCGTTGCGGTAGACGCTCACCGGCGTAAAGGGCAGCTGGGTGCCCTCCTCTGCCACAAAGGGACCCTTGCGGCTCTTGAGCAGCACCGAGGAGGTATCCACCTGACCGTTGGACACCGTAAAGCCCAGCGAGCTGCCATAGGCGCTGCCGCTGGCGGTGTTGGCACGCAGAGCGTTGTACAGCAGCAGGGTGCACTGTTCGTAGGTCATGGCCTGTCCCTGTGTGCAGGTCAGCTGGTCCCGCAGACCGATCTGCTGGGCCTTGTTCAGCTGTGCCTGCGGGAAGGAGCCGGTCAGGTCGGTGGTCTTATAGCTCAGCATCTTCAGCACCGCTGCACAGGCTTCCTCCAGCGTAACGGTGTTGTCCGGGCGGAAGGAACCATCGGTGTAGCCGTTCATCCAGCCCTGCTGCACTGCAATGCGGATGTAGGGGGCCCACTGGGAGGTGCCGGGCACATCCCGGTACAAAGTGCCCACCGTGCCCTGTGCGCCTACGCTCTCCCGGTAGGTGGAAAAGGACACCAGCATTTTGGCAAAAGCGCCGCGGGTAATGTTGGCGCTAAGTTCCTGACCGGTGGGCACAGCGCCCAGAGTAATAGCCGTCTGCAGGGCTGTGTTGTTGATGCTGGCCGCCGAGACCGGCAGCACCAGCACCGACACCGCAATGCTGACCGCCAGCAGAAATGCGAGAATCCGTTTTTTCATTGGTCGTACCTCTTGTTCTTTGTTTATCACGCCGCCGCGATCAATCGTAGCGCAATGCTTCAATGGGGTTCAGCCGGGCTGCGCGCCGCGCCGGCAGGTAGCCGAACAGCACGCCGATGCCCACCGAGATGCCAAAGGCCACCACAATGGAGTTGAAGGAGGGGCTTACCGTAACGGTGGTATCGGTCATAAACATGGGCAGCACCCGGTTGGCTGCCATGGACACCGCATAGCCCAGCGCAATGCCCAAAACGCCGCCCAGCGCAGAGGTGGTGGCTGCTTCCACCACGAACTGTGCCAGAATGGTGCGCTCCTTTGCGCCCAGTGCCTTGCGGATGCCGATCTCGCGGGTGCGCTCAGTAACCGACACCAGCATGATGTTCATAATGCCGATGCCGCCCACCAGCAGCGAGATGCTGGCAATGCCGGTAAGTATCACGATGACCATGTTGATCATCTTGTTCATTTCCTCCAGCCACTCGCTGGCGCTGTACACATAGTAGCCGTTTTCGGTCTTGAGGATCTTCTGCAGCTCCTCTTCCATCGTGGTTTTGGCCTCGTTGGCAAAGTTTTCGTCCGTCATCACAGCCGTGTAGTTATTCACCGCGCTCTGGCTGGAAAGCCGCATCACGGTGGTGTAGGGCAGGTAGACGCAGTCGTCGTCGCTGCCTTGCTGCATGGTGGGGTTGCTGACCTTGGCCGCCAGCACGCCCACAATGCGGAACTTGTTGGCACCGATCTTGAGCGTCTGCCCCACACCGTTGCCGCCAAAGGCCACCCGGTTCAGGTAATCGCCAATGATGCAGACCTGCTTGTTGTCCTGCATATCCATGTACTGCAGGCCGCGTCCCTGTGCGATCTGGTAATTTTTCATTTCGGTGTAGTTCTCGTCCACACCGCTGATGTTGGACCAGCGGTAACTGGTGGTGCCGATCTTCAGCGTACCGCTGGCGTTGCCGCTGAATTCGATCTGGGGCGACACTGCCTTGATCAGGTCGGAGTGCCGCTGGCAGATATCGTACATATCGTCCACCGG
>ERZ827520.3302-NODE-3302-length-13456-cov-7.578688_pt1 | contig 13456 bp, 13 predicted proteins | sample MGYA00519581_ERZ827520 | MGnify/ENA primary metagenome ERZ827520 (study PRJEB31778, sample SAMEA3449339) | human gut metagenome | biome: human gut; feature: human-associated habitat; material: faeces | place: United Kingdom | collected 2010/2012 ...
CTCAAGCCCCATTCCGGTGTCGATATTCTTCTGCGAAAGCTCGGTGTAGTTTCCGGCGCCGTCGTTGTTGAACTGCGTGAATACGTTGTTCCAGAATTCCATGTAGCGGTCGCAGTCGCATCCCGGCTTGCAGTCCGGAGAATGGCATCCGAATTCCTCTCCGCGGTCAAAGTATATCTCGGAGCAGGGACCGCAGGGACCTGAGCCGTGCTCCCAGAAGTTATCGGCTTTTCCGAGACGGACGATGCGGTTTGCGGGCATTCCGATATCCTTCGTCCATATCGAATACGCCTCGTCGTCGTCGGTGTATATGGTCGCCCAAAGACGATCCTCGGGCATTTCGAGAACCTTCGTTATGAATTCCCACGCCCAGGTGAGCGCTTCCTTCTTGAAATAATCTCCGAAAGAGAAGTTGCCGAGCATCTCGAAATATGTGCCGTGGCGCGCGGTCTTTCCGACGTTGTCGATATCGAGAGTGCGGACGCACTTTTGACAGGTCGTCACACGGTGTCTCGGCGGCTCTTCCTCACCGGTGAAGAACTTTTTCAGAGGGGCCATTCCGGCATTTATGAGAAGCAGCGATTTGTCGTTTTCGGGAACGAGAGAAAAGCTGCCCAAACGCAGGTGTCCTTTGGATTCGAAAAACGAGAGATACATCTCCCTCAGGTCATTCAGCGAAGTCCACTTCATTTGTCAAAATCTCCTTAGAAACAAAAAATCTTATCAGATATAATCTTCTCCCGATACCGTTCGTTCGGGAAGTCGCGCACAGAGAAAATCGAAGAAAGCATCGTTCGGCTCGAAAACGATGCCGACGGGCTTGTCCGTGCCGCTGTCAAATACGGCGAGGCAGACTCTTTTCGGGGCGACGGACGCCGTATAGCGGTAGAACGTGCAGCCGCGCAGAGCCTTTTTCAGTTCACGGTTCGAGGAATAGAACGCCGCAAGCCTGAGATACGAAAGCGACATTCTGCATTCGGCGATGCTGCGCCTGCCCTGCGTCCTGTATACCTCGAATACCTCTTCACCGCCGTCGTCGGCGACGACGTACCTGAATGCCGTAAAGCGGTATCTTATCGCAAGATAAAGACAGACGGTCAGGGAAACGAGCCCCGCGATCTGCACAAGTCCGCGGAACGGGATACCGGACGACGATACGGCAAATGCACATACCGCAACGGCGAAAAAACCGATTATCAAATAATCGGCAGTCCGCCCGTCGCTCTTCGGCGTATATTCCACGGGATCACCTGCTTTCCGGCGAATACGGCAAAGGACCGTATTAAAGCCAAAGACCGCAAACAACTTGCGGTCTTTTCACTTAAGCTTCTTCTTTTTTTATGATTTCCTTACCGTTGTAATATCCGCAATTGCCGCATACACGGTGGCTGAGATTGAACTCACCGCAATGAGAGCATCTTACCATCGTAGGAGCGGTAAGCTTCCACACGTTGGAACGTCTTTTATCACGACGGGCTTTGGAAGTCTTTTTCTTCGGTACTGCCATTCCAATATACCTCCTTTGGTTTTTCGTATATCAAAATCATACGATAAAATCACACATTCGATTTATTATACAACATATTTTCTATCAAATCAAGTCTTTTTTCAATTTTCTTCTCAATATTTTTTATTTCTCCGCTTTCGGAGCGAAAAAACGGTCAATCATCCTCCATGGAATCGCGCAGACGTCTGAGCGCGTCCATTCTCGGATCCTCGAAAACCTCGTCCGCTGCGCACGAGCACGGACCGTCGCGCAGCTTCTTTCCGCATTTCGGGCAGAGTCCGGGGCAGTCCTCCGAGCAAAGCGGACGGAACGGAGCTTCGAGCGATATCTCCTCGGCGATATCCGCGTCGGGAAAGAGTGCGCTGTCCTTTACCGTGAGAACCTCGTCGGCATCGCAGTCGAGATCGTCGCTTCCGTCGAGCTCCGCGAATCTCTCAAATGAAAAATCGAGCGGGTATTCGAATTCCTCAAGGCATCTCACGCATACGCACCTCAGCGGAGCGTGTACCGTGAAATCCGCTTTGATAAATCCGTTTACGTCCGTTACGCGGCAGTCGATTTGAGCCGGTCCGGCAAGTGTTACTCCGGCGGGAAGGAGGGCGCCGTCGGGGGAATCCGGGAATTTGAAGTCAAAGCTGAAATCGAGCCGGTCTTTCCTTCGGTTCATGATCTCCGTAATATCAAGCTTCATGTGAATGCCTCCTTTCGGGAGCGGCGCCGATCATGCGCCGTCATTTTGCGGAGAAAAATGCGGCGCGGCAGCGTATCCTGAGTTTCTACATTATATATTATCTCCGGGTAAATGTCAATACAGACGCAAAAATTTACCGATAAGGTGTTGATTGAGGCGTGATTTTATGTTATACTCCTTTCGCAGGATATTCGCCGCACGGCGAAGAAAGGCACGGATATATATGAAACTTTTCGGTAAAATAATAAAGGCGGTGCTGACGGTTCTCGTTTTCGCCGTGATAGGCGCTTTTATTTTTCGCATAATAATCGCAAACGCGGAATACGTTCTTGATGAAATAACGCCTACGGAAAATGCGATGAACGCATATGAAAAGCTCGGCGAGGACGCTTTCATGACAAACAGGATAGACGATACCATATCGGGGAAGGAAGACGGCGCGGACGGATATTATTCGGCTTTTTCGTTTATCTACATTCCCGAGTACGGCGAGGTGCAGGTGACGGCAAGGGTAAACGACAGCACTCTCGACCGTCTCGGTCTCGAAAAGCTTCCTCATTTCTTCCTCAGAAATTACGCGACCGGCGAAACATGGGACTGCGTTTTCTCCGAGGACGAACACAGCCTGATGTACGGATACCGCAGGATGGTGTTCGAAGGCATCAACATAACCGAGGATTCGGACATACTGCTCTGCATGTCCTCGGACGGATCGGATGTTCCGGAAAGCGAGCTTGTAATACACTTCCGTGAGCAGAAGCTCAAGGCGTATAAGCTTTCCGGAGCGGAAAAGAAATCACTCAGGGAGGGGATAAAGCTTGAACAGGATTAAATTTGTTTCGATTTTGCTTGCGTGCATGTGCCTTTCCTCTTGCGGACTCCGACGCTCGGAGACAGGTGCCGACGTTACGCAGACATCGCCGTCCGGCGGAGCCGGCAGCAAGGTCACGTCGGCGGACACCGACGGAGGAGAGGAGACCCCGAAGGACAAAACGGTTCGCCTTTCCTTTGCCTGCGCGGGGGATAACATAATCCACGAATCGATCTACACCGAGGCTGCCGCAAAAGCGTCTTCGATGGCATCCGCGGGAGGCTACACAGGGAATTATTATTTTGATTCGATGTACACCGCGAATGTGGAGGCTCTCGTCGGCACGGCGGATATCGCGTTCGTGAATCAGGAGGCTCCGATCACGGGACTCAAGGCGTCGGGATACCCGAACTTCAATTCTCCTCCGGAGGCGGGGGACGCGCTCGTTTCAATGGGATTCGATATCGTGAACATAGCGAACAACCATATGCTCGATATGGAGAATCTCACCGAAGGATACCGCAAAACGATCGAATATTGGAAGACGAAGGACGTGCTCCAGATCGGCGGATACGAAAACGATGCCGATTACGAAAAGCTCCGCTTTTACGAAAAGGACGGCGTAAAGATCGCAATGCTTTCATTCACCTACGGAACGAACGGCTACAGGGTCAATTCGGCAAGCCCGTGTGTCGTTCCGCTCATAGACGACAGCGTGATACGGGAGAGAATAGCGCGCGCACGCGGGGAAGCGGATCTTGTATTCGTTTCGATGCATTGGGGCGATGAGAATACTCAGGCGCCGAACGCCGAGCAGAAGCGGCTTGCAAAGCTTATCGCGGACTGCGGCGCGGATGCCGTCATAGGGCATCATTCGCACACCGTCCAGCCGATTGATTGGGTGACGGGGGAGAGCGGAAAGAAAACGCTCGTCATTTACTCTCTCGGAAACTTCATTTCGACGCAGCTCAAAGCCGTGAACATGGTCGGCAACATCGTGACCTTTGACATTGTGAAAGAAGAGAATATGCCTGCATATTTGACAAACATCGTTTCCAACCCCACGGTGACGCATTACGTCGCGGACGAGACCGTTCACGATTCGCAGGATCTTCCCGTGAGAAGCGGCGTTGAGGTATATCTCATGGAGGATTACACGCAGGCGCTCTGCTCGGCGCACGGCGCGCAGCTCTACGGAAGCTTTACTCTCGATACGCTGAAAAAATATATCACCGACGTTATCCCCGACGAGTTTCTGCCCGCATATCTGAAAACGTCGAAATAGCCTGTCGGGTCAAATTGTTTGTAAACATTTTTACAACGCTATTGAAAAGCGCGAAGCTATAGTATATAATATTTTTACGGAATAAATAAAGAAAGGTTTCTGGCTTTATGAATTATATTTCACTTCTTGAAGGAGAAGGCGCTTCGGTAAATCCCGTGCAGGGCATCGGAACGATTGTAATGCTTGTTGCGATGGTCGCAATATTCTATTTCTTCCTTTACCGTCCTCAAAAGAAGCAGGACAAGGCGCAGAACGAAATGAGAAACTCCCTCTCGATCGGCGACGAAATCACAACCATCGGCGGGATAATCGGAAAGATCGTTTCGATCAAGGAAGAGACCCTCGTTCTCGAGACCACGAAGGAAAAGACCAAGATCCGCATTCTCCGCTCCGCAGTCCGCACGGTTGACGTAAAAGCCGAGGACGCGCAGGACTGAACGGACACGCTCATAAAAACGAAACCTCCGCAGTATAATGTACAAACATTATCTGCGGAGGTTTTTTATGAATAATGCAAAAAACGAAGGCTCGGACGCATCGAGACTTGCGCTCGCGCTTTTGAAGGGGACTGCCGTCGGGATCGGCGCGGCGGCTGTGCTCATGCCGATCCTCGCGCTGGCGGCGTATTCGTCTCCCGATCCGTCAAAGCTTACCGTGTATCTGGGATATGCCGCGTTCGCGCTTGCCGCGGCGGTATCCGGGATCGCCGCCGCAAAATTCACCGGAGGCGGAATGCTTCCCGGCGCGATATCGGCGGCGGGACTGTCCGTGCTTGTTTTCGCCGTTTCTCTTCTCATCGACGGCGGAAGCGAGACCTCAGCCGCTGTATCTGCCGCGTTTCACTTCGGCGCGGTCCTGCTCGGGGCGCTGTCCGCAGCAGCCGCGGGAAAGCGCAAGCCGAAAAAACGCGCGAAGCACTCATCGCCGAAGAAAGCACCGCGCAGACGATCGCGGTAAGCCGTATCATTCATGCGGCGGAGATGCTTTGTAGCAGGAGCGCGACCGCGTAAATCGGCGATTCGGAGGCATCTCCGACGAAACCGACGAAAACGGCGAATCCGATCGGCGTTCAATGACCGAAGTCCGGCGATCGCCGCCGACAGAAAATCCGCCGCCCCGCATTCCCGGATCGGGAACAGCGAAAGCGGCGGATTTTTAATTGATCGGGTTAAGAGCGTGAATTATACACGGACGAAGTGAGTCATAACGGCGGAACCGTCGTTGTTCCTCTCAAACGACATGTTGTATCCCGCTTTCATGAGAAGCGCGCCCGAGAAAACTCTGCCGCTTCTTTCCTCGCGGTAATATGCGTCGGGATCGAGTCCGCAGAGACGGATCAGGAACACGTTGCAGAGCGGGCTGCTCTTGGTAACGACCGTGAGAAGCACCTCGCTCTTGTCCTCGGCAACAAAGGACCATGCCGCACGGTTAAGATCCTCCATGGGATAAACATGGCGGTAGAGATCGCCGGTGCGGATAAGCTCGTTGTACTTGTGATAGTCTTCGACCTCGCGTCTGACCTCATCGCAGTCCTCCTCGGAAAGGCGGAGCGGATCAAGCTCATAGCCGAAGGTTCCCCAAAGCGCAACTGCCGCACGTGTGGCGAAGGGAGTACGCGCTGCCGCGGAAACGTGCGCGCCCATGGAAGATGCGGGGTAAACCATCGATGTGCCGAACTGTATCGACAGACGGTCGATAGCGTCGGTGTTGTCGCTTGCCCATATCTGGGGCGAGTAGTAGAGCATTCCCGCATCAAAGCGTCCGCCGCCGCCGGAGCAGCTCTCGATGAGGAGATCGGGGAACGCCTTTGTCAGACGGTCGAACAGCTCATATGTTCCGAGCATATAGCGGTGTGCGAATTCGCCCTGGCGATCCGCGCTGAGAGCGGACGAGGACGCCTCGGTGAAGTTGCGGTTGAAGTCCCACTTCACATAGTCGATGTTGTTCTCGGAAAGAACCGCATACATCTGCTCGAATACGTTGTCGCGCACCTCGGGGCGGGACATATCGAGCATGTACTGACTGCGCGCAAGGCTCTGTGCGCGTCCCTCGGTATGGATGCACCAATCGGGATGAGCGCGGTAGAGATCGCTGTCCGGAGAAACCATTTCGGGCTCATACCAGATACCGAACTTGAGACCTGCGGCGTTCACGCGCTTGATAAGCGAGGAGAGACCGCCCTTCAGCTTGTTCTCGTTTACATACCAGTCGCCGAGAGACGAGCTTGAGTCGTTTCTCTTTCCGAACCAGCCGTCGTCCATAACGAGCATCTCGATGCCGAGCGTAGCCGCTTTCTCAGCGAACGCGGCAAGCTTGTCATCGTCAAATCCGAAGTAAGCCGCCTCCCAGCTGTTGATGAGCAGCGGACGTCTGATGTCGCGCCACTTGCCGCGGACAAGGTTCTTTCTGAACAGGCGGTGGAAGGAACGGCTGACGCCGCCGATTCCGTTTTCGGAGAACATCATGACAGCCTCGGGGGATGCGAATACCTCGCCGGGGGCGAGCGTCCACTCAAAGCCCTCGGGATTGATTCCGACTGTCACGCGTGTCGAGGCGAAATAGTCGTTGTCGGCGCTTATGAGATAGTTTCCGCTGTATATGAAGGTGAAGCCGTAGCAGTCGCCGCATTCCTCGCGGGTGTCGTGACGGGGCATTATGACAAAGGGGTTGTGGCTGTGTCCGGAAGCGCCGCGCACGCTCGAGATCGACTGGGTCATGTGTCCGAGAGGCGTTCTCGAGAGAGTGCACTCATGTGCATGGCGTCCGTGCGTGGTGATCATGTCATAGTCGCCGAGCGGCAGATTTACGCAGGCGGATGCAACATTCTCGAGCGCGAACGGCTTTGTGCCTTCGTTCTTCACCCGTACCGAACGGGTAATTGCGGCATTGTTATTGAAAGCCGTGTAGATGAGGGTGACAATCGCGCCGGTCACGGGATCGGTGAGATCGACCTCAAGCGTGTCCGCTTCGCTCTCATCGTTTACATAGGTTGCGGGAAGTCCTTCTATTCCGTTCTTTCCGGCATAGATGCGGTGATCGCGGTAAACGAGATCGCAAACGAGGTTGCCCTCCGCCGCCTTCGTCGAATATGCGGTCAGACGGTAATCTCCCATTCCGGTCGTCGGATACTCAAACGGAGACATATTCGGCGCATGGGTGCCGTCGTAGGGACCGCCGCCGAGATAGGGCGAGAAGGAGTCGCACGCGACCTGTCTGAGGCGGAGAGAATCTACGTTATCGTCGGGGATCGACGCGCCGAAGTAGAGGTGCACGAGACGTCCGTCCTCGTGGATCTCAAATATGTAGCTTGCTTCGGCGGAGTCAAGCTTGAATATTCGTTTTTCTTCGTTAAAGCTTACGCTCATTGTATGTTCCTTTCGGTTTTCAAAAGTATGGTACATATGAATGATATCATATGCCGGTGTCGATTTCAATAGAAAATGATCAAATTCATTTAATTTGATATTGAAATATTTCTTCCGCTGTGATATACTTTTCTTATAAAACAAAAAGGAGAGCGCGCACATGGCGCGGTTTTGTCATGAACAATTCAGTTAACGCTATCGATTACGTCGTTTCCAAAAAGGCGTCAGGATCGAATCTTATTGTAAGAATACTTCTCATCGTTCTCTATGCCGCAGTCGGAATCGGTATTATTGTGGGACTCAACGCCGTTTTCCGCATCGTCGGCTTCATCGCGGGCGGTGTACTTGCCCCGATTCTGATCTACATACTTTTCGCTCTTACATGGACTCATGTCGCATATGATCTCAAGTATCAGATCTACACTCCCACTGCAAATCTGAACGAGGTTCCCCACACCGTGGTAGAGTTCGACAAGATCAAGAGAAACAAGAAGAAGGAAGACGTCGATCAGGTGATCTACCGCCGCGAGATCCGCGAGGCGGAGATCATCGCTCCCTATACCGAGCAGTACAAGAGCCAGTACACAGACGGTGTAAAGCGCACCATCGATTTCAGAAGCGCACCGAATGTGACCAATGACTGCTACTTCTTCCGCTTTGCGGAGAAGGACGGCTCAAAGACGGTAATTATCGTTGAAGTCGTTGCAAAAATGGTCGACCGCTTCAAGTACAGCAACAAGGAAGCTACCGTGGTATCCGAGGTTTCCCGCTGAGGCTTGTCATAATCGGGACATCCCTCCGATATACTTGTTATATCGGAGGGATTTTGTTATGCGTAAATTCAGATTCTTTATATTTTGTTCGGCGGCGCTTCTTCTCCTTTTTTCGTCGTCATGCGCTTCAAACGAAGGAGAGGGCGCGTCTCGGGACGAGGCTCTGTTTCCCGAAGGGGCGATCGTGGTATTTGCCTCGGAGGATGGATACAGGCTCCGCGTGGACAGGGGTGATGGCTCCGTGAGAATAACGGAGCCGGAAAATCTCCGCGGCGTTGTCTTTACATTCCGCGGCACGGAGAACCGCGTAAATTGCGGCGAAACGTCGATCCCGCTTTCCGACGGCGCGTGTGCGGGAGGGCGTGATTGGCTGAACGCCGCGCGAGCGAACGGCAAGCGCAAAGGGGATACGCTTGCGTTTGTCAGAGACGGAGCATGCTTTGAAATAAAATATGAAAACGGCGAGCCCGCCTATGTTACGATCACGCGAGGCGGACTTGTGCGCCGTGCCGCGATAACGGTGGAAAAATCGGATTGACGGCACGGTGACGGCAGACAAAAACACCGCGGGATTTATCGAGGAAGCGGCTTTGATAAATCCGTTCGGCGCACCGTGACGTGACGGCGGATACGCCGTCGAAAAAGCCTGCCGCATGAATAAAAATCCACCCGCGAAGCGGGTGGATTTTTCGCTTAAATGTTTTTGTTTTTTCACTGTCTGCTTGGGGGCGGTTCGTGAGATACCGGGCACTCTCCTCGGCTTCCGAGGACGAAACGATGATCTTCGGCGAATAGTTCTTCACCGCGCTCTGCGCGCACGACGCGAGAGCCGACCGGGATTATCCCCCCGAGAGGATCGCGCTCCACAGCGCGAGGGAGAGAAGTTTTTTCATTCGTCTTTATGCCTTTCCGAATGGTGGTTATGCATAATTTAACACATCTTTTCATGAAAATCAACATCTGATGCTTTCGAATGTGCAACATATAGAAAAGGCACATTCCGGGAAATTCACGGAATGCGCCTTGGGGGGATAGGTCGGTGAAATTTCGGTATGCAAAGATGCGAAAACGTGCTGCTTTTCGCTACGGTGAGCTGCCTAAGCGGAAATATATCGTTTTTGCAGCCCGGCGCGGGATTTACACCCTGCGTACAAATCTCGTTTACTTCACCTCAACGTCGGAGGAGGAGGGAGCGGGAAAGTCGTTCGGGTCAACTTTGACGTTCATTATGTAATTGCAGTGAGGTGGCTCGAATGTGAATGAATCGTCATAATCCATTGCGGAGACGAGATGACGGTCTGCCTCGGGATTGAAAGAGTATGTTATCGTCAGCACTCCGTCCTTCATCAGGTGGTAAGATTTGAAGGGTTCCTTCGGATAATCATCGGGGTACAGTCCCGGGTAGACTACAGGATCGACGGCATGGACATCGGTGTTAGTCGAGCCTATGCGAATGTCCGCAAAATCGCTGTACTCAAGGGGTTTCACCAAGTAAAATATGTTTCCTCTGCGCCACCATGATTCAGACGTTTCATTGCATTCTTCGGCAAACCTTTTGAAGAAAACATAGGTATATAAAATCATGTCATCCCGACCGTAGACTTTATAAACGACATACAGATTGTCTTCGTCGATCTGCTTCATAAATTCTATGGGAAATTTTATGTTTATTCGGTATAGGGATGAAACACTGAGATTTCCGTCAATCTCCCCGTAACCGAACACGCCAAAATAACTCAGCATATCATTCCGCGGATAGATGCTTTGAATATCTTCAACTTTCATGCCGGAGACTTTAACGCTTTGAACCATTTCGGCTACCGTCCCCGCTTTGACGAGTCCGTGACGATTCTGCTCTTCAGTAACCCCGGGAATATCGGCGGAAAGGTTATTGACTATTTCTATCTTCCTTTCTGTTTCCGGAGGCTCTTCGGGCGCTGCGGTATCGGTAACACTTTCGGTTTCGGTATTGCTTTCGTCGGTTACGTCGGCTTTGGGTTCTTCTGCACCCTGAGGAGCCGAAGTGCTGAAAGCGTAGATAATCCCCGATGCAAGCATAACAATGATAAGAGTGATGACTATTATGATCGCAATGGTTGAATTTTTCATTGGTTTATCTCTCTTTCATTTTGTGCTGACGGCTTTTTTGTTTACTTCATCTCAGCGTCGGAGGCGGGGAGATCGTTCGGGTCGATTCTGACGTTCATTGTGCGATCTCCGGTTCCAAACGTGAATGAATCGTCATACTTCATTTCGGATACACGGTGCCATTTCGTCTCAGGATCGAAAGAGAAGGTTAACGTCAGCACTCCGTCTTTCATAAGATGATAGGATTTGAACGGCTCTGTAAATCCTTCGGGATTCTTTGCCGGACCGACAACAGGATCGACGGCATGAACATCGGCTGTGGTTGAGCCTATGTGAATGTCCGCAAAATCGCTGTATTCAAGAGCCTTTGCCACATAAAACACATTTCCTCTGCGCCACCATGCTTCATGGGTTTCATTGCATCTTTCGGCAATCCTTTCGAAGAACAGATATGAGTACCATATTTGATTGTTTCTGCCGATTGTTTTATATACAACATATAAGTGGTCTTCGTCAATCAGCTTCAGAAATTCTACAGGGTATATCAAATTAAGGGCCTGCAATGATGAAATGCGAATACTTCCGACTTCTTCGCCGTAGTTGAACAGTCCCAGAATACTTTGCATATCAAATACCGAAAAATCATTTTGTATATCTTCGACTTTCATGCCGGAGTTTTTAACTTTTTCGGACATTTCGGAAATAACACCGGATTTGATAAGTCCGTATAATCTCTGATCTTCTTCGGTTATTCCGGGAATTTCATCGGAGATGCCGTTTTGTATATCTACCTTTATCACGGGATTTGTTAATGATGCAGAAGAGGTGGTTTCGGGAATATCAGTGCTTTCGGAATCTGTAACTGTGTCGGTAACACTTTCGGCTTCGGTATTGCTTTCGTCGGTTACGTCGGCTTTGGGTTCTTCTGCACGTTGAGGAGCCGAAGTGCTGAAGGCGTATATGATCCCCGATGCAAGCATAACAATGATAAGAGTGATGACTATTATGATCGCAATAGTTGAGTTTTTCATTGGTTTATCTCTCTTTCATTTTGTGCTGACGGCTTTTTTGTTTAATTTATCTCCGTGTCGGAGGCGGGGAGATCGTTCGGGTCGATTCTGACGTTCATTCTGTAGTCGTCATCTTTACCGTAAGGTGCGAACGTGAATGAATCGTCGTAATCCATCGCGGAGACGAGAGGGCGGTCTGCCTCGGGCTCGAAAGAGTATGTTATCGTCAGCACTCCGTCCTTCATCAGGTGGTAAGATTTGAAGGGTTCCTTCGGATAATCATCGGGGTACAGTCCCGGGTAGACTACAGGGTCAACGGCGTGAACCTCGGCATTGGTTGAGCCGATATGAATATCGGCAAAATCGCTGTACTCAAGTGGTCTCACCAAGTAAAAAATGTTTCCTCTGCGCCGCCATGATTCACACGTTTCATTGCATTCTTCGGGAACCTTATCGAAGAAGACATAGGTATATAAAATCATGTCATCCCGACCGTAGACTTTATAAACGACATACAGATGATCTTCGTCGATCTGCTTCATAAATTCTATGGGGAATATATTATTTATTCGGTACAGAGAGGAAATATTGAGATCTCCGGTTAATTCCCCGTAACTGTATACACCGAAATAAAGATCTGTGTCATTGCGCTGGTAGATATTCTGAATATCTTCAACTTTCATGCCGGAGGCTTTGACGCTTTGAACCATTTCGGCTACCGCGCCGGCTTTGACCACGCCTAATAATTCCCTGTTTCCTGTAAGTCCGGGAATATCTGCGGAAAGGTTGTTGATTATTTCTATCTTCCTTTCTGTTTCCGGAGGCTCTTCGGGCGCGGCAGTGTCGGTAACACTTTCGGTTTCAGTATTACTTTCGGCAGCTGCGTCGGCTTTTGGTTCTTCGGCACCCTGAGGTGCCGAAGAAGTGAAAGCGTATATAATTCCCGTTGTGAGCATAGCAATGATAAGAGTGATGACTATTATGATTGCAATAGTTGAATTTTTCATTGGTTTATCTCTCTTTCATTCTTGGGATGCGGTGTGCGTACAAATTTCGTTTACTTCACCTCAACGTCGGAGGAGGAGGGAGCGGGGAGATCGTTCGGATCGATTCTGACGTTCATTCTGTAGTCGTCATCTTTGCCGTAAGGCGCGAATGTGAATGAATCGTCGTAATCCATCGCGGAGACGAGAGGGCGGTCTGCCTCGGGCTCGAAAGAGTATGTTATCGTCAGCACTCCGTCCTTCATCAGGTGGTAAGATTTGAAGGGTTCCTTCGGATAATCATCGGGGTACAGTCCCGGGTAGACTACAGGGTCAACGGCGTGAACCTCGGCATTGGTTGAGCCGACATGAATATCGGCAAAATCGCCGTATTCGAGAGCCTTTGCCACATAGAATACATTGCCTTTGCGCCACCACGATTCATGGGTCTCGTTGCATCTTTTAGCAAACCTTTCAAAGAAAACATAGGTATACCAGATTGCGTCGTCCCGAGCGCGGACTTTGTAAACGACATACAGGTGGTCTTCGTCGATCTGCCTTATAAATTCTATGGGAAGCACTTCATTTATTTGGCGTAGAGATGAAATGTTGGGACTTTCGCCAAGCTCCCCGTAACCGAACACCCCAAAATAAAGTACCAAATCATCTTGCGGATAGATGCTTTGAATATCTTCAACCTTCATACCGGAGTCTTTGACGCCTTGAACCATTTCGGCTACCGCTCCCGCTTTGATAAGTCCGTAAAACTCCTGCTTATCAACCCCGGGAATATCGGCGGAAAGGTTATTGACTATTTCTATCTTCCTTTCTGTTTCCGGCGGTTCTTCGGGCGCGGCTGTGTCGGTAGCACTTTCGGTTTCAGTATTACTTTCGGCAGCTGCGTCGGCTTTTGGTTCTTCGGCACCCTGAGGTGCCGAAGAAG
>ERZ827520.3313-NODE-3313-length-13407-cov-5.224835_pt1 | contig 13407 bp, 9 predicted proteins | sample MGYA00519581_ERZ827520 | MGnify/ENA primary metagenome ERZ827520 (study PRJEB31778, sample SAMEA3449339) | human gut metagenome | biome: human gut; feature: human-associated habitat; material: faeces | place: United Kingdom | collected 2010/2012 ...
GACTGTACACCAGTGCGCCCAGCTGACGCTGTGCCTTGAGCAGCTTGCCCTGCTCATTGACGATCAGTGCCTGGGTCTTGCCCTTCTCGGCCAGGTCTTTGGCGGCGTTCTTGCCTTTTTCTGCGTATTCCAAGCCCATTTCCTTGATCTTATTGAAATCGAAATCCATAAAAGACACCTCTCTCTTCCTCCATACACGGCCCGGCCTGCGCCGGACCACGGGTTGTGGGGTCATGCCCATTATAGCGCGCCGCCTATACAATTGCAACGCATGTCCCGCATTTTTTACAGTTTGGTGCAGGTTTGGAAACAAATTTTTCGCATTTTCCCCATATCTTAGGGTCGGTCAGACCTTGCCGCCATAGAACTCCCGCAGCATGCTGTCGGGCGGCAGCAGGTCCAGGCTCAGCGGCGCCACATGCTCAAAGCGGCGGGCCGTCTCGTCCCACAACTCGGCATTGTGGCCTTCCAGCGTGAACTGGCGGCGCACCACGCCCAGCAGGTTGGAGATCAGGCCCAGCTCGTAGGTAAAAGAGGTGTCCAGCAGAAAGTCTGCCGTGGTCTTGAAGCCCTTGATATACCGGGTCTCGCCGTCCAGTACATGGTCCCACATGGTCAGGGTCTTGGCCGGGCTGCGGCCGCGGGTGGCGGCATCCCGCAGGGTGCGGCGGCACAGACGGATATCCTGGGTGTTGATCACCCGGCGGCCGTCGATGCAGTATTCCTCCCGCAGACCGGCATAGATGCGGTAGATGTCATCCCCCTTGACAAGGCCGGTGAGCTCCGGGTTCAGGGCATGGATGCCCTCCACCAGGCACACACCGCCCTGCAGGTCGATGGGTTCTGCTTTATCCGAGCGCTTCTCGGCCGAGAAGTCGTAGACGGGCAGGGTGGTCTTGCCGGTCTCGCTCAGCTCCCGCAGGCACTGCTTGATGAGGGGCAGGTCCAGCGTATCGGGGTTCTCATAGTCCAGCGTGCCGTCCGGCAGGCGGGGGTAGAACTCCGCCCCCTTGAAGAAATTGTCCAGACTGATGACCTGCGCCGGGGTGCCCTGCTGCTGCAGTGCCCGGGCGATGCAGTGGGCGCTGGTGGTCTTGCCGCTGGCCGACGGGCCGGTGAGCATGACGATCTTTGCGCCGGACATGCGGATCTTCTCGGCGGCATAATTCACTCGCTGGGCATAGCTGTGCTCGCTCAGCTGTGCCAGCTGCTGCGGGCTGCAGGCCGCCACATTGTAAAGGTCGATCTCAACCAGACGCTTCGGGACCCAGATCGTGATCATAAAAATCAGCCACTCCTTTTTTCCGTTCCAGTACCTCCGCAAAGCGCTGGATATACTCGTTCGGATACTTGAAATTGAAGATGCGCTGCATCCGTTTGCCGCCGTCGGCCACCAGCTTGGTGCTGCCGCCCGCACCGGCGGAAAGGATGGTCTGAACTTCCTCCATGATGTAGATGTTGTAATATCCCTCGTGGCCCGGTTTGCACCAGCCCACGTTTTCCAGGTTCTGCAGGGTGTTCTTCTGGCGGTAGAGGTAATAGGGCCGGTAGCCCGCCTCGGCCAGCAGGCGGCATTTTTCCAGCATGGCGGCCACGTCGGCGTAGTCGTTTTCCCGCTGGTCCTCGATGACGATCCGGGAGGCCCGCTTGAGGGTCAGGGTGTGCACGGTGATGTTCTCCGGGTCGAGGGCAATGGCCTGCCGCAGACTGTGCTCAAAGCTTTCCACCGTGTCGCCGGGCAGACCGGCGATGAGGTCCATGTTGATGTCATCGTGGCCTGCCTTGCGGGCCTCGGCGTAGCAGTCCAGGATATCCTGGGCCGAGTGCTTGCGGCCGATGCCGGCCAATACCTCGTCCGAGAAGGTCTGGGGGTTGATGGAGATCCGGGTGGCCCCGTACTCCTTGATGACAGCCAGCTTTTCGGCGTCGGTGCAGTCCGGGCGGCCTGCTTCCACCGTATATTCTACGACTTTGGACAGGTCAAAATTCTGCCGCACGGTGCCCATGAGCTGCCGCAGCTGGTCGGCCGAAAGGCTGGTGGGGGTGCCGCCGCCGATGTAGATGCTGCACAGGGTCAGCCCGGCCTTGTCGGCCTGTCTGCGGATCTCCTCCACCTCGTTGCACAGGCAGTCCACATAGGGCTGCACCATCTTGCGGTCACGGTCGAGGTTGCAGCTCACGAAGCTGCAGTAGCTGCACCGGGACGGGCAGAACGGGATGCCGATGTACAGGCTGTAGGTCTTGGGCGCACTGCCCACCTTCAAAATCGGCTCCTGCAGGTCGGCGATGGCCTTGGCCATCTGATATTTCTGCTCTGAGCAGTCGAAGCGCTCCAGGAAGAAGTGGTCGATGTCCGTTTCGCTCCATCCGGCGGCACGCTTGTCGTGGATGAGGCGCACCGGGCGCACGCCGGTCATCTTGCCCCAGGGCGGGCGGATACCGGTCCACTGCCGCAGCAGGTCATAGGTCAGGCTGGCCAGACTGAACTCTGGCGTCTCGCCGCCGGCCTCCGCCGGAGCGGGCAGCGGTGCAAAGCGCTCGGCGCATTTGCCGCCCTGCCGCACCATGGCCCACAGGCCGTCCGGCTTTTTCTCGGCCCACACGCAGTCCTCACCTGCTTCGGGCGGGGTCAGGGTAAGGGGTGCCATAGGGTAGAACAGGCGGACCAGGTGTTCCACCTCGTACCCGGAGGGCAGGCCCGTGATATAAATCTTCATGTCGTTCTCTCGTTTTCGTTAAAAATCAGCATTGCCGCGCTGGGCGCTGCGGATGAAGTAATTGTTGTCCAGTTCCTCCCCGAAGGTGGAAAACTCGCCGTGGCCGGGCAGCACCTGGGTCTCCCGCGGGATGGGCAGCTTTGCCAGCTTGCGCAGGCTCGCGTTCATGGCGTCGCTGCTGCCGCCCTCCAGGTCGGTGCGGCCGATGCTGCCCGCAAACAGGGTGTCACCGCAGAAAAGATACTCTCCGCACAGCAGCACCACGCTGCCGGGGGTGTGGCCCGGCGTATGCCATGCCGTAAACTGCAGCTCATCCACTGTCACGGTCTGGCCTTCCGCATAGCCGTGGTCGGCCTCGGAAAGCGGGTACATCTTATCCCCGGCCAGATCGTCCGCTTCGCAGTAGAGCACGGCGTGGTATTTCCGGCGCAGGGCCTCGGCGCTACCCACATGGTCAAAGTGGCCGTGGGTGCACAGCAGAGTGGTGAGCACGGCGTTGTGCTCCTGCAAAATCTGCTCGTAGTTCTGCACGTCCGCCGCCGGGTCAATGATGACCGCGTGGCCGGCGTCCGAGATCAGCAGAAAGGTATTGGTGTAGTACGGCGGGGGTGCCGGGATGTGAAATGCCTGCATGGGATCACTCCTTCTTTTTCCACTCGTCGGTGTCAATGATGATGGTACAGGGGCCCTCGTTCACCAGCGACACCTGCATGTCGGCCCCGAACTCGCCGTGCTGCACGTCTTTGAGGCCCTGTTTGTTCATCTCGGCCAAAAACAGCTCGTAGGCATCCACCGAGAGGGGCGGTTTTGCGGCCTTGATAAAGCTGGGGCGGTAGCCTTTTTTCGTGTCGCCGTAGAGGGTGAACTGGCTCACCACCAGCGCCGAATACCCAAGGTCCCGCGCGCTGAGGTTCAGTTTGCCCTCCGCGTCCGGGAAAATGCGCAGGCCCGCGCACTTATCCGCCAGTTTGGGCACGATGTCCAGGCTGTCGGTGTCCTTCACCCCCAGCAGGATCATCAGCCCCGGCCCGATGGCCCGGGGCTCGCCGCCGTTTACCCGTACACTGGCCGACGAAACGGCCTGAATGACTGCTCGCATGGTCTTAGCTCCTTGTCACCTTGAGCACATCCTTTACCTTGGAAAGCCGCGCCACCACGCGGTTGAGGTGCTCGGTATTGTTGATGCCGATGGTCAGGCTGACCACGGCGCAGTTGTTTTCCACCTGACGGGCGTTCAGGGCGTAGATGGGCACCCGGATGTCCGCCAGGGCGGCCAGCACATCCTGCAGCAGCTCGTTGCGGTTCAGGGCGATAATTTCAAGGCCGGCCTTGTAGCTGTCCTTGACGCTGTCGGCCCAGTAGGCCTTGACCCAGCGGGGCGCGTTGGTGGGGTCCTTCATGCTGGAAATGGCGTTGGCACAGCTCTGCTTGTGGATGGACACGCCAAAGCCGCGGGTGATGAAGCCCACGATGGGGTCCCCGGGCAGCGGACTGCAGCATTTGGCAAACTTGATGGGGGTGTTGTCAAAGCCCTCCACCACCACACCGTCGGTGGCGTGCACCTTGCTCAGGTCCACCTTGGGCAGGTCCTCCTCAGACCGCTCCTCTGTGGCCTTCAGCTTGGTCCACTCCTCCTTGAGTTTGGGCAGGCAGTTGGCAATGGTCATGCCGCCATAACCGATGGCGGCATACAGCTCCTCGGCGTTGTTCTGGCGCAGGCGGCGGCAGCAGCTGTTGATGAACTCGTCCAGCTGGTCGTCCGGAATGATGATCATCTCGCGCCGCAGTTCACGGGCCAGCGCATCGCGGCCCTGCTGGATGTTCTCCTCCCGGCGCATCTTCTTGAACCAGTTGCGGATCTTGCTCTTGGCCTCGCTGGTGCGCACGATCTTGAGCCAGTCGCGGCTGGGGCCCTTGTCCGCCGGGCCGAGGATGACCTCGATGATCTCGCCGGTGGACACGATGTGGTCGATGGGCACCATGCGGTTGTTCACCTTGCAGCCCACCATGCGGTTGCCCACCGCCGAATGGATGGCGTAGGCAAAGTCGATGCAGGTGGCACCGGTGGGCAGGTTGATCACATCGCCCTTGGGGGTGAAGGCAAACACTTCCTCCGGCAGCAGGTCGCTCTTGAGGTCATGCAGCAGGTTGCCGGAATCCTCGCTGACGCGCTGGTTTTCCAGCAGCTGGCTCACCCAGGCCAGACGCTCGTCCAGCTTGTCGTGGCCGCCCAGGCCCTCCTTGTACTTCCAGTGTGCGGCAAGGCCGTACTCCGCCTGCTCGTCCATGGCACGGGTGCGGATCTGCACCTCGAAGGGGATGCCCTCGTGACCGATGACCGTGGTGTGCAGGCTCTGGTAGCCGTTGGGCTTGGGGGTGGAGATATAGTCCTTGAAGCGGTTGGGCAGCGGGTGGTACATATCGTGGATGAGGCCCAGGGTGCTGTAGCACTCGGCCAGACTGTCCAGAATGACCCGAACGGCGTAAATATCGTAGATCTCATCAAAGGACTTGTTCTGCATGATGGTCTTGCGGTAGATGCCGTAGATGCTCTTGACCCGGCGCTTGATGGTGGCACCCTCGATGCCGCTCTCGATCAGGCGGCGCTCGATGACGCCGGACACCTTGGCCAGGAACTCCTCCCCGGCCCGCTCGCTCAGCATCTTGCTGATGTCCTCGTAGCCCACGGGGTCGAGGTAATGCAGGCTGCGGTCCTCCAGCTCTTCCTTCACGTTCAGGATGCCCAGCCGGTTGGCGATGGGGGCATACACCTCCATGGTCTCACGGGCCTTGTCGCGGCGCTTCTGCTCCGGCCAGGCGTCACCGGTGCGCATATTGTGCAGCCGGTCGCACAGCTTGATGATCATCACGCGCACGTCGCGGCTCATGGCCAGCAGCATCTTACGCAGGTTCTCGGCCTGCAGCTCCTCGATGTTGGAGAACTGGATCTTGGTCAGCTTGGTGACGCCGTCCACCATCTGGGCCACCTCGGAGCCGAACTGTGCGGTCAGGTCGTCCAGGGTGGTGGGGGTGTCCTCCACCACATCGTGCAGCAGAGCGGCGGCGATGCTCTCGGAGTCCATGCCCAGATCCAGCACCAGACGGGCCACGGCCAGCGGGTGGCAGATATAGGGTTCGCCGCTACGGCGGCACACGCCCTTGTGGGCGTCATTGGCAAGGTTATAGGCCTTTTCGATCATGTCCATATCGTAGGCCCTGCCGCTGGCCTTGATGGCCTCGCAGAGTTTCTCCCAGGTGACGATCTCTGGGCGCACCTCGGAGGGCAGAGCACCTTCCGGGGCATCTGCCGGCTGCGCCGTGGCAGCCACGGTGGCCGTCTCCTGCACCGGCTGGTGCAGGTGGGTCTTGGCCGAATACGAGTCCTCCTCCCGCACCGGGGCGGGGGCAGGCAGTTTCTTTCCCTCAGGCATTTACATTCCCTCCAAACATTTCAGGATCGGGGCGTCGGCAAGGTTCTTCTTGCCGGCCGTGGGCACCAGCTCCCACACTTTGGCTCCGCCCTTTTCTGCAGCAGCGATCAGCCCCACCTGTTCCAGTGCCGTGACCGCCACCAGCGTTTTGCCGGTATTTTCTTCTCCCAGCTTCGCGCACAGGGGCTGCAGATCCTCCGCGTGCCAGCGGCGGGTCTGCAGCTCCCGGTATACCGCGATGATATCGCTGCGAGCCGGGGTGATGAGATTTTTCTGTTCGGTTGTCAGCGGGGTGCCGCGGCGCAGTGCCTGCACCAGCGCTGCCTGCTGCGGCATGGCACTGCCAAGACCCGCCGGGTGCAGGTCGATGATGCGGCCCGAAAGCTGCGCGCCACGGGGCGCATCGTAGACCGAAAGATTCAGGGCAGTGTCTACCACGTCGCCCGTGGCATAGGGCAGCTGCTCCGGCCGCATGCCGAACCACACGGCGTACAGGCTGGCATTGCCCTGCCGCAGACGCAGGCGGCTGTGTTTGCCGTCCGACACCGGGTATACCCCATCCAGCACGGCATTCTGCAGCAGGAACACCGGGGTGGGGTTCTCAGCCCCGAAGGGGGCCAGCTGATCCAGACGGCGCACGGCGTCCACCGTGACCCGGTCCAGATGGATGGACAGATCGCAGGTCAGCGGCGGGATCTGCAGCACGGGGCACTCCCTTGCCGCCCACTCGTTCAGGCGGCGGCGCAGGGCTTCCAGATTTTCTTCCCGCACCGAGAGGCCCGCCGCCATGGCGTGGCCGCCGTAGCGGATGAGCAGGTCGGCGCAGGCCCCGATGCAGGCGTGCAGGTTGAACCCCTGCACACTGCGGCCGCTGCCCTTGCACTCGCCGTGCTCGTCCACCGTGACCACGATGACCGGGCGGCCGGTGCGCTCCACCAGCCGGGACGCCACGATGCCGATGACGCCGGGGTGCCAGTCCCGGCCCCACAGCAGGATCACCCGATCCTCCAGCCGCTCCGGCTGCTGCTCCAGCAATTCCTCGGCGGCCTTGAAGATCTGCAGTTCGGTCTCCTGTCGTTTCGCGTTGATCTCGTTGAGTTTATGGGCCAGCTCCTCGGCGCGGTCCGGGTCCTCACACAGCACCAGCTGCAGGGCCGTCACCGCGCTGTCCATGCGGCCGGCCGCGTTGATGCGGGGCGCAATGGCGTAGCTGATATTCTCCGCTGTGACGGTTTTTCCGGCAAGGCCCACTTCTTCCAGCAAGGCTTCCATGCCGGGGCGGTCGGTCTGCTGCAGCTGCCGCAGGCCGGCCTTGACCAGGGTGCGGTTCTCTCCGGTCAGGGGCATCACGTCCGCCACGGTGCCCACAGCGGCCAGGTCGCCGCAGTAATCCAGCATTTCCTCCGGGGTGCAGTCGTCCAGCGCGGCGCACAGCTTAAAGGCCACGCCTGCGCCGCACAGCCCTTTGAAGGGGCTGGTATCGTCCTCCCGGCGGGGGTCCACCACGGCCACTGCCTTGGGCAGGGTCTCGGGCGGCAGATGGTGGTCGGTGATGATAAGGTCGATGCCCAGCTCTGCGGCAAAGTCGGCCTCGGCTACAGCGGAGATGCCGTTGTCCACCGTCACGATGAGCCGATAGCCCTTGTCGTGGATGGACTGGATGGCGTTGCGCGACAGGCCGTAGCCATCGCCCTCGCGGCTGGGCAGCATGCACTTGACGGCGGCGCCCATGCCCTTGAGGTGCTGATACAGCAATGCCGTGGCAGTCACGCCGTCCACATCGTAGTCGCCGAACACCACGATGGTCTCGCCATTGTCGATGGCCTGCCAGATGCGCTGGCAGGCTTTTTCCATATCGGTGAGCAGGGCGGGGTCGCTCAGCTCCTCTTCCCCGGCCAGCAGGGTGAGCGCGTCGGCCGGGTCGGTGATGCCGCGGGCCGCCAAGATGCCGGCCAGCAAGGCCGTCTCCTTCTGCTGTGCTGCCAGCGTGGCGGCATATTTCTGTTCGCTCCAGGGCTCCTCGTCCATGGCGCTGTATTCCAGTTCTTCGGTACGCTGCTCCGCGATGGCATGGGTCAGCTCCCGGACGGCAGCGCGGTCCAGCGTTTTCAGGTCCCAGGCACGGTAGGTCATTGGAAATCCCTCCCGGTCAGGCCGTCGTTGGCCAGCATTCCCTGCAGGGCTGCGATCTCGCTGGAAACATCCATGGCCACGTCCGACAGCAGATTGTCGTAGAGGTTGTCAAAGGCCTGGTTCAGCGTGTGCAGGATGCCTGCAATGTCCCGCCGGATGCTCTCGGCGTTGGCTCCCTGCTGGCCCTGCACGTCGTTGTAGGTGTGCAGCAGCTTGAGGGTGGTGGGGATATAGTATTCCGCAAAGCGGCGGGCCTTGGGCAGGCTTTCCGGGTGCGCTTCCAGCCAGTCGCAGATGGCATTGGCCGTCTTTTGCATATGGTCCAGCTCGTCGCGGGCCAGCTCGTCCTGCATGAGCTGCTTTTCCTGCTCCAGCACAGCGGCAAAGCGGCGGGCCGTTTCCAGATTGAGAGGCGTTTCCTCGCGCTGCTCCGAAGCCGGTTCCGGCTGCGGCTGTGCCTGGGGTGCAGCCGCCGTTTCCTGGGCGGCGCGGTAGTCCTCCACCGTCAGGTAGAGTTTTTCGGTTTTTTCATCCAGCCAGGCGGCAAGCCAGCCATTATTGATGTATCTGCGCAGTTTTTTCAGAGCTTTTGCCTTTTTCTGGTGGGTCAGGTCGGCCAGCATCTCCACCGGCAGGCCGTTCTTATAGTCCTCGCCCTCGGCGGCATCGGCCAGCAGCCGCAGCTTTTTGGAGGCCGACAGCCGGGAGGCACCGGCGGCGATCATCGCGCCAAAGCCGCAGGCGACAAGGCCCAGCACGCTGCTGACGATGCCCAGCACGTTGTAGGCGGTGTTCATAACGTAGTCCGTGCCCGTCATCAGGATGCCGCCGCCCTCAGTAGCCGACACCACAACGTCACCCAAAGCAGCCGGCGAAATAGTGCCCAGCCCGATGAGGCAGCCCAGCGTCCCCAGACCGAAGATCACCGCAAAGGTGATGCCCACGGCCAGCAAAGTGCAGCCGCTGCTGTAACGCTTTTTTGCGCTGATGCGGATGTTTTCCACCGGGGTCGGCTCCGGCTTTGCAAAGATCTGCCGGAACCAACCGGGCATCCCGGCGGCATCGTCGGTGGTGGTGCCGGAGCCAGCCCGGCCCTGCCGGAAGGCCTTTGCTGCCTCCCCGATGCCGTAGTTGGCCGCATGGACAGCGGCCTTGCCAATATCGTAAGCCCGGTCCCCGATCTCCATGCCCCGGCCCTCAAAGCCATGGGCAAAGGCGTCGGTCATGGTGTCGCCAAAGGCGCGCAGCTGGTCCTCCAGCTCCTGCTGCACCTGACGGCCCTCGTCCTTGATCCGGTTGTCGTTTTCACGATCGTTCATCAAAATCTTCTCACCCTTCTGCCGGTGCATACCGGCTGATGATGGCGCGGGCCACCCGCAGGCCATCCACGGCGGCGCTCATGATGCCGCCCGCATATCCCGCGCCCTCGCCGCAGGGGTAAAGCCCTGCCAGCTGGGTGCACTCGAAGTTCTCTTCCCGCTTCAGCCGCACCGGGCTGCTGGTGCGGGTCTCCAGGCCGGTGAGGATGGCATCCGGTGCGGTGTAGCCCGCGATCTTGTGCTCATAGGCACGCAGACCAGCCCGCAGGGTGCCGGCCAGCTCCGCAGGCAGCAGGCTGCCCAGGTCGGCGGCGGTCACGCCACGGTCGTAGGTCGGTTCCACGCTGCCGATGTGCAGCTGCCCCTGCCCTTCCAGAAAGCTCCGGATGTTCTCGGCCGGGGCGGCGTAAGGCCCGGCCGCATGGCTTGCCGCGTAGGCCTTTGCTTCCAGCTCCCGCTGGAACGCGATGGCCTGCCGGGGGTCGTTTGCAAAGTCGGTGCCGTTCACGCTCACCACCACGGCGGCGTTTGCATTTTTGCCGCTGCGGGCATGGTAGCTCATGCCGTTGGTCACCACACGGCCTTCCTCACTGGCCGAGGCCACCACCTGCCCGCCGGGGCACATGCAGAAGGTATACACGCACCGCTCCCCCACATGCTGGGACAGCTGGTATTCGCCGCGGGGCAGGGCCGGGTGGCCTGCCGCCTCGTGATACAGGCTCTTTTCGATCTCGCTCTGCAGATGCTCTGCGCGGAAGCCCACGCTGAAGGGCTTGCACTCCAGCACAAGGCCGCTGTCCATGAGCATGGCAAAGGTATCGCGGGCCGAGTGGCCCACCGCAAACACCAGTGCTTCGCAGGCAAAGGAACCATCCGTTGTGAAAATTCCGGTAATGTGTCCGTTTTTCTGTTCCAGACCGGTGAGGGCCGTGTTGAAATGCACCTCACCGCCCAGGGATTCGATCTCTTTGCGGATGGAGGTGATGACCCCCCGCAGCAGGTCGGTGCCCACATGGGGCTTCTGCTTCCAGGCGATCTCCGCCGGGGCACCGTGCTGCAAAAACACTTCCGTGACAAGGCCGCACAGCTCGTCACCGATGCGGGTGGTCAGCTTGCCGTCCGAGAAGGTGCCTGCGCCGCCCTCACCGAACTGGATGTTCGCGTTGGGGTCCAGCTCGCCGGTGGCAGAAAAGTGTTCCACCGCCTGCACCCGCTCGTCCAGCGCCGGGCCGCGCTCCAGCACGATGGGCCGGTAGCCCTGCCGGGCCAGCAGCAGCGCCGCAAACAGACCGGCAGGCCCCAGGCCGCACACCACCGGGCGGTGGGGCAGCTTCTGCGTGCCCCGTTGCACCCGGAAGTCGGTCCTGCTGTGCAGGGACACGTTGGCCGATGCCCCGGCGAAGGCGGGTTCTTCGGCTTCGTTTTTCAGGGTGACAGCCACAGTGTACACCAGCTTGGGCTGGCCGCGGCGGGCGTCCACCGACAGCTTTGCCACGCCCAGATGCTGCACCTTTGCGCGGGGGATGCGTGCCTCCCGCAGGGCCTTTTCAAATGCCTGCGGTTCCCCGGCGGAGAGCGGCAGACGGATGTTGCGAACGAGAATCATAGTACAGTGTGTTCCTTTTTATCAGTTGCTTTCAATGCGGCACTGCAGCACATAGCTGCCCAGTGCAAAGATCTTGCCGTTGGATGGCACATACAGGCGGCAGGCGATGTTCTGCTGGCCGGTGGCCACCGAGAAGTCCTCCGCGTCGATCTCCACGACCACCTGTTCCGGGGTCAGGGTCTCCAATGCAGCCTTCGGGCCGCAGAGGGTCACGTTCATCAGCCGTTCGGTCTCCACCGTGAGCTGATAGGTGGACGGCAGATTCACCACCTGCACACAGCTGGAAGGCAAGTTCATGGTCTTGGTCTCCAGACCGGAGCAGTCAAAGCTGAGGGTGATGGTGGAAATGTTGTCCAGCAGGTAGATGTCGCTGGGCAGCTCAATGGGCAGCTCATAGACCTTGTTCAGCGTGAAGGTGGACAGGTCGATGGTGCCGATGGACAGGGTGGACAACGCGTCGATCTTTTCCGCCGGGCCGGCCACCTTGAGCTGCTTGCGGCTGAGCTCATACACCAGCACCGACTCGTCAAAGTCGCTGGGCGCGTTGATGAAGCTCACGTTCACCGGCAGGGTGGCCATCTTGTACACCTGCAAGGTCACGTCCACGCTGCTTTCTTCCAGCTCGGTGTACTCAAAGTTCACTTCCGTGCCGCCGGAGGTGTAGAACCGCAGCGGCGTTGCCAGGGTGACCGAGCTGTCCAGCTCGCCGGAGTAGGTCACCTCGGCGGTGCAGGTGGTCACCTTGTCCAGCTCACTGCTGGGGCCGGACAGAGTGACCATATCCTTGGACACCTCGGTGCTGTAGAGGATATACCCGTCCGAGATGGCCAGGTAATTGGTGGTCACGGTGACGGGAAGGGTCTTTTCCTCCACCACATCGAACACCACGTCCACCATGTTGTCGGAGCCGTCGATGGTCACGGTGACTCCATTGAACATGCCGTTGGCCCCCCGCACCAGCAGGCGCAGGGTCTTTTCACCGCTGTCCCGCACGCTGGACCAGTCCGGGTAGACCACAAAATCAGAGGCCGTCAAGCTGCCGATGGTGTAGCCGTCGCCGGAGATTTTCAGGTTCACCGTCTTGTCCTCGGCGCTGACGATGCTCAGTCCACGGGAGGTATAAACGGAGGAATCGTAGGTATAGTCCACCGGCACATTGTAGATGGTGTTGGTGGTGCCGGGCTGCACGATGATGGTCACGATCATCCAGGCCACAATGGCACCCAGAATGGACAGTGCCAGCCGGATGCGGCGGTCGTCCAAAAAGTTCTTTTTGTGGGGAACAGCAGGCTTTGCGCCGCTGGTATTCTTGGGTTGATTGGTCATTGCTGCTCGTCCTCCCCTTTCTGGCTGACCCACTTCATCAGGCTCTTTGCGCGGTCCTTCCAGGTGTCGGCCGTGCTCTTTTCCACCACAGGCTCCTTGGGGATCATCTCGTCGATCAGGCGGGTGTACAGGGTCTGGCGGTCAAAATGACGGATCAGCACGCCATTTTTTGCCATGGAGATGATGCCCGTCTCCTCGCTGACCACGATGGCGATGGCGTCCGAGTTTTCGGCAATGCCCAGGCAGGCGCGGTGGCGAGTGCCCATGTCCTTGCCCAGATCCAGATTATTGGAAAGCGGCAGCACGCAGCCTGCAGCCTTGATGCGGCCGTTCTCGATGATGGCGGCACCGTCGTGCAGGGGAGTGCCCTCGTAGAAGATGGTGCCCAGCACTTCCAGATTCACCGCGCTGTTCACCGGGGTGCCGGTGCGCACGATCTCAGACAGGTTGGTGTGGCGTTCCAGCACGATGAGCGCACCGGTCTTAGTCTCCGAAAAGCGCTCTGCCGCGTCGCAAATGGCAATGATGGCACTGCGCCAGGCCCCTTTCAGGCTGGGGTCGTTGTAGCGGCCTTTCACGTTGAACAGCTTTGCGGCCCACTGGTCGGTCTGGCCCATGCGCTCCAGAGCACGGCGGATCTCCGGCTGGAACAGCACCACCAGGGTGAGCAGGCCCACCTGCAGCAGCGAGTTGAGCAGCCAGGTGACCGTGCGCATGTTCAGCGTTTCGGCCACCAGATAAACCGCCATGACCAGCAGCGCGCCCTTGAACAGCTGCCCGGCGCGGGTGCGGTTGACGATGCCCAGCAGCTGGTAGATCAGGAACGCAATGATGATGATATCCAGCAGGTCAACGAGCTTGAAGGTCTGAAAATT
>ERZ827520.3324-NODE-3324-length-13369-cov-9.789695_pt1 | contig 13369 bp, 11 predicted proteins | sample MGYA00519581_ERZ827520 | MGnify/ENA primary metagenome ERZ827520 (study PRJEB31778, sample SAMEA3449339) | human gut metagenome | biome: human gut; feature: human-associated habitat; material: faeces | place: United Kingdom | collected 2010/2012 ...
TAATAACTAATATGAAACCAACTTTATTCTTATTGGCAGCCGGTATGGGCAGCCGTTATGGTGGCTTGAAACAATTGGACGGATTGGGACCGAATGGCGAAACTATCATGGATTATTCTATTTACGATGCCATCAATGCCGGTTTTGGCAAGCTCGTTTTCGTAATCCGTAAAGATTTTGAACAGGACTTCCGCGACAAGATTATTTCCAAATACGAAGGCCATATTCCCTGCGAACTGGTATTCCAGTCCATAGATGACCTTCCTGAAGGCTTCACCTGCCCCGAAGGCCGTACCAAACCTTGGGGAACCAACCATGCTGTAATGATGGGTGCCGATGTAATAAAGGAACCGTTTGCTGTTATCAATTGCGACGATTTCTACGGTCGTGACTCCTTCCAGGTAATGGGCAAATTCCTTGCAGCCCTTCCCGAAGGCTCCAAAAACGTATATTCCATGGTAGGCTTCCGCATCGGCAATACGTTGAGCGAGAGCGGTACCGTATCCCGTGGATTGTGTGGAACGGATGCGAACAACCTGCTGACTTCCGTAGTGGAACGTACCAAGATTCAGCGCATGGACGGTGAGGTGAAGTACATCGACGATAACGGTGAATGGACTGCCACTCCCGAGACGACTCCGGTCAGCATGAACTTCTGGGGCTTTACTCCCGATTACTTTGCTTACAGTGCAGAGTTTTTCAAGAGCTTCCTGAGCGACCCGAAGAATATGGAGAACCTGAAAAGCGAATTCTTCATCCCGCTGATGGTGGATAAGCTGATTAACGATGGCACTGCTACCTGCGAAGTGCTTGATACAACCAGCAAGTGGTTCGGTGTGACTTATCCCGAAGACCGTCAGAGTGTAGTCGACAAGATTCAGGCTTTGGTGGATGCGGGCGAGTATCCTGCGAAGCTGTTCTAAGAAGAACTTGAATACTTTACTATAAGGAAAGGCTGTTTCACGTTGCATCGTGAGGCAGCCTTTTTGTGTATAGTGGGAGAGTCTGCCGGAAAGCTCTGTATTTGCGTTCTTTGTGATTATTTTTTAGACGCGGATGACGCGGAGTTTTCATATTTCAATCCGCGTCATCCGCGTCTAAGCGATAGCAGATATAAGTTTTCGAACACTGAAGAGGAGAATACCTCTGCAATGAAACAAATGCTTCTCTTTGCTGATATGTTGTAAGCTAAAATACAGATGTTTGAACGAAGTATAATGAAAGACTTGCGCAAGTGGGCAGATAATCCTTATAGGAAACTTTTCGATAGATAAGGTGCAGACCATAGAAGGTAAAAGCTTCCGGCTGGTGAACTTACCATTTTATTTATTGGCTGCTTTGCCGGAGGTATTGTCGAAGTTATAGTGTCTTTTTGTCTCTTAATTGGCAGGGTTTTGCCACCGCATTGGCAAAAGTTTGCCAAAGGTGTGGCAAGGGGTTGGCAAAACTTTTCTCTGATTGTCAGTGTATTACCGTTATGGACGATTGTTGAGTTCTGAACAGTCCCCCAATGAATAAAAATCCGTAAAAACAGTATAATCTCTCCTCGAAAGCAATAAATTGTAGTCGGATATTTGTTTTATCCTCTTGAACCGATTACTCATATTTTAAAATCGAGAGATTATGAATCAAAACAATCTTTTTGCCTACATGGCATCCGTCGTTTCCCAACTGAAGGAGGAACGGCGTATGGGCACCGCCCATGTGTATCAGAGCACTTTGCGACGCGTCATGGAATTTGAAGGAGAGGAGACTCTGGATTTCAAGGACTTGACTCCTGCCTGGTTGAAGAGCTTTCAAGACCATCTGCTGGACAGCCGGTTGCAGTGGAACACCGTCTCCACCTACATGCGCATGCTCCGTGCCATTTACTTCCGCGCGGTGGACGACGGTGTTGCGCCCTATCGTTCGCGGCTTTTCAAAGGTGTATATACCGGCACCAAGGTGACGGTGAAGCGCGCGGTGGGCGAAGAGACCTTTCGCAGGCTCAGCGCTCCCGTCGATGATGAATCCCTGGAGTCGGCGCGTTGCCTTTTCCTGCTGCTGTTCATGCTTCGCGGCATCCCGTTTGTGGACATCGCCTATATGCGCCGTTGCGACATGCATGGCAATGTCATTGCCTATCGCCGCCGCAAGACGGGGGCATGGCTCACGGTGCGCGTCGAGCCCGAAGCTATGGAGCTTATCCGGCGTCTGAAGAACCCCGATGAGTCATCACCCTACCTTTTCCCGTTTATCAGCCGTCCGGGCAATAACGAATACCGCCAGTACCAAAATGCGTTGCGCCACTTCAATTATTGCCTTGGCAGGCTGGCACGGGATATGAGTGGGGTGGAAGGGCTGAGCAGCTACAGTGCCCGCCACAGTTGGGCTACCATTGCCAATTTCAGGAGCTATCAGCAGGAGCTCATCAGCAATGCCATGGGACATTCCTCGGTCAAGGTAACCGAAACTTACTTCAAAAAACATTCGGACAAACAAATACAAGAAATGAACAGGGGCATACTCTCGTATGTCTTTGATGGATATAATGCTTGGAATTAGGAGTTTACGACAAATCTGCTTCCTGGCGAATACTATGCCGGACATCCGTTACTTTGTAGGTAACGGGAATCTTTTCTGTTCGCAAATATCAACATGATTTTTTTAATTAGCAAGAAAAAAGCGACTTTTTCTTATCAAAAGTTGAAAATAGCCCCAGAAAGGCTTTCTGAGCGGTATTTTCTTATAATACAAGGCAATGCAGTTTGAGAAAATGCATAACGCCGGTGCTCCCGTGTTAGGTTAAATTAACACGGGCTGTCTGTTCATGTCTTCCTTTTTCTTTCCATGGTTCCCTTGAACAGTAGTGTATTTTACTACATAAGCGGCTTCTGCGGCCTCCTATGGTCGTTTCCCGTTACCTACAAAGTAACGGGACTGTTAAATCATCCCCTTTCCGGGGATGCCATGGACACGTACTAAAATTACACACATACTAAATATGAAGAATATGAGAAAAAGTGTTTGCATAATCTTTCTGATGATCGGCATCTCCCTGTCTGCCCAGAATGTGGCGGTAAAGACAAACCTGCTCTATGATGCCACGACCACCTTCAACCTGGGTGCCGAAATAGGCCTTTCCCCCCCGGTGGACGTTGGATTTGTCCGCCAATTATAATCCTTTTTCATTTTCTGACAACAAGAAGTGGAAGCACTGGATGGCGCAGCCCGAGGCGCGCTACTGGTTCTGCGAACGCTTCAACGGACACTTTATGGGACTTCATCTACTGGGGGACAATACAACGTGGGGGGCGTGAAGCTGCCTTTCGGCATCTACCCCTCGGTGGAGGACTACCGCTATGAGGGCTACTACTACGGCGCGGGCCTTGCCTACGGCTACCAGTGGGTGCTGGGCAAGCACTGGAGCTTCGAGGCAAGCCTGGGCCTGGGCTACGTGCGTGCGCACTACGACCGCTACGACTGCCCACGCTGTGGCGAATGGAAAGGCAAGGGAGACAAGAATTATCTGGGGGTGACGAAAGCCGCCATCTCCCTTATTTATGTAATCAAGTAAACAGAAGGAGGACATGGAAATGAAACGAATGCTATATGTCACGGGCCTGCTGCTGTGCACCTCCTTAGGAGGATATGCGCAGGAGGGCAACCTTATCGATGTGAAGGTGGTGAACGAAGAAGTGAAGAAACAAGGTAGCGAGGTGAGCCTGCGCATGACGCTGGACTTGACCGGCCTGCGTGTGGGTAATCAGAAGAGCGTGTGCCTGCATCCGGCAGTGGTCTCTGCCGACGGCACGCACGAAGCCGTGCTCGCCCCCGTAGTGGTGGACGGCAAGACGCGCAGCCGCGTGCACCGCCGCGAGAAGGCGCTGACAGGAGCCTCTCCTGCCACGGACAATGCCTACACGGTACTCCGCTCCGGGCGTGAGAGCCGGGTGGAATATATCGCCAAGCTTGCCTATGAGCCCTGGATGGTGGACAGCCGCCTAGTGCTGCGCGAGCGGATGACGGGCTGCCTGGACTGCACGGCGGCCACGGAAGAATCGACGGTAAAGGCACCTTTCATAAAGCTTTTCACCCCGCGGTATGTCACGCCTTTCGTTACACCGGAGCGTGAAGCGGTGAAGGTGCGCAACGAGGTACGCGTGGCACGCCTGCAATTCCGCCAGGGAAAGTCGGATGTGGACCCGCGCTACAAGGACAACCGCGCGGAGCTGGAAACGGTGACAGGCTCCATCAACGTGGTAAAAACCAACCCCGACCTGACCATTACGGGCATCTACATCACCGGCTACGCCTCGCCCGAAGGCTCGGTGGCTTTCAATCAGAAGCTGTCCGAATCGCGTGCAAACGCCCTGGCCGAATATGCCCGGAAAGATACCCACATGGATGCTTCTCTGTGGCACGTCGCGGGCATGGGTGAGGACTGGGAAGGCCTGCGCCGCGAAGTGGAGAAGCACCCGCAGTTGCTGGACATCGACAAGGTGCTGAGGCTTATCGACGAGTGCGAGGGCGACAAGGACGCCTGCGAGAAGCGTATCCGCGAGTCCGTATCACCGGATGTCTATACCCGCCTGCTGAACGAGATGTACGGCCCGCTGCGCCGCAACGAATACAAGATAGAGTACAGCGTGCGTAGCTTCAACCTGGAGGAGGCAAAGAAGCAGATAAAGACCCGCCCGGACCTGCTGAGCGTGGAGGAAATCTACACGGTGGCGGAGTCTTATGGCAAGGGTACTGCCGACTATGAAGAAGCGCTGCGCATAGCTGCCGCTACTTATCCCAAGAACGCCGCCGCTGTGGTGAATGCCGCCTGCCTGAAGATGGAGGGCAGAGACGTGCAGGGAGCTATCGCGATGCTGGAGGCTTCGGAGGTGAAAGAGGACGGCAGGGTGCTGAACGCGCTGGGTGTGGCGTATGCCAAGCAGAAGCAGTACGACCGTGCAAAGGCGGTGCTGGAGCAAGCAGTGCAGGCAGGAAGCCGGGAAGCACGCACCAACCTGGAGCAGGTGGCAGGCGTAGTGGCCGACTTGTAAGAAAGACAGAACAGATACATAAAACGAATATTTTTTACTAATACTTTAAATTATGAAGTTAAACAGATTTTTTATGCTGGGTTTGGTCGGATTGGCATTCGCGGCATGTGGGAATGAAGATGAAGCTGAAAATGCTTTGGCTCAAGGTAATGGTGCAGTCAGCATCAAGATTGTGTCTCCGACTGCAAATAGTCGTGCGGTGACTTCGGACTCTCCGGATGGTACAATAAAAGTAACAGGTCCTGCTACGGTGTCTTTAACTGCTACTTTTGATGGTGAAGAGAAAATCAAGACGATTGACTTGGCAAGAGGAGAAACTGAAGCTAAATTTTGGAATGTGACAAATCCTACGCTGGTAACCGTATCAATGAATGACGGTACGAAAGTTTACACAACAAGTATTAACGATGTTACAATGCAGGTTACTGAGAGTATTCCTGCTTATGGTGAAACCAAAGACTTCACCTATAATAACCGAACAGGCACTCCGACTCTAGAAGACATCACGAATGGAGACAATACGGGAGCAAAAGATGGTGATACTGATAAAACGTTCTTCATGTATGAAGCTACCGTAGACTTGAAAATTCCTGTAGCACGTTTGGAGGTATCAAATATTAAGCATAAAAAGGAGGTTGAATCTGTTAAATGTGAATATGCAACATTGACTATTGATGGTGTCTATATGGATAATATCAGACCGACTGGAACAGGTGATTTGACCGATTATAAGTTCCCTGGTGACAATGGGGGAACAGCTTCCGGAACTGACGCTATCTTGTTTGATGCTATCCCAGCAGAAGGAAATGCAAATAATTTTATGGATTATGATTTATCTTGGCCGGCAGCGGATGAAGATGGCAAAGCCCAAGTGTTTGCTTATAACTTCTATGCTCCGGAAACAGGAGATGATACTTCTGTAAATCCGATTTTTAAAATTTATTTCAAGACGGCAACACCGAGCAACACGGGCGAGATAATGGCAACACCTCGTTATGCTAAAATCGTGAACTACAAGTCTGAAGTGAATGGTGCTCCTATTGTGTTGCTTGCCGGTCATGTTTACCGCATTACAGATGTTCAACTGGAAGATAAGAATATCTCCGGTGGTGAAGGTGGTGATGAGCTGTGGGGTGTAACTGTTACTGTAAGAGAGGCTGCATGGCAGGTTGAAACCACTTATGCTGATTGGGCAGAATAATTATCTTCCCACACCAATTAAGAATTTCTTTTTCCCCGCCTCCTTTCCACAGGCTGCGGGGAGAACCCTTTCTCTTTTTCTTTTCTTGTTTGAAGAAAAATGACGTATCATATAACCGAAAACGTATGACAATGAAACAATTAAAGAAACTCATATTACTGTCGCTGGTTCCCGTCCTGACAACCGGTTGCATAAAAGAAGATATGGACGATTGTGAAAACGTCGCCATCTGTTTCCGTTACAAGGCCGACGGAGATAAGGATGTGCTGCGCCAATACATGGACAAGATTGACCTGTACGTTTTCGATGCCAACAACCGTCTTGTCGACCAAAGGACATACAATCAGGACGCCTTGAATCCCGCCCAAGAAGCACCCTCCTTCAAGCTACCCCAAGGCACCTACAGCGTGGTGGCAGTGGGAAACGCCTACGGCAAAACCCAGGTGAAGGACATCAACTCCACCGACCTCTCACAAATCTACATACAGCATCCCAACTGGGGCACAGCCTCCGCAGTGGACGGGCACGACCACAACTACATGGGAAGCAAGCAAATCACCGTGCCCGGCAGCAACAAGTTCCTGCGTGACACGCTCGACCTATTCAGCTCGCACATCAACGTAGACATCGAGATACACGGCCTGCCCGCCCCCGGCGAGGCAACACGCGCCGGTATTCCCTATAAGCTGAGCATCGAGAAATCGAATGCCCAGACCGACTTCAACAACGAGATTAACGAGGACGAAAAGGGTACCTGCTACCCCGAACTGGTGTACGACTCCCAGACCGGCGTCTACCACACCAACGACCTCACCCTCTTCCGCATGGACCACAACGACGTGTTGTCCCCCGTCTGCTGTACGCACCTCCTTCGCCTGGAGGACGCCGACGGCAACACCTTGGTGACTGGCAGCATCTACAACTACCTGCAACAGCACCTCAAAAGCATTGATGTGACCAAGCAGGAAGCCTACCTGCCCATCAGCATTGTGTTCACTCCGGTAGGAGTCACCATCAAGGTCCCCTCATGGTATGTGGAAGACGTAACACCCGACTGGCAATAAAAACAAGGAGGAACGATATATGAAAAAAATACTGAAGAAATACAGTCTGGCGGCAACCTTGATGGCAATCCTCTGCCTACTGCCCGCCTCGTGCATCACCGATGATGCCCCCGCCGCCACCGAGAAAGCAACGGTGACGATGACGTTTACGACGAGGGCGGTGACGGATGATACAAACGGAAGCAGCCTATTGGATAATGAGCAGATGCGGACTTTGCATGTGATTATGGTAAGAAGCAGTGACTCTGAAGTGATATTGAATGAAAGATATGACATCGCTCCCGAGGTAACTTCGCAAACAATCACTTACAATGACCTTGTTGTAGACAAGAATAATGGTACTGAATTTGATTTTTATGCCATTGTGAATGAAGGTTCTCTTACACTAACTGAGGAGGTAACAGAAATTTTGAATAGTAAAACTACTATTGATAACGTTTCTCTATTGGAGAATGTGATACTGGGAGAAAATGGTTTTGATTTTCAAAATCCTCCAACAGATAAAAAACCATTGCCACAAACTGTAATGAGGAAAAATGTTCGTTTAGAAGCTGAGAAATCTCAAAATGTGGCCTTGCAGTTACAATTTCCGGTGGCAAAGGTATGCTTGAAGTTTATTAATAATACCGATAAGGAGCAAGAGCTTACTAATATTAAAATGCCGAATGTGAAACCTAATAAGGGTTATCTTTTCGTTAAAGAAAACAACCTGCCAACTCAAATTTCTTATACAGATTTACTATTAAAAGAAAGTATAACAATAGCTTCTTCCCTAAAAGAATCTGAAGAAATTATCAGCTATCTCTATCCGGGACATATTGGTACGGGATATGAGTTGGTTACTAACTGGGAATATGTGGGACCACAATCGTTGAAGCTGCAAAAGAACAATGAAACTTTAACCCACCTTAGTGCCGGAGAGTGTCTGAATATAATCGTCACCTTGAATTCAACTCCGAAAGATACTGAGTTACAGTGGACCATCAGTGGTTGGACAAAGGAAGAAATAGATGTGCCATTTGAATAATGGATAGGAGAAATTTGTTATGAACAGAAAATTACAATATATATATAATCTTTTTATCGCAATGATTGTTTCCGCACTGGCTGTGTCGTGTACGGATGATGAACTTGTGAAGGGTGGAGATAAATATGAGGTAGTGCCTGACATTCCTGTGGCACTTTCGCTGAAAATAAAAGTGGCAGATCAAATGGAAGTTCAAACCCGTTTGGCACAGTCTGACGAAACAGAACGCACAGTTAATAAATTGTTTGTGATAGCTTTCAAGCCGAGTAAGCAATCTGATGGAGCGGAGAATGCAGATGCTTCGGATGACGAATGGTCTGTGGACAATTCTGCATTTTATGATACTGAAGATGGTTTGGGAAATCCTATTGAAGTAGGGAAACCGCAATCTGTAGAGTTCTCTATGACTACAGGATTGAGGAGAATTTATGTGGTAGGTAATCCGCAGAGCGGGGTAGGAACCTTATCTGATGATGAATTGAAGAATGTAAAGACAATAGCAGCCCTAAAAGCACTTTATTCCAAGTTGAGTGATAATTTGAGTGTTGAGCGTGTCTATTTCTTGATGACTGGACAGGCGATAACCAAAGAAAAGAGTGAAATTGTAACAGTATATAAGTCTGGGGACCACCAGGGAGCAATAAGGGAAGATTACACAATGGCATTAAACCATGTAGATGCGCGTATAACTTTCAATATTATACCTGCTGTGGGAGTGACTTTTGAACCTGAAGCCTATAGAGTTATTAATATTCCGGGTGGTACTTATTTGTTTTCGCGCGAGAAACAAAATAGTGGAGATAATACATGGGATTATGATGGAGCGGGCTATGCTCCGAGTAATCGGCTGAGTGACTTTACTGAAAAGGATGGGAAGTCTATTTTTGAGTTTTATATTTGTGAGAATAGACAAAATCCTAAACAAAAAATAAGTACAGAGAGCCTACTTGAGGAGGGTACTTATTATGCTTTGCGTGAGAAACAGGAGAAAAAGCTAATAACCGGAACTGTAGAAGGGCAAAAATATGAAAATGGAGAATATGTATATGCCAATGCTAAATCAACGTATGTAGAATTGGAGGGTACTATTACCTATAAGGATGATGATGGGAGTGAAGTGTACGCAAAGACAACTTACACAATTCATTTAGGTAATACAGGAAATAGTAATACAGCCGACTGGTTGAATGACTTGGAACTCGTCAACAATTATGATACGGAACGTAATACTCATTATACTTATAATGTGAAAGTACAAAGTGTAGACCAAATCATTGTAGAAGTTGAGGATAGTAAGGAAGTCAATCCAGGTGCGGAAGGCAATGTCATCGTTGCGCAAGGAACTGTTAAGACGATGGATTCCCACTATGGAAGATTATTGCTGACGTTAAGAAAAGAAGATATTCAAAAAGGACTTTCCTGGTCGGTAACCACTCCTTTTCAACGAGGGATGAAGGTGTTTGATACGAAACTTCCCTATGATGGATACGGGCTTCCTCAAACAGATTTGTCTTTGAATGATTATAAGTGGGTAAAGTTTCTGGTTAATAAGGAATGTCGTTTGGCTAATGGAAACTATGTGCCGACAAATGTCATGGCAAAATATCCTGGCGAACAAGCGTATGACGGTGGTGGTAAAAATAATTCAGAAGCAGCCCCTATTGCAGGTGGGGAGTATATAGAAACACAATTTTATGGACATGTGCGGTTGTATGACATTAATCAGTTATTGAATTTTTTGCATGTGGAGGCTAACAATGGCAATAGTGATATTTTTGAGCGGAGATGGAATTCGGAAACATTTGAATACGAAGATGTTGTAACGATTACTGCTTATGTAGATGAATATATTTATGTATATGACCCACGAATGATTTATTATCGTCAGGCAGCATCAGTAGGACTTCCCGGTTCTGGTGATGGTATAGAGGGTGTTAATTTGGAATTATGGAAAGAAACAGTGAATGGAGAAAATCGTATGCTAAATTTTTGTGTAGAAGGCTCAAAATACAGTGAAGATGGAGAAAGTTCCGTAGCACGTAGTGTTTATTCCATCGCACAAAATCCGGTTTATACTTTCTACAATCCGAAACATGCTGACTTGAAAACGGCATGGGGAACAGAGGCTATGATGGAAACGAAATTCTTGCCGATAGTACCGGACGGTGTTTCCGATGAAGACTTTAATAGTCGTTTTAGTGGACAAAATCCAAATGGAATGGAGAATGGACGCCTCAATATGTTGAACCTTATTAATGCGAGACAAACAGTAAACCAATTACATTGGACGGATGTCTTAGGAGTTGTTACGGATGTAGATCATCAATTAAACTCTGGCTATGAGAGTATTTGGTATGCCTGCTTGTTGCGTAACCGTGATTTGGATGGGGATGACGTTATAGATGCAGATGAAATCCGTTGGTATCTTGCTTCTGTAGATCAATTGACAGATTTGTGGATTGGGGAAACTGCTATTCCTAAAGCGAAACTTTATATGAATGATATTGATGCTTCCGGAGTGGAAATACCAATTGAAAATGGAGAAACACGTGTACATGTGGCAAGTAGTAGTTATCATCCTGGTACAACAGATAAGCCTACAAATAAACCTAGTGATCCATGGGTTATATGGGCAGAGGAAAGTGCATCGAGAGGATCTGCGTCTTATTCACAGACAGCACCTGGTGAACACTTTACTGGTATTAAGAATTTCTCTTATCGTTGTATAAGAAATCTGGGGTTAAGTTTGAAGGATATTGATGCAGTTCCAGAGGATTATGTAACGAAAGGAAGTAGCACACATATTATTGGAGGTGTAACTTATAAGGAGAAAACTATTGATATAAATCCTATGATTGATAACACAATCAGACCGTCTGTAGGTACTGAAGTATTGCCGACAAATACGGAAAGAGATATTTCTGGTAACAATCGTCCACCTTTGACGTTGGCAATTCTTGCGGATGAGGGTGATATTAGTTATGGAGTATATCCTGAAGAGGGATCAATTGGAGCAGAACGTGTGGCAAAATATGAAAGAGTTGATCGCCCCTGTCCTATTGGATACCGTGCTCCTAATCAGCGTGAATTAATGTTGATGTACACAACCTATCCTGATTTGATGACCGGATTTACTTATTTGACAAATACAACTTTTAGCGGTAGGAATACTGATATAGGGCAAGGTGTAGGATCTACAACGAATAGAAAGGAAGCTTTCGCCTATACAAGTGGTACTCTTCAATTGACTACGGGCTGGGGAAGTGGTAAGGTGCGTTGCGTACGCGATGCTACCAATAATCTGGGAGGAAATTAATAGGGAATGAGACGTATCCTCAGCTGTATCGGTTTGTTTCTGTTTATTGTCGGTTTGCTTCATTCTTGCATTGCCGGTGATAAACAGAAAGCCGGGAAGATGGATGAATGTACAGAGAATGTCAAAGGGAAAGCTGAATTGAGAGATCAGCAATTCCCTTTTCCCGAAATCCCCTCCGTCCTCACCTCCCCCACCGAGCGCAAGACTTTCTTGCTGACGCACTACTGGGACAGCTATAACTTCTCCGACACCGCCTTGGTGAATAACCGGGCGGTGACGGAGCAAGGCTTGGTCAATCAGCTATCCCTGTTGTCGGCTTCAGAAGCCACGCAGGAGGAGATTAAGGGAGGCATCGGCAACCTCTGCACCGGCATGGAGAGTCAGGAGCATGCAAGGCAGGTGTTCATGCGGCTGATGGATGATTATCTCTATAATCCCAATTCGCCGTACTACAACGAAACGCTCTATGCTGCCTACCTGCGCCGTATGCTGCAAAGTACCGCGCTGGACGAGGCAAGGAAAAGTTCTTTGAAATTCAAGTTGGAGCTGATAAGCCGTAATAACGTGGGCAAGGCAGCTACGGACTTCACCTACTACCTGGCGAACGAAGAATGTCGCACGCTGCGGACAACCACGGTACAGGGAGACAAGCTGTTGCTGGTATTCTACGACCCCGAATGCCCCAGTTGCCACGAAGTGCTGAAAGCGATGATGGCAGACCGGGCATTGGCTGATGCTGTGGATACAGGCACCCTGACCGTACTTGCCGTCTACACCGAGGGCAATGATGAAGTGTGGAGGAAAGCCCTGACAGACATGCCCCGTAGCTGGCTAATAGGCAACGACCGGCAACAGGTGAAAGACTGTGCTTTGTATGACCTCAAGGCCATGCCCTCGCTTTACTTGCTGGATAAAGACAAAACCGTACTGCTGAAAGATGCGGCCTACGACACCGTGAGGCAGGCGCTGGGTTTGAGATAAATCTTGTAATAATGAATCGGGCAGACGTGATTTGCGGTCTACCCTCGGAAAATTTAATCCTCTCCTCGACAAGAAGGCTTAAATTTTCGCTATGAGACCAACTGTGAAGTTCGTCTGATAGATTTTGTTTGTTTTGTTTGTGAATGCCTCCGATTCAAGCGTGGATTCGGGGGCATTTTGTCTTATTATCCCTGGAAAAATGAAATGTTATTAATCAGGCATTTGGAGGGAGCTCTATTTTATTTTCCATATCTTTGCAAGATGACTGTTTGTCTTTGAACTGAAAAAGAAGGAGCAGACAAGTTGATGATTATCACAAGAGACAAACATAAATCGTTATAACCAAGTGATGAAACAATTAATTGCATGTTGCGGACTGGATTGCGAAAATTGCACCGCCCGTATAGCCACTGTCAATAATGACGATGAGCTGAGAGAGAAAACCGCCAAAGAGTGGAGTGTGCTGAACAATACGCCGGAAATTACGGCAGAAACCATCCATTGTATGGGGTGCCGTGCAGATGGGGTGAAGTTTGCCTATTGCAGCAATTACTGTGCTATCCGTAAATGTGTGTACGAAAAAGGTTTCAATACCTGCGGTGACTGTAAGGAACTGGATACTTGCCAGGTGGTAGGTGCCGTTCTTCAGCATGTGCCCGGTGCAAGGGAAAATCTTTATTAACCGTAAATTTTTTGATTAAATAAAATATTGCTTATCTTTGCAGTATGACAAAGACATTTAAATCG
>ERZ827520.3332-NODE-3332-length-13344-cov-2.877417_pt1 | contig 13344 bp, 12 predicted proteins | sample MGYA00519581_ERZ827520 | MGnify/ENA primary metagenome ERZ827520 (study PRJEB31778, sample SAMEA3449339) | human gut metagenome | biome: human gut; feature: human-associated habitat; material: faeces | place: United Kingdom | collected 2010/2012 ...
ATGAACCGCCTGCGCAGCCGCCGGATCATGTTTCCTCCTCCAGCGCATAGCCCAGTCCCCGGTTTGCCCGCAGTACGGCGTGCGAGCCAAGGCTTTTCAGCTTTTTACGCAGGTTGGAGATATGCGCCCAGACGACATGGATCTCCGCGTCACTGTCCCAGCCCCAGACGCGCTCCATGATCTTCTCCGCCGGAAACAGGCGGGCCGGGGCCCGGAGCAGCAGCTCCATGACCTGAAATTCCCGCCCGCTGAGGCAGGCGGCCGGGCGGCCGCAGGACAGCAGACCCGTGGTGCAGTCCAGGGCGAGGTCAGAGAAGGTCAGGACTGTCGGTGTATAGCCGCCGGTGCGGCGCAGCAGCGCCCGGACGCGGCTGAGCAGCTCGTCCGGCGCGAAGGGCTTGGGGAGAGAATCGTCCGCCCCGGCGTCGAAGCCTTCGACCCGGTCGTCCTTCTCGCCCCGGGCGGTCAGCAGCATGATGGGGCCAGCAAAGCCCTGGGCCCGCAGCTGCCGCACGACGGCAAGGCCATTGAGCTTGGGCATCATGACATCTAAGATCAGTGCGTCATAGCCGCCGGACTGGGCGTAGGCGTAAGCGTCGGCGCCGTTGAAGACGGTATCGACGGTGAATTGGTTTTTCTCGAAAAAGATTTGCAGGGTCTCAGCTAGGTCGGGCTCGTCCTCCGCAATCAGAAGCTTCCTGGCAATCACCTCATGCTCATTATGCAGGGCGGGCAGGATTTTGCAAAGAAAAACTTGACAGGGCTTGCATAATAGCGTAAACTGATTTATATAAACAAAATTATAGAAAGGGGCGCGCGAATTGGGGCGGAAAATTCAGATCACCCGGGCGCAGATACTGCAGGCGGGCCTGGAGCTGATCGAGCGCGAGGGCGCGGCGGCAGTGCAGATCAAGCGCTTGGCCGCGTCCCTGGGGTGCTCGACCCAGCCGATCCTCTGGCAATTCGGCAGCATGGAGGCCTATCGGCAGGCGCTGTTTCAATATGCGGTGGAGGCTGTCCAGCAGCGGATCAAGCCAAAGGGGGCGGACGCCGTCCTGGATTTTTGGCGCATCGGCGCGACGTATGTCGACCTGGCGGTGGATACGCCCCAGCTGCATCATCTGGATCAGCTGGGCGAGCCGGTGGATATTCCCGGCATGTGCGCCAGCTTCAGCAAGGCGGTTTCGGATATGCTGGTGCCGCGGACAATGCGGGCGTTGGCAGAGACGGGGCACAAAAAGCTGGCCATCGCCGGCGGCGTGGCGGCCAATTCGCGCATCCGCGCCGATTTCGCTGCCGCCGCGGAAAAGGCGGGCGCGCAGCTTTTCGTCCCGCCGCTCCGTCTCTGCGGCGACAACGCCGCGATGATCGGCTGCCAGGGCTATTATGAGTTCCTCGCCGGGCATACCGCCGGGCCGGAGCTCAACGCCTACGCAACGATGCCGCTCGAAAAGCAGATCGGATAATCGGATAAGATAGGATAAGAAAAAATAAGGGGCGAGGGAAATGGGCGTCCACGACGGCCACCGCTCGCGGATGAAGGAACGCTTCCGCGGACACGGTCTCGAAAACTTCAACGACATAAACGCCTTGGAGCTGCTGCTCTTTTATGCCGCGCCCCGGCGCGATACGAACGGCATGGCTCACGCGCTTCTCGAGCGGTTCGGCTCGTTTTCCGCCGTGCTGGAGGCAAACGAGCAGGAACTGCTCGCGGTGCCGGGCATCGGCGAGAACGCCGTGACGCTTCTCCGGCTCATCCCGGAGGTCAGCCGCCGGTACCTGCTCGACAAGACGCCGTCGAACGAGCCGATCGATTCCGCCGAGGCTGCGGGACACTATTTCATCCCGCGGTTTATGTACGAGACGGAGGAGACCGTCTATGCGCTGCTGCTCGACGCGCGGAAGCGTCCCATTCACTGCGCGGCGATAAGCCGCGGCACGGTGGATGCCGCCGAAGTGAACGCCCGCAGGCTCGCCGAGCTTGCGCTGCAGTACCGCGCGAGCGCTGTCATCCTCGCGCACAACCACCGCAGCGGCGTGGCGCTGCCTTCCGTGGAGGACGAGACCTCCACGGCGCGGCTCGCCCGCGCGCTCGATCTGCTCGGCGTGGAGCTTTCCGACCACATCATCGTCGCCGGAAACGACTACGTCTCCATGCGCGAGGGCGGATTTATGCGATAAATCACACAGACCTTACTTCAGATTTGATACCGGCGGGGGCTTCGGCCTCCGCCGGTTTTGCAGTGCCGTGCATTTTTCCCTGCATATGGCGCGGGACGGTTCGTTATGGAAACCGGATAACGGCAGCCGGAAACAAACAAAATGCCGTTTGCGGGATTGGCATTTTCTGGATATTCTCCGGATAAGCATTGAAATACAAAGAAAAAATCGATGTTGAAAAGTCTGTGGGAAATGTTGATAACTCTTTGAAATCCCGGTTGCGTTTTCCCGGCGGAGGCACGTTCCACCGCCTCCGGCGGCGGAAATTATGGAAAGTCAATGCGAAAAAGCGTAGAAAAACGGGCCGGGAATTTTGGCAAAATTCGGTCTTGACATACAAAAATTTCCCCATGGAAAAGGCCGCGGCGTGCAGCTTTGCCCTGCATATTACAAATTGTAATATTTTGTTTCCTGCACAGCAGAAACCGCTTGACATAACGCTAAAGAATCGATAAAATGTACCTTATGATATTATGGGAGAGATGGGGAACTCCTTTAATTTCAAAATGACCCTTTATCATAATAAGAAGACTAAGGAAGAAGGAGGTAGACCGACTTATGCCGCAAATGTCCGTATGGATGATCGTCGCCAGCATCATTGCCGTGCTGGTGTTTTTGCTGATCGGCTTTGTGCTGGGCGTCATGTACCGGAAAAAGGTTTCCGAGCGCGAGATCGCCAGCGCCGAGGATGAAGCGAAGCGCATCATCAACGAAGGCATTAAAGCCGCTGAAAACAAAAAGCGCGAGGCGCTGCTCGAGGCGAAGGAAGAGATCCATCGCACCCGCACCGAGTGCGACCGCGAAGTAAAAGAGCGCCGCAACGAAGTTTCCAAGCAGGAGCGCCGTCTCCAGCAGAAGGAAGAAAATCTCGACCGCAAGACCGAAGCGCTCGAAAAGAAGACCGAGACTCTCAACCGCAAGCTCCAGGAAGCCGATGCCCAGCAGGAGGAGATCAAGCTCATCAAGAAGAGCCAGCTCGACATGCTCGAAAAGATCTCCGGCTACTCCGTGGAGGAAGCCAAGCAGTATCTCATCAAGAGCGTTGAGGCCGACTGCACGCACGAAATGGCCGCCAAGGTCAAGGAAGTTGAAGCCCAGTTCAAGGACGAAGCCGAGCAGAGGGCCCGCGAGGTCATCGCCACGGCCATCCAGCGCTGCGCCGCCGACCACACGAGCGAGATCACCGTTTCCGTCGTTCCTCTCCCCAACGACGAAATGAAGGGCCGCATCATCGGCCGCGAGGGCCGCAACATCCGCACCATCGAAACGCTTACCGGCGTGGATCTCATCATCGACGACACGCCGGAGGCCATCACCGTCAGCTGCTTTGAGCCGGTTCGCCGCGAGGTTGCCCGGCTGGCGCTGGAAAAGCTGATTGCCGACGGCCGCATCCACCCCACGCACATCGAGGAGATGGTGGAAAAAGCCCGCCGCGAGGTGGACGCCGTCATCAAGTCCGAAGGCGAGCGCGCCGTGTTTGAAACCGGTGTGCGCAATCTCCATCCGGAGCTTGTCAAGATGCTGGGCCGTCTCCATTACCGCACCAGCTATGGTCAAAATGTCCTGCAGCACTCCATTGAGGTCAGCCACATCGCCGGCATGATGGCAACGGAACTGGGCGCGGACACGCAGGCCGCCAAGCGGGCGGGCCTGCTCCACGATCTGGGTAAATCTGTGGATCACGAGATGGAGGGTACCCATGTGCAGCTGGGCGTGGAATTTGCCCGGAAGTACAAGGAGAAGGACGACATTATCCATGCCATCGAGGCCCACCACAACGACGTGGAGCCCCGCACCATCGTGGCGTGTCTTGTGCAGGCGGCGGATGCAATCTCCGCAGCCCGGCCCGGCGCTCGCCGCGAAAATCTGGAGAACTACATCAAGCGTCTCCAGCAGCTGGAAGAGATCACCGGGAGCTATCCCGGCGTGGACAAAGCCTTTGCCATTCAGGCGGGACGCGAAGTCCGCGTGATGGTGAAGCCCGAGCAGGTTTCCGAGGATGAAATGGTGATTCTCGCCCGGGATTTGGCCAAGAAGATCGAAGAGGAGATGGAATATCCCGGACAGATCAAGGTCCATCTTATTCGAGAAACCAAAGTGGTCGAATACGCGAAATAACGAGAAATCGTCCCCCGGCCACAGGCCGGGGGACGATTTTGTTTCTTGAAGGACTTCGTATCAGCAGTTGGATGTTTTTCCCATTCCCCCCGTCCCCGCAAAGCAATCCTAGATTTTCTCCGAAAGAAGCGGGACGCGGGGCAAAACGAACTCTGCCCACAAGCCGGGACGCGTTTGGCGGGTTTTGGTCCGGCAAGAACGGAGACACCTCACATCAGGCCTTGACCAGCTTGTAATACGCCCGGGCGGTGACGCGGTAGACCAGTGCATAGATCACGCCGAACACGGCCAGCGTCCCTGCGGTACAAAGAAGCGTCAGCGTCCCGTTGTGGAGCGAAAACAGCGTCAGAAGCCGCGTCATCAAGCTGAAGTCAAACGCCACATGGATGGCGGCCACTGCCAGCGGCGCAAAAAACACCACCAACAGCTGGGTATTGACTGACCGCCGGACGGTCCGAGGCTCCATGCCCACCTTCTGCATCACAAGATACCGTTCCCGATCCTCATAGCCCTCGGAAATCTGCTTGTAATAGATGATGAGCACCGCCGCCATCAGGAAGATAGCCCCTAAAAACACGCCCAAGAAGAAAAAACCGCCGTTGAGGGAGTAATACTCCTGCGCAAAGCTGGACCGCGTGTCCAAATCCAGACGCGCCCAGCTGCCGGTTCCGGTGAAATCCAGCGTCTGCTCCAGCTCATCGGGCTGGACAGCGCTCTCGTCCACGTTCCAAAAACCGTTCCACTGCATCAGCTCCCCGCCCGCTTCGCCAAGCGCGGTCTGCTGCCCCACGTACAATTCCTGAAAGGTTCCATTAGAAACTACCAGATAGAAAACATCCACCGCAGAAGGCTGGAACATCCGGGGTGCGGGATACCGGGAGTCCGGTTCCGCCGCCGTCAGCGTCACGTCGGTGGCTTCGGCAAAGCGGAAGGTTAGATTCCGCCGCTGGCCCGCGCCGTCTGTAAACAGCAGCATCTGTCCGTCCGCAAGGCTCGGAGTCTCCGCCCCAGTGATGGCAGCATAGTCGCTTGGCGTCATGGCACAGACCATGCTGGAAGAACCGGAGAGATACTTTTTCACCTCCAGCGCCCCCTGCTCCTCGTTCACGTTGAAGGAGAGGTATCGGTACGCCGCCACCGGGGCGGCGGAAACACCCTGCTGCTCCAGTTGTTTGGAAACGATGGCAGAAAGGGCGGCGGAATCAAAGGGCGTTTCCTCCGCAGGGTCGTACCGGACCTCTGCCCGCAGATTGCCCGCAAACTGCTCGTCCAGCGCCGCCTCGCTGCCCAAATACAGCGACAGCGTACCGGAAACCATTACCAGCACCATGGTGGAGAGAATGCAGATGTTGGCAAGACCCACGGCGTTGCGCTTCATGCGGTAAAGCATTCCGGAAACGCCGATGAAATGATCGGTCTGATAATAGAACTTCTTGTTGGCCCGCAGGGCTTTGAGCACCGCGATGCTCACGGAGGTGAACAGGCAGTAGGTCCCGATGATGACCAAAAGCACCGCGATGAAGTACATTCCCAGCGCCATCATGGCAGAGCGGGTGGTCACAGCGATGGCATATCCCGCACCCAGCGCCGCCACGCCGATGACTGCCAGCGGCCAGCGGGTCTTTGGCTCCCGCTCTCCCGCGCTGCTCTCCCGCAGCAGCTCCATGGGGTTCTGGACGTGAATGCGGTGAAGATTCAGCAGCAGATTGAACAGCAGAATCACACCGAATAAAATCGCCGTTCCCGCGATGGCGGAGCCGGAGACATAAAAGCCGTATACAATGTCCATCCGCATCATGCGGCACAGCAGTAGCATCGCCAGTTTTTGCAGCAGCATTCCCAGCGCCGCGCCGCCGATAATACCTGCGAAGGCGGTGTAGAGCGTTTCAAAGCCCAAAACGATGGCAATGTGCCGCTTTCCCATGCCAAGCACGTTGTAAAGCCCCAGCTCCCGCTTGCGCCGCTTCATCAGAAAGCTGTTGGTATAGGTGAGGAAGATGACCGCAAAAACAGCGATGACAAAGGTTCCGATGGACATGAACATGGTCAGGTAACTATATCTGGAGGTTTGGGGCAGATCCGGCGTTGCCGCCAGCGCCAGCGTGATATAGTAGGCCGCCGCCGTCCCCATGACCGTGAGAAGATAGGGAATGTAAAACTGCCCGTTTCTGGCCAGATTCACCAGCGCCATCCGGGGATAGAACCGCCCCTTATTCATTTGCCTCACCGCCCCGCGCCAATACCGTCAGTGTGTCGGAAATACGGCCAAACTGCTCTTCCTGCGTGCTTTCGCCCCGATAGAGCTGGTGATACACCTCTCCATCCCGTAAAAACAGCACCCGCTGGGCGTGGCTCGCCGCCTTGACGGAGTGGGTCACCATTAAAATTGTCTGCCCATCGGCGTTGATCTCACCAAACAAATCCAGCAGCCGGTCAGAGGCCCGGGAATCCAGCGCGCCGGTAGGTTCGTCGGCCAGAACGATCTGAGGATTGGTAATCAACGCCCGGGCCACGGCGCAGCGCTGCTTCTGTCCGCCGGAAACCTCATAGGGATACTTGCTCAAAATGTCCCCGATCCCCAGCCGCTCTGCCAGCGGCCCCAGCACCCGCTCCATTTCCCCGAACTCCTGTCCCGCCAGAACCAGCGGAAGAAAGATGTTGTCTTGCAGGGAAAAGGTGTCCAGCAGATTAAAATCCTGAAACACGAAGCCCAGACTCGTGCGTCGGAACGCCGCCATATCCCGCTCCCAGATTTCGGAGAGGGGCTTTCCGCCAAGCAGCACCTGTCCGGAGGTGGGCTTGTCCAGAGCCGCCAGAATATTCAGCAGCGTGGTCTTGCCGGAGCCGGATTCGCCCATGATGGCCACATACTCCCCCGGCTCCACCGAGAAGCTGACGTTTTTCAATGCCTCCACCTGATTGCCGCCGAAGCGGGTGGTGTAAATTTTTTGAAGATGGGATACTTCCAGAAGTGACATGTGCATTCCTCCTTTTGATGCTCCCATCATAGCCGGGTTTCGTCGGCGCCGCCATCGAATTGGCTTACAATTTTCCCCGCAACCTTACAGTTTTGTAAGGTTGCTTCTCCAACGCACCCCAAGCGGAAAACAGCGCGGCGAAAGCCCGCCGTGCTTTCCAAATCGGCGCTCATTCCTCCACCTGCCGCCCATCCCGCAGCAGCAACCGCACAATCGTTCCTTTTCCGGGCCGGGAGACGATGGTAATCCCCTGCCCCAGATTCGTCAGCACCCGCTTGCAAAGGTACAGCCCGATTCCCGTGGCCTTTCGGTCCTCCCGGCCATTGTAGCCGGTGAACCCCTTTTCAAATACCCGGGGCAAATCCTCCGGCCGGATGCCGATGCCATTGTCGGAGATAGCCAGCGTGTCGCCGTCAGGGTAGATACGCACCGTTCCGCCCACAGGGGTGTATTTCACGGCGTTGGACAGCAGCTGCCCCACCACAAAGCCCAGCCACTTTTCATCCGTCACAAGTTCCCGGTTGGTCTCCCGAAATTCCAAGGTCAGCTTTTTTAGAATAAACAGCCGGGCGTACCGCCGCAGGCTCCCCCGCACGATGTCGTCCAGCGCACAGCGGCGCAGAACGTAATCCGTGGTGTCGCTGTCCAGCCGGAGATAGCCCAAAACCATCTCCACGTATTCTTCGATCTTCAAAAGCTCCGCCGACAGCGCCTCCCGGTCCGTCTCCCCGCCGGACTGGAGCAAAAGCCGCCCGGCGGCAATGGGCGTTTTGATCTGATGCGCCCAGAGGGTATAATAATCCAGCAGGTCCTGCCGCTTATTTTCACTCTCCGTCAGCAGATGAGCGCGGTGCGTACACACGGCAGTCAAAAGCGCCTGATAGTCCGCTTCCAGCACGCTGCGGGCAGCCGGCAGAGGCAGCACCGTCTCGTTGACGGCGTCCAGCAGCCGTTCCAGTTCCCGGTGGCGGTGGAGAAATCCGCAGTAGCCCACGGCAAAGAACACAAGCCCCAGCGCGGCGCACAGCAGCGCCGCATAGCCCACCGATTCGGCGGGAAAATCGTACAGCGAAAGCACCGCGGCAAAGATGGCGGCGCAGCCCGCCAGAAAGCACACCAGCCGGTACTGCCGTTTCAGATATTGCAGCAGCATTCTCAGCCCTCCACCAGATAGCCCGCGCCCTTTTTCGTGCGGATCAGGTTTTCAAGGCCGACGGCCTCCAGCTTTTTACGCAGGCGGGTGACGTTCACTGTCAGCGTGTTTTCGTCCACAAACGCGTCCGACTCCCAAAGCCGGGTCATCAGACTGTCCCGGCTGACAATCCTACCCCGGTTTTCCAACAGCATCTGCAAAATCTTCAGCTCATTTCCCGTCAAATCCAATCGCTTCTCTCCTGCGGTCAGTGTCCCGTCGGACACGTTCAGCACCGCCCCACCGCAATTCAGCAGCCGCGCGGGCGCGCCAAAGTCATAGGCCCGGCGCAGCAGCGCCTGCACCTTGGCGGAAAGAACCGCCAGATCGAAAGGCTTTGGAAGAAAGTCATCCCCGCCCATATTCATGGCCATGATCTGGTTCATATTGTCCCCGGCGGAAGAGATAAAGAGAATGGGAACCTGAGACACCTTCCGCAGCTCCGCGCACCAGTGGTAGCCGTTGAAAAACGGAAGGGACACGTCCAGCAGAACCAGCTGAGGCCCTGCGGCGGCAAATTCCGCCAGGACATTTTGAAAGTCCCGGACGCAGGTCACATGGTGGCCCCAGCTTTGCAGATGAGCCTCCATAGCCCCGGCAATCACCGGGTCGTCCTCCACAATCAGAATACGGCAGCCGTTCAAATTCTCTTCCTCCCCTGCGCTTTATTTCATCTGTCCCACATTATAGCCCTTTTCCATTTTTTGCGCAACGCCTCACTTTTCCCTCCATCTTGCGTGGATTTTTGTGGAAATTTTCCCATCTTCGCTCCAAAATCGCACTTGAATCCAGAGAACAAAGGTGATATGATATCCCCACAAGATAGAGGTGCGGATGAGACGGCGCTGTGCGAGCTGACAGGCGATGAACGCAGCGGAAGCGATTCCGCCGAACTGAAACGGCAGGTATGCCGCTTTGGTGGGTCCGGGGAGAATATCTCCGGGACTGTCCGCGGGAAACTGCGGGGGCGCTATCTGCTCACAGGAAGCTCCACACATTTGTACATCTGCGTGGGAGCGATTGTCGGTAGAGAGCGTTTTCTCTACCGATTTTTTGTTGCCCGACACAAAATAAACGTATGGAGGAAACACTATGAAATTCGAACATGTACAGGGTTCTATCGTGGCCATGGTCACACCGTTCAAGGCCGACGGCAGCGTCAATTTTGAAGTTCTGACCCAGCTTTTGGAGCGTCAGATTGCCGGCGGTACAGACGCCATTCTGGCCATTGGAACCACCGGCGAATCCGCCACCATGACTCACGAGGAAGATGCCGCCGTGGTGGAGCATACCATCCGCGTGGTGGATGGACGGGTTCCGGTGATTGTTGGCAGCGGGTCCAACTGCACCGCCACCATGTTGGAAAATAGCAAGCTCTATCAGTCCATGGGCGCGGACGCCCTGCTTCTGATTTCCCCGTATTACAACAAAGCCAATGCCGAGGGCATGTACCGCCATTTTGCCACCACAGCCGACGCAGTGGATATCCCCTGCATCCTCTACAATGTCCCGGGCCGCACGGGTTGTTCCATCCCCGTCCCGGTGGTGGAGCGCCTTGCAAAGCATCCCCGCATCGCCGCCATCAAGGAGGCCAGCGGCGACATGGCCTATGCCATGAAGATTGCCCACTGCATCGGACCGGACTTCGCGCTGTATTCCGGGAATGACGATATCACCATTCCCCTCATGAGCATCGGCGGCAGCGGCGTGATCTCCGTGTATGCCAACGTGATGCCGAAAATGTGCCATGAGATCGTCCGGGAATTTCTCACCGGCGACCGGAACAAGGCGCTGGCAAATCACCTGCGGTACTTGCAGTTGATGAACGATCTGTTTTTGGAGGTCAACCCCATTCCCGTGAAAACCGCCATGAATCTGATGGGTCTGAACGTGGGTCCCATGCGCCTGCCCCTCTATGAGATGAGCGGCGACGCAAAGAATCGGCTGGAAGCCACCATGCGGGAGGCGGGCCTGCTGTGAAACTCATACTAATCGGCCACGGAAAAATGGGCAAACTGCTGGAGCAAAGCGCCGCAGAGCGGGGCGACAAAGTGGTTGCCGCTCTAAACAGCGCCAGTCTGGATCAGCTTTCGGCTCTTCCTGCGGCGGACATGGTCATTGACTTTTCCCGCCCCGAGGCGCTGGACGCGGTGTGCGCCTATGTCCGCCGCACGGGAACTGCGCTGCTGTCCGGAACCACGGGTTATACGCCGGAGCAGATGAACAAGCTCCGTGCTCTGGGTGCATATGCCCCGGTGCTGTACGCCGCTAACTACTCGTTGGGCATCGCGGTATTTGAGCGAATGCTCAGCCAAATTTCCGACACCTTGAAGCCGGAATTTGACATTGAGATTGAAGAAACGCACCACAATCAAAAAGCCGACGCCCCCAGCGGCACCGCCAAGCTGCTGCTCCACGCCATTGACCCAGACGGAGCGTACACCCCTGTTTACGGCCGGGAGGGCAGCACCGGCAAACGGACGAAAAAAGAGATCGGGGTTCACGCCCTGCGGGGCGGCACGGTTGCCGGAACCCATACGGTTCACTTTTTCGGGCTGGACGAAGAACTGGAGATCACGCACCGGGCGGGCAGCCGCCAAATCTTCGTCAGCGGCGCACTCCATGCGGCGCATCTGCTGGCAGATCGACCCAAGGGCTGCGTAGACCTGCAAAATTTATTATTTGGAGAGTAATTCATTCATGAACGCACAGGAGATCATCGACTATATTGCAAATTCCGAGAAAAAGACCCCGGTAAAGGTCTATGTCAACACCACCGGTGCGGTGGACTTCGGCTCCGCCAAGGTCTTTGGCGCGGGCGGGAGCTACACTGTTTTCGGCGACTGGGCAGAGCTTGCGCCAATTCTTGAAAAAAACAAAAGCCGTATCACCGATCTGGTGGTGGAAAACGACCGGCGAAATTCCGGCGTAGCATTGCTGGATATGAAGAACGCCGCGGCCCGCATTGAGCCGGGCGCCATCATTCGGGAAAAGGTAGAAATCGGCGAAGGGGCCGTTATTATGATGGGGGCCATTGTCAACATCGGGGCCGTGATCGGGCCGGGCACCATGATCGACATGGGCGCGGTGCTGGGCGGACGGGCCATGGTGGGAACCCATTGCCACATCGGTGCAGGGGCCGTGCTGGCAGGTGTGGTGGAACCTGCCTCGGCCACACCGGTCATCGTGGAGGACAACGTACTGGTGGGTGCCAACGCCGTGGTGATTGAGGGCGTCCACGTTGGAAAAAACGCGGTTGTTGCAGCAGGTGCGGTGGTGGTGGAGGATGTGCCGGATAACGCCGTCGTCGCCGGATGCCCCGCCAAGATCATCAAAATGAAGGACGCGAAGACCGCTGGCAAGACCGCTCTGGTGGACGCACTGCGCAAGCTGTGAGATTTCTCCGGGGTTTTTTCGACACAATCCATTGAAATAAATACAAAATTTTCCACAGAGCTCTGCATAAAAATTTGTTTTTATGCAGAGTTCTGTATTTCCTTTTTGAGGAAAAGATGATATACTTTGTAGTATTCGTGTGCAAAGGAGAAAGAAATGATGCTGAATTCAGCAAATATCTGTATTGTCATTACAATTCTTGTCTACCTGATTGTGGTCGTGGGAATCGGCGTGGCCTGTTCCAGACGGAACCGGACGACCGATGACTTCTATCTGGGTGGACGCAAACTGGGTCCGCTGGTGACGGCCATGAGCGCCGAGGCCTCTGACATGAGCAGCTGGCTTTTAATGGGACTACCGGGCGTAGCCTATCTCTCCGGCGTGGCCGACGCGGGCTGGACCGCCATCGGTCTGGCGGCGGGTACTTACCTCAACTGGCTGATCGTGGCCCGGCGCATCCGGCTGTATACGCACCGGGTGGGGGCCATTACCATTCCGGAATTTTTCTCCAAGCGGTTTGGGGATGAACGGCGCATTTTGACGGGGATTGCCGCTGTGGTAATCCTGATCTTCTTCATTCCCTATACCGCCTCCGGCTTTGCCGCCTGCGGAAAGCTGTTCAACAGCCTGTTCGGCATTGATTATGTCGGAGCCATGGTTGTCTCCGGTATTATCATCGTGGCCTATACCACTTTGGGCGGATTTTTAGCCGCCTCCACCACCGACTTTATCCAAAGCATTGTCATGACCATTGCCCTGTTCGTCATGGTTCTGTTCGGTATCCGCGCGGCGGGCGGTCTGGATGTGGTGATGGATAACGCCCGGGCACTCCCCGGCTATCTGAGCATGACTCTGAGTCACGACATGGCGGCAAACGCCGCCAATCCCTATGGGTTCATTACCATTGTCTCCACGCTGGCTTGGGGCCTTGGTTATTTTGGAATGCCCCATATCTTGCTGCGGTTCATGGCGATTGAGGATGAGCGCAAGCTGAAACTGAGCCGCCGGGTCGCCTCTATCTGGGTGGTGATTTCCATGGCGGTGGCCATTTTCATCGGCATTGTGGGCTACGGCGTGACCAAGGCCGGCGGCATCGGATTTTTGGAAGGCTCCGCTTCCGAGACGGTGATCGTGCGTTTGGCGGGACTTCTGTCCACCTATGGCATTCCCGCGGCTTTGCTTGCCGGCGTGGTGCTGGCGGGCATTCTGGCCAGCACGATGTCCACCTCGGATTCCCAGCTCTTGGCGGCCGCCTCCAGCGTGTCCCAGAACCTGATGAGCGAGTGTTTTCAGGTGAAAATGAATGAGAAGAAGAAAGTTACCGCCGCGAGATTGACGGTGGTGGGCATTGCCTTAATCGCAATGTTTATGGCCCGCAATCCCGACAGTTCCGTGTTTGGTATCGTGTCCTTCGCGTGGGCGGGCTTTGGCGCAGCCTTC
>ERZ827520.3334-NODE-3334-length-13340-cov-3.353933_pt1 | contig 13340 bp, 16 predicted proteins | sample MGYA00519581_ERZ827520 | MGnify/ENA primary metagenome ERZ827520 (study PRJEB31778, sample SAMEA3449339) | human gut metagenome | biome: human gut; feature: human-associated habitat; material: faeces | place: United Kingdom | collected 2010/2012 ...
TCATGCCGCCCTTTTTGCTGCGGCAGGCAGACGATCAGGCCGGCGGAACGTTCTTGGTATTGGTATACTCCTCAGTCGAACCGGCGGCGGTACAGGTCTTATTATACGTTTATGGGAATGCCGATACCCAGGTTGACCACATCGCCGGGCTTGAAGTAGGCGGCGGCCCGCTTGGCAATAACCTTATCAAGGCCGTCAAAAGCACCGGCGCATATAAAGAGAATGTTGGTGGTGTCAATTTGGATAAATTCCTGCTGAGGGTGCTTTCTGCCGCCCCCGGGAGGAACGTTTGAAACGGTACCTTCAAGAATTTTAAGCAGAGCCTGCTGCACTCCTTCGCCGCTGACATCGCGGGTTATGGACGGATTTTCCGACTTTCTTGCGATTTTGTCAATTTCGTCCACATAAATAATTCCGTGCTCTGCGGCTTTGACGTCAAAATCCGCAGCCTGAATAAGGCGCAGCAGAATATTCTCCACATCCTCGCCCACATAACCGGCCTCGGTCAGTGTGGTGGCGTCGGTGATGGCGAAGGGAACATCGAGAATTTTTGCAAGAGTCTGAGCAAGAAGGGTTTTTCCCACACCGGTGGGTCCCGTGAACAGCAGGCACGCAATGGGCCGCGACCCGTCCCGGATGCCGCAGTAGCCCCGGCGCACCGCCTCGGCCACGGCGCTGACAGCTTTGCTCTGCCCCACCACCTGCGCGGACAGCAATCCTTCCAGCCCCAGCAGCCGTTCCCGTTCCCCGGCGGTGAGCCGCCCCACGGGAATCCCCGTCCGGGCGGAGACCACCCACGCAATGTCCGCCCCGGTGACGCACCGGGCGCGTTTTCCGTCGGCGGGCTTCGTCAGGTGCTGCATTTTGTCCCGCAGTTCGGCGGCCTTTTCAAATTTCCGTTCCCGTACCGCTTCGTTCAGCTCCTGTTCCAGCTCTTTTCTGGCAGGGCCGCCCCGGGACAGCTGCATTTTCTCCATCCGCGCCCGGGCAGCGCCTTCGTCCAGCAGATCGATGGCCTTGTCGGGAAGATACAGGTCAGGGAGGTACCGCCGGGACAGGCGCACTGCCTCCTTCACCGCTTCCTCGGAGATCCGCAGATGGTGGTGCCGTTCCAGCCCCGGCTTCAGCGCCCGGAGGATCGCCAGCGTTGCCTCCTCCCCAGGCTCCTCCACCACCACCGGGCGGAACCGGCGCTCCAGCGCGGCGTCCTTTTCAATATACTTCCGGTATTCCTCCCGGGTCGTCGCGCCCAGCATTTGCAGCTCGCCCCGACCCAGAGCGGGCTTGAAGATGTTCGCCGCGTCAATAGCGCCCTCGGCCGCGCCCGCGCCGACGATGGTGTGCATTTCATCGACGAAAAGAATCACGTCTCCGCTGCGGCGGATTTCCCCCAGCACGTCCCGCAGACGTTCCTCGAATTCGCCCCGGTACTTGGTTCCGGCAACCAGAGACGCCATGTTCAGACTCACCAGCCGTTTGTCCTTCAGCTGGGGCGGCACGTTGCCCACCGCCATCCGCTGGGCAAGCCCCTCGGCGATAGCGGTTTTTCCCACCCCCGGCTCGCCGACCAGTGCGGGGTTATTCTTGTTTTTCCGGCACAGAATGCCGATGACCGTGTCGATCTCCCGTTCTCTCCCGATCACTGGGTCCATGCCTGATGCCTTGAGAATCAGATCTTCACTGAACTGCTCCAGAAGTTTCGTTGTGACCGCCTCCTTTTTTCCTCTCACGGGAGCGCCCTGCTCCCAGTGCAGATAGTCCACCGCATGGGTAAACAGCTCGTCGGTGCTGATGCCGTTGAGCTTCAAAAGCTCATATGCGTCGCTGTTTTCCCGTCTTGCCATCGCCAGCAGCAGATGCTGCGGCGTAATTTCCCGGCTGCCCAGATGCTTTGCCTCCCGCGCCGCCCCACGAAGAAGCTCCCGCGACTCCCCGGTCAGTCCCTGAGGCAGGGGCAGTTCCGGCGTCCCCTGCCCGTAGAGCAGCCGTGCCATTGCCTCCGTCAGGTCCGGGTCCATGCCCAGAAGCCGGAGGGTCTGCCCCACCGCCCCGGGTTCCCGCGCCATCACCAGCAGCAGATGGGCAGAGCCGACGTAGCTGTGTCCCAGACTTCTCGCCAGTTGGGCGGCACGCTGGATCAGGTCGGACGTCAGTATATCGTAATGCACGGTATCCCTCCCGAGTTAATGGTTTTTCCCTTTCCTGTTCCGGAAAATTCTCACCACCCAAGGCAGAAATTATTCAAAAATTTTTTATAAAAAAGGAATTGCTTTTTGGGAAAACCATGTTACAATGAGGATACGCTAGTTGTGTGGCGTGCAATACATATTAGATAAATGGAGGTAACACCATGGCTTACACGATTACTGACCGCTGCGTCGCCTGCGGCTCCTGCGCCGAGCAGTGCCCTGTCGAGGCTATTTCCGAGGGTGACGGCAAGTACGAGATCAACCCCGATATCTGCGTTTCCTGCGGTTCCTGCGCCGATCAGTGCCCCGCCGACGCTATCGAGGAAGGCTAATCTTTCTCGGACCCGAATTGGCCTGCGCAAGTGCTTGCGCAGGCCGATTTTTTGTTGTATAATAGCGTAAATATCACCACGGGAGGCATTCATGGAGCAGTTACCCAACGAATTTACCCTGAACCTGCCGGAAGGCGCTTTTCCCTTGAGCACCGATTCCATGGTGCTGTCCCATTTTGTCAGGCTCCCCAAAAACGCCCGGGTGCTGGATCTCGGCTCCGGCTGCGGCACACTGGGGCTGCTGCTGTGCGCCGTGAATGAAAGCTGCCGCGTCACCGGCGTGGAGCTGTCTCAGAGTGCCCACCTCGCCGCCATCGACAACATCCGCCGCAACGGCCTGACGACCCGCATGGAAAGTATATGCGTCGATGTGCGGCAAGTTCCCGGCAGTTTTCCTCCGGGAAGCTTTGATGTCTGCGTCTCCAATCCCCCCTATTTTTCCGGCGGCCCGCAGCGCCGCTCTCGCCCGCCGGGAGGACGCCTGTTCCCCTGCCGACCTGTTCGGAGCGGCCGCCTGGGCGCTGAAATACGGCGGCGACTTTTTCCTCGTCCACCGTCCGGAACGGCTGGCCGAGCTGATCGTCCGGGGTTCGGAGGTCAATCTGGAAGCCAAGCGGCTGTGCCTTGTACGCCATCAGGCGGATTCCCCGGTGAATCTTGTCCTGCTTCAGCTGCGCAAGGGCGGAAAGCCCGGTCTTAAATGGGAGGAGATCGTTCTCCACGACTTGAGCGGTGCCCCCACCGAGCAATACCGCCGAATTTACCATCTCTAGGAGGTTTCACATGGCTGGAATGCTGTATCTTGTCCCGACCCCCATCGGCAATCTGGGGGATATCTCCCTGCGCTGCCGGGAGACGCTGGAAAGCGCCGACTTCATCGCCGCCGAGGATACGCGGGTGACGCTGAAACTACTCAACCATCTGGGCATCAAAAAAAGCCTTGTCAGCTACTACGAGCATAACAAGGCCACGAAGGGCGACCGGATCGTTGACCGCATTCTCGCCGGGGAGACCTGCGCGCTGGTCTCCGACGCGGGCAGTCCCGCCATCTCCGACCCCGGGGAGGACCTGGTCAAGCAGTGCGCTGAAGCCGGCATCATCGTTTGCGCCATCCCCGGTCCCTGCGCCGCCATCACGGCGCTGAGCATTTCCGGGCAGTCCACCGGCCGGTTCTGCTTTGAGGGCTTCCTCTCCACGGCGAAAAAAAGCCGCCGGGAGCATCTGGACGCCCTGCGAACCGAGACCCGGACGATGATCTTCTACGAAGCCCCCCACAAGCTGGTGTCCACGCTGGCGGATATGTCGGAAGCCTTCGGCGCTGACCGCCCCGTCAGTCTGTGCCGGGAGCTGACAAAGCTTCATGAAGAAGTCGTCCGCACCACACTGGGGGAAGCCCTGACAAAGTACACCGAAACGCCGCCGAAGGGGGAATTCGTTCTCATCGTCGCGGGCGCGCCGGAAACGGTAAAGGAATCCGCCTCAGAGGACGACGCCGCCGCCCGTGTCGCCCAGCTGATTTCTCAGGGGCTCAGCCGCAAGGATGCGGTCAAGCAGACCGCCGCAGAGCTGGGACTTCCCAAAAATGTGGTTTACGATATTGCGTTAAAAGACCCCGAATGATTTTCACATCATTCGGGGTCTTTTTCAGTATTCCGTCATGTTTCTGATGCATTCCTGACAGATGTTCTTCTGCCGGTAGGAGATCAGCCCTTGGGAAGAACCGCAGAAAACGCACGCCGGCTCGAACTTTTGCAGGATGATGCGATCACTTTCCATGTAGATCTCCAACTCGTCCCGTTCCGCGATGTCCAGTGTGCGGCGCAGTTCAATGGGCAGCACGATTCTGCCAAGCTCATCTACCTTTCGGATAATGCCCGTAGACTTCATTGCGGTCAGCTCCCTTCCTTCGTTTTCCAGCGGCTTATTTGCATTATCATTATACTAATTTTATTTACTATAGTCAAATACTTTTTACAACAAACTGAAATTTTTGTCGAAACATTTCCATTCTTTTCCATTTCTTATCCGCATACCATGCCTCAAGGAAGCTCTGATTCAATCGGCAAGAGCTGGCGGCAGAAGATTTTGGCTCAGCCAAAAGTACGGAAAGTGGAGGAATGCGCATGGTCATGAGCTGGATATGGACGGGCATCGTTCTGATAAGCATTCTCTGTGCGCTGGTTCTGGGCAACGGCAGCGCGCTGGCGGCGGCCACGGTCAGCGGCGCACAGGCCGGGATACAGCTTGCCCTGTCCATGGCGGGGAGCCTGTGCCTGTGGACGGGCGCGGGGCGGCTGATGGAGCACGCCGGAATCACCCGGATGCTCTCCCGGCTTCTGCGCCCCCTGCTGCACCGGGTGTTTCCCAGCACAAAGGAGGACGCTGCCCTGGCGGAAAGTCTGAGCGCCAACATCTGTGCGAATTTTCTCGGCCTCGGCAACGCCGCCACGCCCATGGGCATTCAGGCGGCGCAGCGGATGAAGCGTGGCGGCACCGCCACGGACGAGCTTTGCCGTCTGATCGTGCTGAACACCGCCTCCATCCAGCTGATCCCGGCGAATGTGGCGGCTGTCCGCAGCGCCTTGGGATGCGCGACCCCCTTTGATATTCTCCCGGCAGTGTGGGTCACGAGCCTGTGCTCTGCCGGACTGGGGGTCACGGCGGCGTGGGTACTGGGAAAGGTCTGGCGGAAATGACGGATTACATTGTTCCGGTGCTTCTGTTTCTGGCGGCGGCGCTGGCTCTCGGGAAGCGGGAAAACGCCTATGACCTTCTCCTTCAGGGCGGCGCGGACGGGCTGAAACTCCTTGTGACCATTCTTCCGGCGCTGGTTCTGCTGCTGACAGCGGTTCACATGCTCCGGGCTTCCGGGGCGGTGGCGCTTCTGAGCAGATTTTTCGCCCCGGTCTTTTCCTTCTTCGGCATTCCTCCGGAGACGGCCATGCTCGTGCTCATCCGCCCCATCAGCGGCAGCGCCGCCCTTGCGGTGGGGGCAGAACTGATGGCGCAGTACGGCGTGGATTCTCAAATCGGCCGCACGGCAGCGGTGATGCTGGGTTCCACGGAGACGACCTTTTACACCATCAGCGTCTACTTTGGCGCGGCAGGCATCAAAAAGACCCGCTACACCCTTCCGGCGGCGCTGTTCGCGGACTTTGTCGGCTTTCTCATGGCGTCGTGGACGGTGAAATGGTTCTTCTGAAAATGTTCAGGCGCACCCTCGCGGGTGCGCCTGTTCGTTATTCTTCCTTACTTTCCTGCTTTGCGGCGCTGCTTCTTCTGCGGCGGCGCCGGGGACGGGGCGTTTCTTCCGGGTCGGCTTTTTCCGCGCGGCGGGCATAGGCTTCCGCCGCTTCGGAGGTGGCCTCATAGGTCAGTCGGCTGACACGGGTCAGGCCGTCCGGCTGCTGGGAAAGCCGCACCCGAATGAGGAATTTTCCATGCTCCGGGCAGGCAGCCAAGTCCATATACCGGTGTCCGGGCTGGGAAAACCACCGGGAGCCAAGCATTCGCCCGCCGCAGACGGGACACTTATTCTCCTCCCCGGACATGGCGGCCAGCGCTTCCCGCTTGTCGGCGTAGTCGTAGAACACCTTTCGGGCAATGCAGCCGGGAAGTTCCGCGCCGTGGAAGCCGTTTTCGTGGCTTTTCAGCGCCGCGTCATACTCCCGCGCGCCTTTCTTCAAGTCCAGCATGGCGCAGATCAACGCCGTGTGATAGGCATCGCCCAGCGCGTCGTGGGCAGGACGGGTCGCCTCAATGCTGAACATTTCCATGGCGGTTTTCAGCGCTTTCTGGGAGGTGGAGCCGTCGGTCTGGGCATTGAAAATCATCTGGGCGTTGTACCACTTCTCCGTGAAACGCTCATCCAGACCGAAAAGCCGCAGATTTTCCCGCAGAATGCCGATATCGTCAAAGCCCCATGTGAGGAACACCACGTCCTCGCCGCACCATTCCCGGAACTTCTCGATCGCCTCGGGAAACGGCACGCCCTCATCCCGCAGGCGGGCTTCCTTGATGCCGGTGAGCTTGCTGACCCGGCGGTTCAGGTGCCGGTAATACTTGGGCTTCACCATGATCTGGAATTCATCCTGAACGAACTGCTCCTCCGACACCCGGACGGCGCCGATCTGGATGATCTCCCCCCGGATGTCCACGGGCAGCACCTTTTTGGAGGAAGGAGACCCCGGCCAAGGCTGGTTCCATTCCATATCCAATACAATATAATCCATCGCGCGTAACCTCTGCTATCTTATGATACTACGCGATATCATAACACACAAACCCGGCATCTGTAAACAGGAAGTTGCAAAAGTTCTGACATTATCCTATGTAACCCCCGTTTTTCAGGGGGCAGGAAACATTTCAGGTGCGCATTTCCTTTTTATCCAGCTCGCCCTCCTGCCATCCGGCGCTTTTGCCGCAGACGGGGCAGGGGTCGCAGGCGCGGATACCCTCGTAGGTGTAACCGCAGTTCAGGCAGCGCCAGCGGATCGGCTCCTGCTTTTCCGTCAGCTCGCCCTTGGTGAGCTGCTGCTCGAGAGACTGGAACTGGTTGTGGTGGACGCCCTCGATCCGGGCGATCTGCATCCACAGACGCGCCGCGTCGTTGTAGCCCTCCCGCCGTGCCATTTCCGCGAAGCCGGGGTAAACGTCGTCATGCTCGTCCTTTTCCCCGTTGGCGGCGAATGCCAGATTTTCCGCCGTTGTCCCCAGTTGGAAGGGATAGCCGGGGCTCAGGGCCACGTTTTCGGCGCAGCCGCCCAGCCGTTTCAGCATTTCCAGGAATTCCTCCGCGTGGACGGTTTCGTTTGCCGCCGTTTCCTCAAAAATTCTCGCGATCCACTCAAAGTTCTCCTTCCGCGCCACCCCGGCGTAGACGGTGTAGCGTGTCCGCGCCTGAGATTCCCCGGCGAAGGAACGAACCAGATTTTTCCTGGTTTCCGAATTCAAAAAGTCCATATTCTGTGGCTCCTTTCTTTGGAAAGGATACCCGTTTTGGGGAAAAGTATGCAAAAACGTCCCGGAACGGCAAGCCGTTCCGGGACAAACTATTTAACGATTACAGCAGATCCTTCACCAGAGACAGGGCAGCCTCGTCCGCCACCAGCGTGAAGTCGGGGTGCAGCTGGAGGATGGAGCCGGGCGCCTGAGGCTTGATGGGGCCAAAGAAGCAGTCCTTCACGGCCTGTGCCTTCTTTTCGCCGTTGACCACCAGCAGAACGCGCTTTGCCTTCATGATGGAGCCGATGCCCATGGTGTAAGCGTGGGTGGGAACGTCGTCCCGGGAAGCAAAGAAGCGGGCGTTGGCGTCGATGGTGGAAGCGGTCAGCGCAACCTTGTTGGTGCCCTTGACAAAAGCGTCCGCAGGCTCGTTGAAGCCGATGTGGCCGTTGGGGCCGAGACCCAGCAGCTGGAGATCAGCGCCGCCGAAGGCGTCGATGACGGCATCGTACCGGGCGCACTCCGCTTCGGCGTCGGGGTTCATGCCGTTGGGGATGTTGCAGTTATTTTGATCGATGTTCACATGGTCGAACAGGTTGGTGCGCATAAAGTAAGCGTAGCTCTGGTCATGCTCCTTGGTCAGACCCACGTACTCGTCCAAGTTCACGGTTCTGACCTTGGAGAAGTCCAGATCGCCGGCTTCGTACTTGGCGATCAGTTCCTTGTAAGTACCCACGGGGCTGCTGCCGGTTGCCAGACCCAGCACGCAGTCGGGCTTCAGATAAATCTGGGCAGCGATAATATTGGCGGCCTTGCGGCTCACGTCGTTATAATCCTTGGCGCGAATCAGTCTCATTGGTAAAGTTCCCCTTTCGTAATTGACCTGATGGCATTATAACATCCTTTTCATTTTCTGTACAGTGCTTTCGGGGTTTTTAGTTTATTTTGGTAAATCCATTCGTATTTCCTGCCCCTGTTTCGTCTGGCCTTATTTTATATCGTAGATTTGGCACTATATTTATAGCCAGAACTTGCTATACTGTTTCCATACCAATTCGGGAGGTAATTCACCATGGAAAAGAAACATACCCTGACCACACGGAAAATCGTTTTCGCGGCGCTGATGGCGGCCCTGACAGTAGCCGGTTCCGCGCTTCGCGTCACCCTGCCTCTGGATATCGCGGGAACCACGTCCTTCCATCTGGGCAACATCATGTGCGCCCTCAGCGGCATTCTGCTTGGCCCATGGCTGGGCGGTCTGGCCTCCGGCCTCGGCTCCGCCATTTATGATATCATGAACCCGCTGTACATCTCCGAGTGCTGGATTACCTTCCTGACCAAAGGTGCTTACGGCCTTGTCGCGGGTCTCATCATCCGGGCGGGCGGAAAGAAATTCGGCTATGTCAAGGCGCTTCTCGCCACGCTGGCCGGAGCGCTGACCTACGCGGTGCTGTACCTCGCCAAGAGCTATTTCTACAGCGGCCTGCTCATCAAGGGTCTGACCCCCGACGCAGCGCTGCTTACCGTCGTCGCCAAACTCCCCGCCACTGCGTTCAATGCTGTGGTCGCCCTCGTTTTCGCCCCCATCCTCGCGGTCGCCATTCAGAAGGCGCTGGAGGAAAACCATCTGACGATGGAATAACGTCAAAATATGCGGGATGCAGAACTCTCTGCATCCCGTTTTTTATGGCTGCACCTTGGGATATTCTTCCCAGTCCAAATCCTGATAGGGATATACCCTGCCCCAGCCGCTTTCTGTCCGCTGAATGCTGCTCCTGTGACCGGACAGCAGCCGGACAATGTCGTAGACATTGATCCATATCTCCGAATTACATTCCTTCTGGCTCTCGTCGAATACCAGTTCCAGACCGAAATGCAGATGCACCGTCTCGATGTTGTTGACATTTTCCCGGTCGGAATAGCCGGTTCTGCCCATGAAGCCGATGACGTCCCCCGCCTGCACCATGTCCCCCTCGGCAAGCCCCGGGGCAAAGGGCGTATCCTTCTGCAAATGGGCGTAATAATAGTAGCGCCGGCTGTCAAAGCTGCGGATGCCCACACGCCAGCCGCCGTACCGGTTCCAGCCCATGGCCTCTACCACGCCGCCTTCCACCGCCACGACGGGCGTTCCAAGAGCGCCCATCAGATCGTTGCCTAAATGCTTCCGCCGGAATCCAAAGGAACGGGCCACGCCGAAATCGTCGCAGTGGCTGTAGCCGTACCCCGCCGCGATTGGCGAGAACGCTTTCAGGCCGTAGGTCGCCGCCCACTGCCCGTCCTTTTCGATGGCGTAGCTGCCCACAAGACCGCCCAGAGCAGCCGTGTACGCCCGGTGGTAGTAGTCATAATATTTGTACAGGTCGCCCAGCAGCTGTTCCGGAGACTTGTCCTTTTTCAAGTCGGCAGTCGCCTGCTTCACCGAAGCAAGTCCGCACTTTCCCCCGGTGCGGCAGGCCGCCAGCGCCAATATGTCAATCCACGAAACGTGCTTTTCCTGTTCAAAGGTCGCAATGTCCTGATCCAGCGCGTACTTCATGGACTCATAGGACACGTTAAAATCCACCCATCTGATGCTCTCCGCCTGAACCGGCAGCACCAGCATGGGCAGGATCAATATGGACGCCAAAAGCCGCTTCATATTCTCACCTCTTGGGTTAGAATATGAAGCGGCCGATTTTTTATCAATGGAAATAAATGGACGTTACGTTAAATCCCGCACAACATCCTTGGCGACCCGGTAGATATCCTCCATGGTGGTCAGGGACGAGATCTGATTTTTATAGTATCCGCTGTGGGGAACGCCCTTTAAGTACCACGCAAAGTGCTTTCTGGCTTCCAGACAGGCAATGTGTTCGCCGTGGTCTTCCTCGGCAAGCTGAAATTGCCGCACCGCCACCGCCAGCCGGTCTTTGAGACAGGGGCGTCCGGCGTATTCCTCCCCGGCGAGGGCGGCGTTGACCTCCTGAAAAATCCAGGGGTCGCCGAACACACTGCGGCCGATCATCAGTCCGTCCGCGCCGGTGCGTTTCAGGCACCGTACCGCCGCCTCGCCGCCGGTAATATCCCCGTTGGCAATGACGGGGATGGTCAGCTGCTCCTTGACCTTGCGGATGGCGTCCCAGTCGGCGGTGCCGCTGTAGAGCATACTCCGGGTGCGCCCGTGTACCGCCACCATGGCCGCACCGCTGTCCTCCATGCGCCGGGTAAAGTCCAGCACGTTGATGCTGCCCTTGTCCCAGCCCAGGCGGCATTTAACCGTGACGGGCACGTCCACCGCTTTGACCACGGTCTCCACGATCTTCCCCGCCAGCTCCGGCGTGCGCATCAGGCCGCAGCCGTCGCCGTTGTTCGCCACCTTGGGCATGGGGCAGCCCATGTTGATGTCCAGAAAGTCGCAGCCGGAAATTTCCAGCGCCAGCCGCGCTCCCTCCGCCATAGTGTCCGGGTCGTTGCCGAAAATCTGCGCGCCGCAGACGCTGCCCGGATTTTTCCGGAGCAGCTTCGCGCTTTTCTGATCCCGGTACACCAGCGCACGGGAGGACACCATTTCCGTCACGGTGACCCCCGCCCCCAGCTCGGCGCATATGGTGCGGAAAGCCCAGTCCGTGACCCCCGCCATGGGCGCAAGGAACACGGGGTTATTCACTTCGATCGTTCCGATTCGCAATACCCTCACCTCATCCGCAGGGAAAATTCCCCTCTGGGCGGCACCTCGCCGCCCGCAGCAATATGGGGAATTGTATCACAGATCGGGTCGTTTCGCAACCTTAAAACAATACCGTAATGAGCCAGGTAAGCCCGGTCAGCAGCGCGCCGCCCGCCGCCCACACCGCGCCGTAAAGGTACAGGTGCCGCTTCTTTTTCGTCCGGTCGCCGGTGTGGATGGCCTTCTGGGCTTCTTTCAGAAGCGCCTCGTCGGTGACCCCCTCCCCCACCGCGTTGTCCTTGAGAATGAAAATCGCCTGTTCAAACAGCTTTGGGTCGGGAGAATGCACCACGATCACCTGACGGGAAATGCCTTTTACCATAATTTACCGCCTCCTTATGGAAAAGTTTTCCCACAAGGAGGCGATTTATACCATCACGGTTTATTCTTCGTCCTTCGGCCGCTTATACCGCCCCTTCGGCTCCCACGCCGCCAGCGGGTAACGCTGCATGGCGCCGAAAATCCGCTCCTTCAGATCGGGATAGGTCTTGCTCAGCTCGAAAATCAGCTGCTTGACCTCTCCCCGCTTCGTGATTTTATCCACAGGACAGCGGTTTTGCAGCACCGGCAGGTTCATACGCGCCGCAAAATTGTCCAGCGTCTTTTCGTGAATGTACAGCATGGGGCGAATCTGCACAATACCCGTCCTGTCAAGGTTCGTCACCGGCTGGAAACAGTTGATGCGCCCCTCGAACAGCAGCGACATGAGAAACGTCTCCACCGCGTCGTCATAGTGATGTCCCAGCGCCAGCTTGTTGAATCCTTTGTCCAGAATCGCCTGATTCAGCGCCCCCCGGCGCATTTTGGCGCACATGGAGCAGGGATTCTTCTCCTTGCGGTGGTCGAAAATAATGGGCGCGATCTCCGTTTTCACCACGGTATAGGGCACGTTCCACTCCTCGCACAGCGCCGCGACCTGAGAATAGTCCATCCCCAGCCCCATATCAATGGTGATCGCTTCCAGCTCGTAGGGCTTATTAAAGTATTCCCGCAGCCCCGCCAGCAGGACGAGCAGCGCGAGAGAATCCTTTCCCCCGGATACGCCCACGGCAATGCGGTCGCCCGCCTCGATCATATGATAGTCGTCCACGCACCGCCGAACCAGTCCCATCAGCTTTTGCATAGTTGTTTTTCCTCCGAAATCCGCTTAAAATAGGACGTTAGAAAACGAGAGCATTCGCGATTATTTTCGAGCATTTGGAAGATCATTCGGTATTTCATAAAATTTCTCAAAAATGCTGTTGACATTTGATTTTTAATGTGGTATAAAGTTCAAGCGTCCTGAAGGCATTATACTTCAGGCATCTGAGAATGTCAAAATATTTTAATCCAAATTGGAGGAAATCATAATGTCCACTACTCTGCTGAAAAAGGAGACCCTGGAGCGCAAGTGGTATGTGATCGACGCTGCCGGCAAGCCTCTGGGCCGTACCGCTGTCGCCGCCGCTAACCTGCTTCGCGGCAAGCACAAGGTCGACTTCACCCCCAACGTTGACTGCGGCGATAACGTCATCATCATCAACACCGACAAGGCTGTTCTGACCGGCAAGAAGGCCGAGCAGAAGAAGTACTACCGTGTGTCCGGCTGGATCGGCGGTCTGAAGGAGACCAAGGCCCGCGACATGATGGCTGCCCGCTCCGACTACGCCGTTGAACTGGCCGTCAAGGGCATGCTGCCCAAGAACACCCTGGGCAAGAACGCTCTGACCCGTCTGCACCTGTACAAGGGCGCCGAGCATCCCCACGCTGCCCAGAAGCCCGAAGTTTGGAATCTGGACTAATTTGGAGGTAAGTTAGAATGTACGAGAGCAAGAAGAAGTATTTTTACGGCACCGGCCGTCGTAAGTCCTCCGTTGCCCGTGTTCGCGTTTACGAGAACGGCACCGGTTCCATCATCGTCAACGGCCGTGACATCGACGAGTATTTCGGTCTGGACACCCTGAAGCTGATCGTCCGTCAGCCTCTGGTCACCACCGATCTGCTGGGCAAGGTTGACATTGTTGTCTCCGTCGCCGGCGGCGGCGTATCCGGTCAGGCCGGTGCTATCCGCCACGGCATTTCCCGCGCTCTGGTCACCCTGAACCCTGAGTACCGCGCTTCTCTGAAGGCCGCCGGCTTCATGACCCGCGACCCCAGAATGAAGGAAAGAAAGAAGTACGGTCTCAAAGC
>ERZ827520.3337-NODE-3337-length-13336-cov-2.817333_pt1 | contig 13336 bp, 15 predicted proteins | sample MGYA00519581_ERZ827520 | MGnify/ENA primary metagenome ERZ827520 (study PRJEB31778, sample SAMEA3449339) | human gut metagenome | biome: human gut; feature: human-associated habitat; material: faeces | place: United Kingdom | collected 2010/2012 ...
GATGCCATGGTCAAGGCAGCAAACGTTCATCTGATCGGTGAGCAGCAGATCGGCTCCGGCCTCGTGACCGTCATGGTCCGCGGCGATGTCGGCGCTGTCAAGGCCGCTGTCGACGCAGGCGCTACCGCCGCAAAGCGCGTCGGCGAGCTGTACGGTACCCATGTCATCCCGTCTCCGCACGACGACGTGGAAGCCATCCTACCGAACATCGGTTAAGCTATGTATATCGGGGAAGTCGTCGGCTGCGTCGTGGCGAGCGTGAAGGAGGAGCGGCTGGAAAATATCCCGCTGCTCGTCGTTCAGCTCATTGAAAAAGGCGTAAAAACGAAGATGATCGTGGCTGCCGACGCGACCCGGCAGGCCGGTCGCGGGGACTTTGTCTTCATGATCGGCTCCAAGGAGGCGGCGCGCATGTTCCGCAAGACGGTGCCTGCGGCCGACTCGGCGATCGTCGGTTTTATCGACTCGTACAATGTCAGAATAAAAGAATAATCTGGAGGAATAACCTATGAAACTCGCTCTTGGTATGATCGAGACCCGCGGCCTCATCGGCGCTGTCGAGGCTGCTGATGCTATGGTCAAGGCAGCCGATGTGCATCTCATCGGTGAGCAGAAGATCGGCTCCGGCCTCGTGACCGTTATGGTCCGCGGCGATGTCGGCGCTGTCAAGGCTGCTGTGGACGCAGGCGCCACCGCTGCAAAGCGCGTCGGTGAGCTGTACGGCACCCATGTCATCCCGTCCCCGCACGATGACGTGGAGGCTATCCTGCCGAAGCTCGGATGAAGCTGGCCAGGGTCGTCGGGAACGTCGTCTCTACGGTGAAGGATGCCTGCTACACCGGTCAGAAGCTGATGATCATCGACTATATCGACGAGAACGGCAGTTTGACCGGGAACCAGGCCATCGCCTTTGACGTGGCGGACGCCGGGATCGGAGATACGGTCCTTGTGAATGTCGAGGGCGGCTCGGCGAACATGTTCCTCGGCCGCTCCGTCATCGCCGATCTGACGATCTGCGGTGTCATCGACCACATCACGCTCGACGGCGAGACCCGGGAATACCACTGAGGTGACGCATTCCCACATTCCACGAAACAGGTGAGATGGATATGGATATCGAAGCGATCCGGAAACAGGTGGAGCAGCAGGTCATGCAGTATTTCCATCTGGAACCGACGGTAACGGACGCGCCCTATGCCGGCATGGTCACGGGCGTGGACGTGATCTCCCATCTGGAGCACTCTCTTCTCAACCCCGACACGACGCTTGAGACCATCGAGCGCGAATGTGCCGTCGCACGGAAATACTCCGTCGCAGCGGTCTGCGTTGCACCGTACTATGTACCGGCTGCGCGCGAGATCCTGCTCGGCAGCCCCGTCGCCGTCGGCACGGCCATCGGGTTCCCGCACGGCTGCATGTCGCAGGCCGCCAAACTGGCGGAGCTGCGCGAGTGCATGGCCAACGGAGCCACGGAGGTCGACGTCGCCCTGAACGTGCTGGCCATCAAGTCCGGCCGTCTCGATGTGGCGCAGCGTGAGCTCGATGAGCTCGTGCGCTGTGCGGTCGGCAAGGTCCAGCTCAAGGCCGTGTTCGAGCATGCGCTCTACACGCCGGAGGAGAAGCGCGCCGTTCTGCAGATGCTGCGCAGCAGCGGCGTGAACTATGTGAAGATCCAGAATATGCTCAGCGGCCACGGCGCCCGCGTTGAGGATGTCCGCTTTGCCAGCGAGATCCTCGGCCGCAATGTCGGCATCAAGATCGACGGCGGCATCAAGACGCTCGCGCAGGCAGAAGAACTGCTTGCCGCAGGCGCAACGCGCCTTGGCCTGACGGCCACGGCGAAGATCGCCGAGGAAGCGCTGAAAAACGCATAAACGATACGAAAGGAAACGACTTTCAATGGATATCAATGAAATTATCAGACAGGTAACGGAGGAGATCTGCTCCAAGTACGGCGCGCAGACCCAGACGCCCGCCGCCGGCGACGGTTATACCCCGGCAGACATGGCCAAGTACATTGACCATACCTACCTGAAGCCGGAAGCCAGCGTCAACGAGATCCGCAAGATCTGCGACGAGGCCAAGAAGTATCACTGCGCCAGCGTGTGCGTGAACCCCTCCTACATTCAGTATGTCGCCCAGCAGCTCGAGGGCAGCGGCGTGACGCCGTGCTGCGTCATCGCTTTCCCGTTCGGCACCAGCACCCCCGAGGCGAAGGCCTTCGAGGCCTCCGACGCCGCCTCCAAGGGCGCTCGTGAGATCGACATGGTCATCAATGTCGGCGCCATCAAGTCCGGCGACTGGCTGCTTGTCAAGCGCGACATCGAGGGCGTTGTCAACGCCGTCAAGGGCCGTGCCAAGGTCAAGGTCATCATCGAGGCCTGCCTCCTGACCGACGAAGAGAAGGTCAAGGCCTGCACCGTCGCGAAGCTCGCCGGCGCTGCCTTCGTGAAGACCTCCACCGGTTATTCCACCGGCGGCGCTACCGTCGAGGATGTCCGTCTGATGCGCGAGACCGTCGGCCCCGAGATGGGCGTCAAGGCCTCCGGCGGCGTTCGTACCTATGACGATGCCATTGCCATGCTCAAGGCCGGTGCAAACCGTCTGGGCTGCAGCTCCACGATGAAGATCGTCAGCGGCGTGAAGGAAGACGAGCATAAGTGCGTCAACTGCGGCAACTGCAAGAACCAGTGCCCGTCAGGCAACGTCGAAATCCGCAAGAAGCTGTATTGATTTATTCCAAGCGCAACATAGAAAGGATTTGACCCCCATGAGAAAACCCATGATCGCGGGCAACTGGAAAATGAACAAGACGCCCGCTGAGACCGTCGCCCTTGTCGAAGACCTGAAGAAGATCCAGGTCCGCACGAAGGCGGAAGTCGTTGTCTGCCCGATGACCGTCAGCCTGTTCGCTGCCGCAACGCAGCTGAAGGGCACGGACATCAAGCTCGGTGCGCAGAATGTCCACTTTGAGGACAAGGGCGCTTTCACCGGCGAGTGCAACATCGCCAGCCTGAAGGAGCTCGGCGTCGAGTATGTCATCCTCGGTCATTCCGAGCGCCGTCAGTACTTCGCTGAGACCGACGAGACCGTCAACAAAAAGGTCCTGAAGGTTCTGGCCGAAGGCCTGAAGCCCATTGTCTGCGTCGGCGAGAGCCTGCAGCAGAAGCAGACCAACATCACGAACGAGGTCGTCTGCATGCAGACGAAGGCCGCTCTGTGCGGCGTCAGCCCGGCAAAGGTGACGGATGTCGTCATCGCCTATGAGCCGATCTGGGCCATTGGCACCGGCATGACCGCCACGGCGACGGACGCCAACCGCACCATCGCCGCCATCCGTGCTGCGATCCGCGAGCTGTTTGGCGACGCTGCCGACCAGGTCCGTATCCTCTACGGCGGCAGCATGAACGACAAGAACGCGACTGAGCTGATGAGCCAGCCTGAGATCGACGGCGGCCTGATCGGCGGCGCAAGCCTTGTTGCCGAGAAGTTCGAGAAGGTTATCAACTATCACGGCTGATCCTCTTCAGAATAACGAGCAGAAGCCCCGGTGCATCGCACCGGGGCTTCTGCTTGTCAAAAAAGTCCCTTTGGACTTTTTCGCCATGCTGCTTTCAGAATTGCAAAATAGAATTTTGCAGTATTATTTTGCAATTCTGCCGCTGCGGCGGGTGATGGAACGCGAAAGGACACCCTGACGGTTTCCTTTCACACTTTTCTTCCCTCCGTAATTTTCGGCTGGGCAGGTTTTTCGACAGTCTGGAGCCCCGGTGCACCAGCACCGGGGCTTCTCCGGTATGCGGATGATGTAAAAAGCTCCCGGTGCGGTTTGATACTGCACCGGGAGCTTTTCCGTCGGAAACGGTTATTTCGTATTCTCGAACACGTCGTGATTCCGGACGAAGTATTCGATGCCGGAATAGAGCGTCGTGACGGTAATAGCGGCCACGACGACCCAGTCGAGCACCTCGCTGAACACAAAGCGGCGGCCGAAGACGAGCATGAAGCTCAGGCCTGTCATGGTGACGGCAGTCTTGACCTTACCGGACCAACCGGCTGCAATGACGCGGCCCTTTCCGGCGGCGATGAGACGCAGGCCTGTCACGGCAAATTCGCGCGCCAGAACGATCATCAGTGCCCAGGCAGGATAGATGCCCCATTCGCAGAACATGGCCATAGCGGCGATGACAAGCACCTTATCGGCAAGTGGGTCAAGGAATTTGCCGAGGTCCGTCACCTGATTGCAGCGGCGCGCGATCTGACCGTCCAGAATATCGGAAAGACTGGCCACGGCAAACACGACGCAGGAGACGATCTGCATCCAGCTCCAGATCTCACTGAGGTACATACAGACCAGAAAAACCGGGATCATCACGACACGAAACAGCGTGATCTTCGTTGCAGTCGTCATTATGCATTCTCCTCCATTTCACCGACCAGGTCGCCGTCCTCGGCGCCTGTGATGCGGACCATTACAAACTCACCGGGAGAGACACTGCGCGCCGCAGAGAACAGCACGCGGCCGTCGATATCGGGCGAGTCGGCATAGGTCCGGCCGAAGCAGCGGCCGGTCTCCGGCTCCTCGCCCTCGCAAAGCACCTCCATGACCGTCCCGACGCGGGCTGCGTTGTACGCATCCATGATGCGCGACTGCAGCTCGGCGATGATCTCGGCGCGGCGCTGCGCGACCTCCTCGTCCGCATGTTCCATTTTGGCGGCAGGCGTTCCGTCCTCGGGGGAGAACACGAACGCACCGACGCGCTCGAGCTTGTTCTCACGGAGCCAGGCACAGAGCTCTTCGAACTCGGCCTCGCCCTCGCCGGGCAGGCCCGTGATGAGGCTCGTGCGGATGACGGCGTCGGGCAGGCGGCTGCGCAGCTTCTGGAGCATCTCGTCCAGCTCGGCGCGGGTCCCGCGGCGGTTCATGCGGCGCAGGATCGCGTCGTTCACATGCTGGATAGGAATGTCCATATAGTTGACGAGCTTCGGCTCGGACGCGAACGTGTCCAGCAGCTCGTCCGTGATCATATCGGGGTAGAGGTAGTGCACGCGGATCCAGTGGAAGCCCTCAATGCGGCACAGCTCGTGCAGCAGGAGGGGAAGGCGCGGCGCGCCGTACAGGTCCGTGCCGTAGCGGCTCGTGTCCTGCGCGACGACGATCAGCTCCTTGACGCCGGACTCCGCAAGGCCGCGGGCCTCCTGCAGGATGTCCTCCACGGCGCGGCTGCGGTAGCGCCCGCGCAGATGGGGGATGATGCAGAAGGCGCAAAAATTGTTGCAGCCCTCGGCGATCTTGATGTAGGCATAGTGCTGCGGCGTCGTGAGCACGCGCCCGGCCTCGTCTGCCGGGGCGTCGATGTCGCCGAACTCGCTGACGGTCTCGCCGCCGTTCAGCAGGCGGTCCGCCACGGAGACGATGTCGTCATAGCTGCCCGTGCCGAGCACGCCGTCGACCTCCGGCATCTCCTGCAGGATCTCGTCCTGATAGCGCTGCGACAGGCAGCCTGTCACGAGCAGTCGGCCGATGCGGCCCTCCTGCTTCAGCGCGCCCATGGCGAGAATGTTGTCGATGGCCTCGCTCTTGGCCGAGTCGATAAAGCCGCAGGTGTTGACGATCACGAGATCCGCGCCGTCCACATCCTCCTGCAGGGTGTAGCCTGCCTGCTGCAGGCGATAGAGCATCTGTTCTGCGTTGACCTGATTTTTGGCACAGCCAAGGGAGATCATTCCCACTCGTTTGCCCATCGGGGTTGTACCTCTTTCCTTATTCCTCCGGAAGATCCGGGTCGTAACGTTCGAGCGCGCGGCGGATATCGCCCCACGCATGGCCGCGGCGCAGCAGCGCGTCTGCTGCGCGGCGGATCTCCGTGCGGTCGGGCTGCCTGCCGCGGAACCGCTTCTGTAAAAATGCGTCGATCGCGTCGTCCTGCTCCGGGAGCTCGGCAAGTGCCTCGTCCCACAGCTCGCGCGGGATGTGCTTGGCGTAGAGCATCTGCCGGATGCGTGCCGCGCCGTAGCCCTTTGCCGTGCCGCTGCGGACGATCTGCCGGGCTGCGGCCTCGTCATCGAGCAGGGAGAGCCCGGCGAGCCATTCGACGGCCTGCCTGGCGTTCTCGGGCGATTCGCCCTTCTGGCGCAGACGGTGCTCCAGCTCGGCGCGGGAGACCGTTGCGGCGGACAGAATGCGAACGGCGCGCTCCTTTGCGGACGCGGAGCCGGCAGCGGCCTCGAGCGAGGCGCGTGCGGCGTCCGGAATGTCCATGCCGGGGCGCAGGCTCAGGTCCGCGACCACGGCCGGGAGCACCAGCATGGCTTCGCCGCTGTCAAAGCGCAGACGCAGCTTGCCCTGCGGCGAGCGCGTCTGTTCAATGGCAAGCAGACGCATTATTCGGCGTCAAAGTCGTCCGCCGAGACATCCACGGGCTTGGCGGGGGCGGCGGGCTGCTTGATGCGGCTGTTCTGGACCTCCATCAGGTGGGCACGGACGCGCGCCTCCAGCTCGGCGGCCAGCTCGGGATGATCGGCGATATACTGCTTGGCATTGTCGCGGCCCTGCCCGATGCGCTCGTCGCCGACGGAGAACCAGCTGCCGCTCTTGTTGATAAGCTCCAGCGTGACGGCGATATCCAGCAGCTCGCCGAAGCGGGAGATGCCCTCGCCGTACATGATATCGAACACGGCCTCACGGAAGGGGGGCGCGCACTTGTTCTTGATGACCTTCACGCGCGTGCGGTTGCCGACGATCTCAGTGCCGCTCTTGATGGCCTCGATCTTGCGGACGTCCAGACGCACGGAGGAGTAGAACTTCAGGGCGTTGCCGCCGGTCGTGGTCTCGGGGTTGCCGTACATGACGCCGATCTTCATACGCAGCTGGTTGATGAAGATGACGACGCAGTTGGTCTTGGAAATGTTGCCGGCGAGCTTCCGCAGCGCCTGGGACATGAGCCTGGCGTGCAGTCCGACGTGCGAGTCGCCCATTTCGCCTTCGATTTCCGCGCGGGGCACGAGCGCCGCGACCGAGTCGACGACGATAATGTCAACCGCGCCGCTGCGCACGAGCGCGTCGGCGATTTCCAGCGCCTGTTCGCCCGTGTCCGGCTGGGATACGAGCAGGTCGTCCACCTGCACGCCGAGGTTTTTTGCGTAAACGGGGTCGAGGGCGTGCTCGGCGTCTATAAACGCGGCGGTGCCGCCCGTTTTCTGGCATTCGGCGATGGCGTGCAGCGCGACTGTCGTTTTACCCGAGGACTCCGGGCCGTAGATCTCAACAATCCTGCCGCGCGGGAACCCGCCCACGCCGAGGGCGAGGTCGAGCGACAGCGAGCCGGAGGAAACGTGCTCCATAGGCCTGTCCGAATCGGCGCCCAGACGCATGATCGCGCCCTTGCCGAACTGTTTTTCTATCTGGGAAAGAGCTGTTTCCAATGCCTTTGCTTTATCATCCATGTATTGACGTCCTCTCTGATTTATTCCGTTCGCAGCGTAAGCGGGAGATTCCCGCCTTTCTTAATATATCATTATACCCGCATTCGACAAAAATTGCAACACGCGGGGCGGAAAGTTGTGTAATTACCGGATAGGCAGTACGCGGCGCGCGGCGGCGCTATCCGTCCGCCTGCTCTGGGAGCGGAAAGGGGACGATCTCCCCGCCGCGCAGAACGCGGTATCGGTTTCTGACGAGCCGGAGCATGGGTATGTCGCTGTCCGAGTCGGAATAGCCGACGCTCGATTCATAGTCGATCTGCAGTCCGTTCTGCTCCAGAAACGCGCGTATGCGCCGCACTTTTTCCGCGCCGCGGCAGTTGGGGCCGAGCACCCGGCCGGTATAGCCGCGCCCGTCCCGCTCCGTCTCGGTTCCGAGCAGCGCGTCGGCAAACCCGCGCTCCACAAACGGGCGCATGTAGCAGGCGGCCGACGCGGTCACGAGCAGAATATAGAAACCCTCCCGGCGGGCGGCGCGCAGCCGCTCCATGGGCTGGGGGAGCGAGCGGGCGAGTATGTACCGGTCGAAGAAATCCGCAAAATCCCCCTCGCTGAAGCGGCGCAGCGGCGCGTAGAATATGCGTTTGACCCGTTCAACAGGCAGAATCCGCAGCGCATAGAGCAGGCCGGCAAAGGGAATGACGGGCAGCCACAGCCAGTAGACCGGCCATTTTTTCGCGCCGTAAAAATACAGGGCGAACAGGCTGTCGCCCCGGATGAGGGTTTTGTCAATATCGAACAGCGCAAATTTCCGTTCCATTTGCAGCCTCCCTCGGTGTTTTTTTTATCATATCATGAGCCTGCGCCGGTTTCAACGTCTAATTGTGAATTCGGGCGCAAAAAAAGCGGGGGGAACCCGTTTCCCCCCGCAAAGCGTCAGGACGCCGCCGGTATTTCCTTTTTTTTCGCCCGCCGCTGCTTGATTTCCAGCGCAATCCAGGTGGCTACGGGCACGCCGAACATAAACAGGCCGTATAAAAACGGGTAGAAAATCGTATAGCGGAACATCTCGTCGGTGTCGGTGAAGAAGATATAGGACGCGAACAGGACGATCAGCGAAATCGGTACGATCAGCACGCGCTTGTCCTTGATTTTGAACAGCATGTTGAATCCGTCCCGCAGGAACATGATGCAGGCGCTCATCTTGATCAGGTTGATCAGGATAAAGTGGACGGCGAGCAGGACCTCGATGCGCTGGAAAAACGGCGCGATGTTGAGAACAGACAGCGCCATATAGGAGGGATAGTACAGCTCCTTGATCGCAAACTCGCCCAGTACGCCGATGTTGATTGCGTATCTCGCGGTGATGATGACGACGGAGATGGCAAGGGAAATAAACAGGGATTTTGCGAATTTTTTGCCGCTTTTCATGCGCTTGAAAAAGGAGAACATAAGAAGAATATTGCAGAAGGGCGATATGAACAGCGCGTAAGCGCCGGTCAGCACCGGCTTCGGCCCGTTTTCCATAATGGGCAGAAGCTGCGAGGGAGTCAGCCGCATAAAATAGACGGAGAAACTCAGCAGAATGGTTATGACGATCAGCGGCCCGACCAGGTTGATGAACCGTCCGAACGCGTGCACGGAGACCTTGCAGAGGAATATGCAGACAATGATAAACACAACGGAAAATACCAGGTCCACGCCGTGATTGCGCGTAGTCGTGGCGACGAACTGGGACATGTATTCCACAATGAGCGTGGAATAGGTCAGCAGGCACAAAAGCAGAGCAATCGCGAGAATCCGTCCGACGACGGGGCCGAACGCGCTTTCCACGATCTCGAACAGGTCCATGCCGGGGCGCAGCCGGATAATCCGCACGATAAGAATGTAAAAGAGCGCGGCGGCCACGCCGGAAATGAGAAAGGCCAGCCAGCTGTCTATGCCCGCGATTACGTTATAACCCAGGATAAGCGTGTTGGACGATATGATGCAAAAATGCGTGACCATCATCTGGAAGTTGGACATTTCACTATTCATGGATGAGGCCTCCTATTATGCCGTGTATGAAATGAATGATGACGGCGGCGGGTGATTCGCCGCGCTCCGGGAACAGGGACAGCACGAGCAGCACGGCCGCGGCCCCGACCATGCACCAGTACAGGCCGCGCCCCTGCCGAACCGTTTTCAACTGGACGTGGTCGAGCCATAGTGTGAGTCCGGAGACGATAACGATTGCAATTACGGTGCCAAGGCTCATGTTTGCGCCCCCTCCGCCTGTCCGTAGGAAAGAATTTCTATGATCGGACGTATGATAATCACCGCGTGTTCCTTGACGGTTTTATGGGGATCCTCCATCTGTTTATACTGCCTGTTTTCCTGTACGCGGTAGATATTGGCAAGCCCCAGGAAATCGGCGTCGATCTGCTCAAAGTAGATCTGGGCCAGTTCCTCAAAGTGCTGAAACATATCTTTGTGGATGAGTTCGAGCTGTTCGTCCTTGCTCGCCTGCCGGCGTGAATGGACGAGGGAGAGCTCCAGGTGTATATCGTAGTTGAACTCGATTTTCCCGTCCGCCTCCACCACTTTCACATCCGTTTTGCTCTCCTTTATTTCATAGGAGAAGTCGTCGTCGATCAGAACGCCTTTTTTCAGCATGTCCTGACTCATGATATAGTAAACGGTCTGCTTGTCGTCCAGTTCGCCCACCAGCTTGAAATCGCTGAATACGGCGCTGCCGGTCGGCTGCAAAAGCGCCGCGTCCCCCTCTTTTACCATTTGGATTACGGGAACGACTCCGAACCTGCTCGGACTGCACATATCGTCATATATATCGTAGGTGGGCATGTCCACGCACATGCTGTTGTCCTTCGCGGCGTTGACCGTGTCGCGCAGTCCAAAGGAGAGAATGGAGTACGCGGGCTGCTGCGCGTCGAACATCTCCTTTGCCGTCGGCGTGTCCGCCAGGAAAATCGGGATTGCAATCCGTATCTCGTCGTTGCGCATGATATACTGGATCAGCTCGCCGATTCCCTCGCGCGCAACATCCCTGCTGATGAGAAAGAGGGCGGCGTGCGCCCAGTAGAGCGGCCGGCCCACGAGCGTGAGCAGCTTTTCGTTCGCAATGGCCAGGGATTCGCCGACGGCGGTGAAAACGGAGGATTCCGGAGAGGAGTTGCTTTCGCGGGAGGATGCGTTGATGACCTCCACGGTGAGCATGGTATTGCCCTGCTCGTCATAGTCGAGCGCCGCGCCTGCGACAATGCCGAGCGACTCCAGTTCGTCGGCTATCGCGCAGCCGCTCAGCGGCGCGAGCACGGCGAGAACCAGCAGCAGCGCGCAGGTTCTACTTATCCGCTTGTTCATCAAAATCAGCCTTTCTTTTCAGGGATACGTTCAGCCGGCGGAACAGGGCATGATAGTTCTGGAAGCTCCAGGGCGCGCGGATCAGCGTGTCCTTGAGCTGCTTGAAGTTGACGGGCAGCAAATCCATGCTGTAGTCGACGCCGAACGAGCTTGTCCGGCCGATCTCCAGCAGGATCAGGACAATGCCGAACATCCAGCCGAAAATGCCGAGAATGGCGGACAGGCCCAGAATCAAAAACTGGCAAACGAGTGTGGAGGACTTGATTTTACTGTTGATAAGTCCGGTAATGGCGGTAAGCGCAATGATGATAACGAGCGGCGCGCTTACAAATTTCGCCTGCACGGCGGAATCGCCCAGCACCAGCGCGCCGACAATGCTCAGGGATAGCCCGAAAGAGGGGGAAAGCCGGATGCTCGCGTCACGCAGTATTTCATAGGCGATCATGAGCAGCACGGTTTCCAGCAGTATGGGAAAGGGCACGCCGGAGCGGGCGGCGGCAATGCTGACAAGCAGTTTCGTGGGGATCAGCTCGGGATTGAAGGTCAGAAAGGCGACGTACAGTCCCGGCGCGCTGACCGATATGAAAAAGCACAGGATGCGCAGCATCCGGCCGAACGAGCTTATAATATAGTTCTGCGAATAGTCCTCGCTGCTCTGGAAGTATTCGATGAACAGGAACGGCACGGTGATCACGGTCGGGCAGCCGTCGAGAACCAGCCCGACGCGGCCCTCCAGCAGTTTTGCCGCGACCGTGTCGGGGCGTTCGCTGATTCCGATCGTCCCGAACGGGGAGAGGGGATTGTCGCAGATGCGTTCGACGATGTAGTTGGTATCGAACAGCTCAACGTCCTTAATTTTGTCGAGCCGCCGCTTGAGCTCGGCTACAATCTGGTCGTTGGCCACGCCTTCGATAAAGCAGACGGCGGCGGAGGTTTTGACGGTTGTGCCGAACTGTATGCTCTCCACGCGCAGCATGTGCGTTTTCAGCTTGCGGCGCAGCATGGCGATATTGTGTACCATCGGTTCGATAAAACCCTCGTGCGGGCCGTTGGTCACGATATCGGTCTGCGGCTCCTCGGGCGACCGCTTGACAAAGCCCTTGGAGGAGATGACCATGGCGCGGCTGTCGCCCTCGCAGATAAAAATCGTGTCGCCCGACATGAGCCCGAATATGATGTCCTGTTCGTTCGTCGTCGCCTCTATTTCGTTGGGGGAGGCGACGTGGTTGAATAGGTAGTCGAGCGCGTTCTTTTTCGAGGGCACCTGCGCCCGCATAACATGCTCAATGACGCTGCGGTTGAGCATGTCGCCGTCCACCATTCCGTCGAACAGCATGACGGCGCATTTCAGCTCGTTGGGTCTGGCCGTCTTGAACTCGCGCAGGATAAAGGTGGAGTCATGGCGAAACATTTTTTTAAAGTGTTCGATGTTTTGCTCATATATATCGCTCAGCATGCGCATATTCTCCATATCTTTCTTATTTGAGAATATTGTGCGCAGCTTCGCCGCATTCATTCATTTTTCGGGAAAAAGAATGCGCCTAAGGAAAACGATTCCGGCGCAGGCCGCGGCCAAAACGAGCAGGATATGCGACACGGGCGCGGGCTCGATGCGGACGGCCGTGCCGGTAAACGCCGCCGCGTCGCCGTAGAAAATCCGGTAAACGCCGTAGCCGAGCGGGAAGGAGATGACGCCCTGCAGCGTTTTACCCAGAAAATATTTTTTAGAGCGCAGCCCCGCGCCCTCCGTGAACAGCAGCGTCTGGCAGTGGACCGAAAGCCCGCCGAACCCGGCGACCGCGCAGGCCATGGCGAACGCGAGCGCGCCGCGCCCCGGCAGCGCGCCGATGCCCATGGTAATCTCAAACGCGCCGAGCAGCAGGCCCTCGAACGCGCCCAGCCGCGCGCTGAATCCGCCGAAGCGCAGGATGACCGAGGCGCAGGACATGAACACGATAAAGGCGCACACATACAGAACCGACACGGCGCTGTTTTTGACCGCCGCGACAAAGGCCGCGGGAAAACTGCGGCCCGCGCCGGCCGGCGCCCGCCCGGTCCCGGCCCGGGCAGCCTGCCCGGCCGCGCCGCGCCTGCCGCGGAAGATCAGGCCGACGAGCAGGGACGCGAACATCTGCACGCCCCAGAGCGCCGCGCCGAGCCCCGCGTCGCCCCAGATTGCCGCGCCGACCGCGCCGATGAGAAACGCCGGGCCGCAGTTGTTGCAGAACGCGAGCAGGCGCTCCGCCTGCCCGCGTTCCAGCCGTCCGTCGGCGTACAGGCGGCAGGCGACCCGCGCGCCCATGGGAAAGCCTGCGACGTTGCCGATCACCAGCGCCTCAAACGCCGCGGGAGGCAGGCGCAGCAGCCGCATGACCCCGGAAAAGGGCCGCAGCAGCCGGGCGAGAATCCCGTACTCCATGCAGATCTGGGTCGCGACCATGAACAGGAAGAGGGAGGGCACGATGTTTTCCAGGCAGCCGGTAACGCTGCGGCGGACGGCGTCGGCATAGTCCGCGGGAACGATCAGAAGGGAGAGCATATAGAGCACGAC
>ERZ827520.3350-NODE-3350-length-13297-cov-3.205105_pt1 | contig 13297 bp, 10 predicted proteins | sample MGYA00519581_ERZ827520 | MGnify/ENA primary metagenome ERZ827520 (study PRJEB31778, sample SAMEA3449339) | human gut metagenome | biome: human gut; feature: human-associated habitat; material: faeces | place: United Kingdom | collected 2010/2012 ...
AAAAGCTCCCGAAGGAGCTTTCCACGCTTTAAATATACACTAATTCTTTCAACACAATCTCTTCTGCAGCATTCCGGGCATTATTTACCGCCCTGACCCATTCCATCTGGTCACGAGCTTTCAATTCTTCCGTAATGCCCTGCCTCTCCATCATCTGACGCACCAGAATATCCATTCTCTCCTGTGCTTCATCGTCCACAGTATTCAGATGTTCTGTCAGTCTGTCTTCCAACATATACAGTGAATACATTGCCGGACGATGCTCTTTCAGATATGTTTTCCGCATCATTCCATATTTCCCATAATGCGGTTCTTCATCTGTACTGACAAGATTCGGATAGTAAATTCCGTCTGCGCCAAGTGTGTAGGTTCCACCCATTTTTTCAAATGTGCTTTTCATGTGTTATTCCTCCTTGAAATCAGCGATGTCCTTAGATCATCGCATAATATTTCAGGGCAGCCTTGATAGCATCTTCTTTCTCTTTCGGGCATTGTGGAACTCTTGCATTTTCTGATTTTGGAAGATTATAGTTTTCTCCCACTTCAATTCCACATTTGCGTTTTACCTGAGAAATATATAAACTTGAAACCTTCAAGCCAAATTCTTTCAGCACATAATCTTTGATTTCCTGATAGGTTGCTTTCAACTCGGCACTGGTGGCATCCAGCTCGTCCAGGTCTAAGTCGATCTCTATCGTGTCATCTGGTTTTTGTTGGGACAAAAGAACAACTGTCTCAACATGCACACTCATCGGAAACATATCAGTCGCCTTCACCTTCCTGATCTCATACCCATTCTCCCGCAGATACTTCACATCCCGAGCCAAAGTCGCTGAATCGCAGCTCACATATACGATCCTCTCTGGCTCCATCTGAACCATCGTATCCAGTACGCTTCTCTCACATCCTTTTCTCGGTGGATCGACTACGATCACATCCGCTCTCGCATGCTCTCCCGGATGCTCTTTTGCATAATCCGCATAATACTCCGGCAGCACTTCTTCTGCCTTTCCTACAAAAAACTCCGCGTTTGTAATCTCATTGATCTCAGCATTATGCTTTGCATCTTCAATTGCCTGCGGCACGATTTCCACGCCGTAAACTTTCTGTGCTTTCTGCGCAAGGAAAAGGGAAATCGTTCCGATACCACAATACACATCCCAAACCGTCTCTTTTCCAGTAAGCCCGGCGTATTCCAGTGCGGTTCCGTAAAGTACCTCTGTCTGTACCGGATTCACCTGATAGAAAGACAGCGGTGAAATCTGGTATTTGACATTACCGATATAATCGGTGATATACGTCTGTCCCCAGAGCGGACAAACCTTTGATCCCATGATCACATTCGTCTTTTCTTTATTGATATTATAAGTAATACTTGTCATTCCCGGAATCTTTGTCAGCTTTTCCAACAATTTTTCACTGCTGGGAAGCTTATCCCCGTTAATGATCAGACAAACCATGATCTCTTTTGTTGTAAATCCATACCGGACCAGGACATGGCGCACCAGTCCTTTGTGCCGTTCCTCATCATATGCAGAAATCTTCTCTTCCCGCATGTAGTCCAGAATCTGATCCAGGATCACTTTATTCTCCGGTATTCCAAGTACGCAGTCCCTGTCCGGAACCGGGATGATCTGATGGGTTCTTCCGGCATAGAATCCGGCAATCAGATTCCCTTCTTTATCCACTCCGATCGGGAACTGTGCTTTATTCCGGTAACGGAACGGTTCCTCCATTCCTGCGATCGGCTCCATGATCTGATCCAGCAATTCTTCTTCCACACTGCCAAGACGGATCAGGTTATTTCTTACTTTTGTATTTTTAAACTCCAGCTGTTTCCGATAATCCATCTCCTGAATCTGGCATCCGCCACAGCGTCTTGCCTCCGGACAGCGTGCAGATACACGAAATGCGGATTCTTTTACAATCCGCATTAATCTCGCATATCCGTAGTTCTTTTTTGCTTTCATTACTTTTACTTCAACGGTATCTCCGATGACTGCATCCTTGATAAACAGAGTATATCCATCAACCTTTCCGATTCCTTCACCACCGATTCCGATATCTGTAACTTCTACCGTCACTACGTCATTTTTCTTCATTTTTATACTCATCTTTCTTTCAGAACTTCTCTTAGATACTGGTCTTTCTTAAGTTAGATTCAAACAGACGGTTATAACCTAACCAGTCCTTTGTATCTTTTGCCTTAAAAATCTCTGTCAGTGTCTGCATCTTTGCATCAGCATTATCTGCACAATTAAGTGCCATTGCCTCAGCAAGCGCCGGTTTCTTCGGCGAACCGTATTCGAGTTCTCCGTGATGCGCTACGATACAGTGCTTTAATTCGCTGGCAAGCTTCTTTGGGAAATCCGGGATCTCACGAATTGCATCATCCAGCATTTCCACACCGATCACAATATGACCGAGCAGCTGCCCATCATCGGTATAATCATTATCCGGGAACAGGGAAAGTTCCTGTGTCTTTCCGATATCATGACACATTGCCGCTGTATACAGAAGATCCTTATTCAGGATCGGATATGCCCCTGCCATATATTCACAGAATTTCACTACGCTTAATGTGTGCTCCAGAAGTCCTCCGGCAAATCCGTGATGTACACTCTTTGCTGCAGAATGTGCCTTGAAGCTCTTGATAAACTGTTCATCATTTACAAAATAATACTGGATCACCTGCTGCAGATACGGGTTCTTCACCTGCTTTCCATAACGCATCAGTTCTTCATACATTCCATCCACACTTTTCTCGCTGGTCGGCATATAATCCGCCGGATCGTATTCTCCCTCGTCTGCTACACGGAGCTGCTTGATGTTCATCTGAAGATTGCCGTTATAGCTGATGATCTCCCCGTAAACTTCAATAAAATCTTTTTCGCTGTAATCTGCAATTCCATTTGAATTCGGATCCCAGATCTTTCCATCTAAAGTTCCTGTCTTGTCCTGAAGGATCAGGTTGTCATATGGTTTTCCGTTCCTTGTCTCCGCACTTCTTTTCCCTTTGCAAAGATACGTATTTCTGATTGTCTCGCCTTCGTGTAATGTCTCAATATATCTCATGTCATTCCTCTTCCTGCTTTATATTTTAAATTTATGGTTGCTTTTTATCTGCAAATCTATTCTTTACTTCCAACTGTCACATCAAATGTTACATCGACATAACCATCTGCGCCACGCCTCTGCCCTTTGATCCTGATCTGTGTACCGGTTCCGGCTTCTGCGATCTGTTTATGAAGTCCTGTTATACCGGTGATATCTGTCTTGTTAATCTCTGTGATCACATCACCATTCTGGATTCCAGCCTGCATCGCAGGCGAATCAGCCTCTACTTCCCTGACATAAATGCCTTTCGGGATTCCCTGTTCGCCGGCAAGCTTCTCCGTCACTACAACTCCGTGAACGCCAATATACGGAACTCCCTGTCCATTTGCCAGAAGTTCGATCTCTTCCTTGATATCCGAAATCGCATAGGCACTTACAAGATTTCCGTCTCTCTGCAGTTCTGACTGGTCACAGATTCCAATCACTTCACCCGCCGTGTTAAACAGAATTCCGCTCCCTTTTTCACTTCCTGCAATATCTGTATCAAGCAGCCGGTACTGCCCGTCCGCCACTGTCCGGTAATTTCTGGTGGAACTGATGATCCCATATCCGACACCACCTGCATATCCAAACTGCTCACCAAGAACGATCACGCCGTCCCCACGGTTCACTGCATTAGAATTACCAAGCATCGCCGTCTGGATCTGGTTCCTCGTACTATCCGACAGATCTGATCTCTTGATCGCAATGATCGCAAGTCCAAGATTCCGGTCCTGCTTTTTCAAAGTTGCGTTATATGTAGTATTGTCTGAAAATGTGGCTTTCAGTGCTTCTGCATCTTTTACAATTCTTGCCGGTGCCGCAATCAAAAGATCTGCTCCATTATCCCAGAAAATAACTCCCGATACAGCCTGCTCCCCTGCATTCTCCCAGCCTTCATCCCGGTGCACGGCATAGATCTCAACCACACTTTTTCCTGCTGACAATGCCACCTGGTATAATGCATGGTTCATCTCCTGATAATCTTCGACAGTCAGATCCGGATACTGAATCTCTTCCTCCTGTGCTTCCTGATCCTTGGTATCCGTCTCATTCTCAACCGGAGTTTCCTCCTGATCCAGCGGAATCGTTACCTTCTCTCCGCCCAGATGTGTCATCGCCCATGGGCGAAGGGCATAAAACGCAAGGCCTGCTGCAAGTCCAAAAATCAGTCCTCTTCCTGCAAGCCTGCACAGATTTCCCATGATTCCTTTTTTACTTCGCTGTTCATCTTTTACTGTTTCCTGCAAAAACGAATATTTTTCTTCCTCACTGTCGTGCGGTTCTTCGTTATGCTTATTCTCTCGATTATCAGACATTGTGCTTCTCCTTAGGCCTCCGGAGTGCTTTCAGCCACACCTGGTTTTAGTATACATGATTCCCCGCAAATGTTCAACGAAATTTCACCTTTCCACTTTCATTTAGACGGTAAATAAGTTAGAATAGAACCAGACAAAATATGAGGTATAAATGTATTATGAATCAAAAATCTTTAACAAAATTGGAATTTCCAAAAATTATAGAGATGCTGACCGATCACGCTTCTTCCCCTGGCGGAGCTTCATTCTGCAGGCGAATCAAGCCGATGACCGACCTTAACAAAATCATCACTGCACAGGAACAGACTGCCGCAGCATTTACCCGCATTGTAAAGAAGGGAATTCCTTCTTTCAGCGGCTGCTATGCTGTCTCCGACTCTCTTAAGCGCCTGGAGATCGGAAGTGCCTTAAGCGCACCGGAACTCCTCCGGATCGGCAAGCTTCTTCAGACAACCGCCCGGATCAAATCCTACGGCCGTCATGAAAATGCAGACGATCAGGCAGATTGTCTGGATGTATATTTTGAACAGCTTGCGCCGCTTACACCACTTTCTGCCGAAATTGACCGCTGCATTCTTGGTGAAGATGAGATCAGCGATGATGCCAGCAGCAAATTAAAGCAGATCCGCCGCAGTATTAACGGCATGAATGACAAGATCCATTCTACCATGACCGGACTTTTGAACGGTTCCATGCGCACCTATCTCCAGGATGCCATTATTACCATGCGTGGCGACCGTTACTGTCTCCCGGTAAAAGCCGAATACCGCAGCCAGGTAAATGGTCTGATCCATGACCAGTCTGCCACAGGTTCTACCCTGTTCATCGAACCAATGTCTGTTGTAAAACTGAATAATGATCTGAAAGAATTATATGCCCAGGAGCAGGAAGAAATCCAGGTGATCCTTGCCCGCCTCAGTGTGGATGCAGCTGAATATATTGAAGAAATCCGTCTGAACTACAAAGCACTTGTAGAACTGGATTTTACTTTTGCAAAAGGTGCACTGGCACTGGATATGAACGCCAGCCGCCCAGTCTTTAACACCGAAGGCCGGATCCGGATCCGTGAGGGAAGACACCCTCTTCTGGACCGTAAAAAAGTTGTTCCGATCAGTCTGACACTTGGAGATACCTTTGATCTTCTCGTCATAACCGGTCCGAACACAGGTGGTAAGACCGTTTCCCTCAAGACTGTGGGGCTTTTTACCCTGATGGGTCAGGCAGGTCTGCACATTCCTGCACTTGACCGTTCAGAACTTGCTGTATTTAACCAGGTTTATGCTGATATTGGTGACGAACAGAGTATTGAACAGTCTTTAAGTACCTTCTCTTCTCACATGACAAATGTGGTTTCTTTCCTAAATCATGTGGATGAGAATTCATTAGTCCTTTTCGATGAACTTGGTGCGGGAACCGATCCGACTGAAGGTGCTGCACTCGCTATCGCCATTCTGTCACATCTGCATAACCGTGGAATCCGCACTATGGCAACGACACACTACAGCGAACTGAAGGTATTTGCTCTTTCTACTCCGGGAGTAGAAAATGCCTGCTGTGAATTTGACGTGGAGACATTGAGTCCGACTTACCATCTTCTGATCGGTATTCCTGGAAAAAGTAATGCTTTCGCGATTTCCGAAAAACTCGGCCTTCCGGATTATATCATCCAGGATGCCAAAACGCATCTGACCGAGGAGGATGAATCTTTTGAAGATCTCCTTACTGATCTGGAACAGAGCCGCAAGACCATCGAGAAAGAACGGGAAGAGGTTGCTTCTTACCGCCGCGAGATGGAGCGTCTCAAGTCCGAACTCAAGAACCAACAGGAAAAGCTGGATACACAGCGCGACCGGATCATTCGTGAGGCAAATGCCAGAGCAACCGACATTGTTCAGGAAGCCAAAGATTTTGCTGATGAGACAATGAAGAACTTCCGCAAATTCGGCAAAGCCAGTATTTCCGCTTCCGAGATGGAAAAAGAAAGAGAACGGATCCGCAAGCAGCTTTCCAAAACTGAAAATAAAAACCGTCTGGAAAAGAAAAAACCTTCCAAAGCTTACAAGGCAAGCGATTTCCATCTGGGCGATTCTGTAAAAGTACTGAGCATGAATCTGACCGGAACGGTAAATTCACTACCGGATGCCAAAGGCAACCTGTTTGTCCAGATGGGTATTCTCCGGTCACAGGTCAATATTTCCGATCTCGAACTGATCGAAGAACCGCTTACGGTTACTGCAAAGCAGATGCGCAGAACCAGCAGTGGCAAGATGAAGATGGGCAAATCCATGCATGTCAGTCCGGAGATCAATCTTCTTGGCAAGACAGTCGATGAAGCAGTTGCCGAACTTGACAAATATCTGGATGATGCCTATATCGCACACTTAAGTCCGGTACGAATTGTACACGGGAAAGGAACCGGCGCACTCAGGAACGGGATCCATCAGTATCTGCGCCGCCAGAAACATATCAAATCCTTCCGGCTGGGAGCTTTCGGGGAGGGCGATGCCGGTGTAACTATCGTAGAATTCAAATAATCATAGGGGGAACTATCATGGTGACTAAACAGAAAATCTTAATTGTAGATGACGACGAGAATATTGCAGAACTGATTTCTCTCTACCTTACAAAGGAATGCTTCGATACGATGATCGTACACGATGGGGAAGAAGCTCTTACCGCATTTGAATCCTATCAGCCAAACCTGATGCTGCTCGACCTGATGCTTCCGGGCATCGATGGCTATCAGGTCTGTCGCGAGATCCGCAGTAAGCACAATACCCCAATCATTATGCTTTCCGCAAAAGGAGAAGTATTTGACAAGGTGCTCGGTCTGGAGCTTGGTGCTGATGATTACGTCTTAAAACCATTCGATTCCAAGGAGCTTGTCGCAAGAGTAAAAGCGGTACTCAGACGCTATCAGCCTGCCAAACCAGAAACTCCTGCCGCCAGCCGCGGAAAGGTTGTTGACTATCCGGGAATCGAGATCAATCTTACCAATTACGCAGTAACCGTTGATGGTAAGAATGTAGATATGCCGCCAAAAGAACTGGAACTTTTGTATTTCCTCGCCTCTTCACCAAACCAGGTATTCACACGCGAGCAGCTCCTTGACCAGATCTGGGGCTATGAGTATGTCGGCGACACCCGTACCGTTGATGTTCATATTAAGCGTCTGCGCGAGAAGATCAAGGATCATCCTTCCTGGGGACTTAGTACCGTCTGGGGAATCGGTTACAAATTTGAGGTGAAGTAATGAAAAGTACTCTTTACCTTAAATTTATCCTCTTATATATTATTCTCGGATTTTTAAGTATTTTTACAGTGGCATCCCTGTCATCCACACTGACAACCCACTATCTGGAAAGCAGCATTTCCGGCAATATGTATCAGTCGGCGAATCTGCTTGCATCCAATTATCTGCCGGACTATTTTTCCAAAACCATTGCTCTGGCAGATGTTTATACACAGCTCAATGGTATGAGCGATTATCTGAATTCAGATATCTGGTTTGTTGATAATGAGGGATCTTTGCTTGCATCTGCCAAATCCGGCGATGTATCGTATGCCCCTTCCCGGATTGAAAATTTTGATCCTGCAGAATCTGGTGGCTCCACTTATCTGACCGGTGATTATCACGGGTACTTCAATTCAGAAATGATCACCGTGATTGCTCCGGTCACAGAGAATTTTTCAACCCACGGATATCTGCTTGTACATAAGCCTTACTCGCAGATCACAGACGCACATTCTGTCCTGATGCGTAACACGTATATCGTGATTCTGATCATTTATGTGCTCTCATTCATTATTTTGCTGGGTGTACATTTTCTGATCTACCGCCCGCTCGTCAAGATTACGAATGCAGCAAAGCAGTATGCTTCCGGCAATCTGGATGTTGTCATCCCGGTTAATACGCAGGATGAGATAGGATATCTTTCCGCATCCCTCAACTACATGTCTTCCCAACTGAAAGATATGGAGGATTACCAGAAGAAATTTGTGGCAAATGTATCCCATGATTTCCGTTCTCCTCTGACTTCCATCAAAGGCTATGTTGAAGCCATGGCGGATGGCACGATCCCACCTGAAATGCAGGGCAAATACTTAAATATCATCTTATTTGAAACAGAACGTCTTACTGACCTTACACGCGATCTGCTGACATTGAATGAATTTGATACGAAGGATCTTCTTCTTGATAAAACAGATTTTGATATTCACGAAGTGATCCGTAACACAGCAGCTTCTTTCGAAGGTACCTGCACTGCCAAAAAAATTTCTATCGAACTTCTTCTGGCAACTCGTACCCTGTATGTACATGCTGACCGGCACAAAATCCAACAGGTTCTATACAATCTGCTGGACAACGCGATCAAATTCAGCAATCCGGAGTCTACGATCACGATTGAAACCACACCGCGCGGTGACAAAGTATATACTTCCGTCAAAGATTATGGAATTGGCATTCCGAAATCAAGTATCAACAAAATATGGGAACGTTTTTACAAAAGCGATCTCTCCCGCGGAAAAGACAAAAAAGGAACCGGACTTGGGCTTTCGATCGTAAAAGAAATTATTCAGGCACACAATGAAAATATCAATGTGATCAGTACCGAGGGAGTTGGAACAGAATTTATCTTCTCCCTTCCACTGACGAAAAAATAGCAATAAGAAAGAATGTGCCTCAGCACATTCTCGCGCCGAGCGCGGTCGCTTGCGACATTCTTCATCTTCGTGCGAGTGCGCATCTCCGGCACGCAGTGCCTTTTATTTCATAGGAAGTTCCTTTGGAATTTCCTATGAAATAAAAAGAAACGGTTGTAGCCGGCATAAATAATATGTCACTCACAACCGTTTTTATATAAAAATGTCTGAAACCCATTTTCCACAGATTTCAGACATTTCTTCTTACTAATAAAGCATCTTCTTAATCGAATCTTTATTCATATTATCTTTTGTAACCCAGGTATATCCGGTACTTACCGTTGCTTCATTTCCCTGACCAAGCACTGCTCTTGCGCAGGCAACAACCGTTGCATAGCCGATTCCGTATGGGTTCTGAACGATCAGCCCATCAATCTTCCCATCTTCCAGAAGCTTCATCTGATCCTCTCCGCCGTCAAAGCTCACTACCTTGATTCGGTCTTCCCCTGTTGTTTTGTCCATAGAGTCCAGGACATTCACCACAAGGTCTGCTACTGTTTCATTGGTTGCAAAAATTCCTTTTACATCCGGATACTTTTCAAGAAGATACTTGATTGCATCCTGCTGTGCCGTCTGGGTATCCCGGCTATCTGCGTTCTCTTCCTCTGCTTTTTGCACATTATCTGCAGTCTCCTGGGAATTCTTTTCAGATGAATCTGCATTGATCTCTTTCGAGATCGCATCCAGATCATCCAGATGCCAGATCTCTGCAACCGTTACATTCGGATCATTCTTTTCCACTTCCTGTACAAATCCCTGCTCTCTTTCTTCAGAAGAAGTAGACTTAGAGTCATGTGCGATTACAAGGATCTGACCACTCTCACCGATACTGTTGCACAGCTTACTTGCTGCTGTTGCAGCGGCAGTTGTATTATCTGTATCAATCATGGATACAATATTCTGATAATCGGTCCCGGAATCAAATGCTACGATCGGAATCCCATTCTCTGCAGCAAGATCAAACTGAACCTCACATGCCCCTGAATCAACTGCTGCGATCCCGACCGCAACCGGATACCGTGCAAGCTCCTCATCCAGAATATTTACCTGATCATCTACATCATTCTCTGTCTCCGGTGCAGAATAAACAAGCTTTACTTTATCATTCCCTTTATATCCCAGGTTTGTATTAATATCCGCTACCGCCTGCTTTGCACCTTCCTGAACAGCTTTCCAGTATGCGGAAGAACTTCCTCTTCCTATAATAGAAATCGAGCTTCCTTTCTCCAGATTCAGTCCCTGCACATTGCCATATGCAGATGGCTGTAAAACATCCAGGTTACTCTGATGCTCATTCTCTTCCCTTGTCTCATGACTGAATGTCTGCTCTTTTCCTGTACCTGCATCATTCTTGCTTCCAGTTCCACATCCACCAGTCAAAAGTGCCACACAAAGTACAGCCGAAAGTATACTCCACCGTTTTTTCATAAATCCACTCCACTTTCTCTATCTTAAAATCAGTTTCATTATTGGTTATAAAATGATACAGTACCCACTATACACCAAATCGCCCTGGAAAGGTAGAAAAATTTCTTAAGATTTCATAAATTCTTTTTGGTTTCATTTGTAAGTTTTATATTGCTAACCTTTTGGTTTTATATTCCTAACCAAAGATATGCCCATTTCGCGCTATTAGTTTGACATTTCTAACTCGATTGTATCTATTTTTAAGCATAAATTCCTCTTGTATATTTTCAAGTTCTGTATTAGAATAAAGTTATGCGAAAGGCATATCGATTTTAACTTTTTCATAATAATAAGGAGGATACATATCATGGCACACGTAATTTCAGACGAATGTGTAAGCTGCGGAGCTTGCGAAAGCGAATGTCCAGTAGGAGCAATCTCTATGGGTGCAGATCATATGCAGATCGATGCTTCTGCATGTGTTGACTGTGGCGCTTGCGAATCAGCATGTCCTACAGGAGCAATCAGCGCTGAGTAATCAGAACACGTAGATTGAATAAGACAGTAAGAAAGAGACGATTTTCATCTGAAGATCGTCTCTTTTTATGTATACGTCTGAACCAAATACAGATCCAGTAAGCATCATCCTATCTGACATTCTTCCCTCTGCAACATTTGTCGAACGATTTTTCTTTCCATCTCTTCTTCTTATGCTACAATAGACTTGTACTCAATCTATATCACATACTTATTTTAATAAGGGGGTTATCGTATGGGCGACGTTCATTACATGATCTCAGAAGCTGCCAAACACGTTGGCGTAGAATCACATGTTCTTCGCTACTGGGAGGAAGAGCTTGATCTTCCGATCGGACGCACTGAGATGGGACATCGGCACTATACGGAAGAAGATATACAGCTTTTTAGCTGTATCAAAGAACTCAAAGAACAGGGACTACTCCTGAAGGAGATCAAACAGCTCCTTCCGGACATGCTTCGCACAAAAGCACTTCTGAAGGCCAGAAAATCGGATGCACCAAAGGCTGCCGCTTCGATAAACGAAGTTGCTGCCCCCCAGGATCCGGCTCTTTCTGTTTATACAGCAGACAACCTTTCTCTTTCTGTTTATCAGCCTCTGCTCGAAGAGTCTCTCCGAAAAATTCTTTTGGAAAACAACCAGATCCTGGAGGGATCTCTCGGCAAATCCGTATCTGAAAAAGTAACAAAGGAAATGGATTTTCTTTTACAGGCAAAAGAACGCCTGGAAGAAGACCGTTACCGAAAGCTTGATCATTTACTTCGTCAGCAGCAGGCGCTCCGGAAAGAAGCTTCAAAATCTGCCGCCGGACATTACCTGCGGAAATTATTTGGCGAAACCACATAAAAGTCAAAAGACAGCGAACAGTTTTGATTCTGTTCCCTGTCTTTTTCATTTCATAATTTCTCATTCCCCATCCACAACTTTTCGTTCTGAATTGGCAAATTTCGTGTACTGCGGAAGCCATGTAAGCGTTACGGTTCCAATCGGACCGTTTCTCTGTTTGGCAATGATGATCTCTGCAATATCCTTCTTCTCTGTATCCTTATGATAATAGTCATCTCTGTAGATAAACATTACCACATCGGCATCCTGTTCAATGGCTCCGGATTCTCGAAGATCCGAAAGCATTGGTCTGTGATCCGGACGCTGTTCCACCGCACGGCTGAGCTGAGACAATGCGATCACCGGCACATTCAACTCTCTGGCAAGAGCTTTCAGAGAACGGGAAATATCTGAAATTTCCTGCTGTCTGGAATCACTTTTTCCACTTCCGCTCATCAGCTGCAGATAGTCGATCATGATAATCCCGAGATTATGTTCCAGCTTATATTTCCTGCATTTGGAGCGCATTTCCGCAATAGAAATACCCGGCGTGTCATCAATGATCAGATTAGATTTACCGATAATATCTGCTCCTTCTACCAGTTTTGTCCAGTCCTCGTCTTTCAGATTACCTGTTCTCATATTCTGGGAATCTACATGAGATTCCATTGCCAGAAGTCGGTTCACCAGCTGTTCCTTTGACATTTCCAGACTGAATATGGCAACTGTGACATCCTTTCGGAATGCCATATACTGTGCAATGTTCAGTACAAAGGCTGTTTTCCCCATGGAAGGACGGGCTGCGATCAGCACCAGATCAGAAGGATGCATACCGGATGTTTTATAATCCAGATCCATAAAGCCTGTGGGAATACCTGTTACAGAACCCTTAAGCTTAGACGCTTTCTCAATGTTATTAATGGCATTCAGAACTACCTGCTGGATTGGAACATATTCTTCATTGTTGCGTCTCTGGAGAATATTGAACAGTTTTTTTTCTGCTTCTTCCAGAATAATCTCTGTATTCTCCTTCTCCAGATAGCAGGTGTTGGCAATCTCTTCATTTGCCTTGATAAGTCTGCGAAGGACTGCTTTCTCACTGACGATCTTTGCGTAGTACTTCACATTTGCAGAAGTAGGAACCGCTGAGATCAGATCTCTTACATATTCCATACTGCTGATATCCGGCGGGAGTTCTTTCTCCTTTAAACGATTCTGAAGGGTCACCAGATCTACCGGTTTCCCTTCATTACACAATTCCACCATTGCATCAAAGATGATGCCATATTGTTTCTGATAAAAATCATCACTGGTAAGTATCTCAGATGCCACAAGGATCGCATCTCTGTCCAGAATCATTGAGCCGATTACAGACTGCTCTGCCTCTATACTGTGGGGGAGTATTCTT
>ERZ827520.3361-NODE-3361-length-13256-cov-2.341186_pt1 | contig 13256 bp, 13 predicted proteins | sample MGYA00519581_ERZ827520 | MGnify/ENA primary metagenome ERZ827520 (study PRJEB31778, sample SAMEA3449339) | human gut metagenome | biome: human gut; feature: human-associated habitat; material: faeces | place: United Kingdom | collected 2010/2012 ...
ATATAATTATGTCACAGTATCCGTTGGAAAGAAGAATGGTGTTTTCCATTGAACCAGACGGAACCTGAGCGTTTACAATTATAAATCTGGTAAAAAGAAATGCTACAATAACAGCAACGGCAAGGATTTTGATATAACTTAATATTTCCTGTCCAATAGTTTCCTGCTTTTCTTTATGATGATGTGGAGTAACAGGCTCATCGCTGTAACGTGGAATATCATAGACGTTATCATCATCATCTTCGTCATCAAAAGAAAAATTATCATCTAAAAATTCGATACCATCATCACATTTTGCTTTAGTATCATCGTCATAATTGTCATAGTTAAAATTAGTCATGTTATATATTTCCTTATTGTTATATAAGACAATGATAGTTTAAATGGCGTTATTTTGCAAGTAATTCCATGATTTTATTGCTTCTTGCAATAAATCCAGTCATCTGTTCAGGAGAGAGTGGTGCATGACTAAGCATAGCAAGGTCATAGAGCTGTTCGCATATAATCTTAGTGTTTTCGCCGGCTGTATGTTCTGCAACATATTTAACAAGGTCATTGTTAGCATTAAGTACAAGAGTCTGACCTTCGGCACCAAACATATTAGGATCCATGCCTGCCATACCATACATCTTCATCATATCCTGCATACGTCTGCTTTCTTCTGAAAGAGTAATCATTGAAGATATAGATGCATCCTTTAATTTCTCAACATTAACAGTTAAATTCTCTTTGCCAAGAGCATCCTTGAAAGTCTTAGAGAGCTTTTCAGTCATGTCCTTCAACTCGTCTTTAGAAGTCTCTTCCTTAAAGCTGTCTGAAAGATCTGCATCGATACGCTTGAACTTGAGATTCTCATTCTTAGATTCCATGTTAGTGATGAATGGCTGATCAATATTATGAGTAAGAATTACAGCATCAATACCTTCATTCTTAAACATGTTGATATACTGACTCTGCTCAACTTCATCTGTTACATAGAATACAGTGTTTTCGTGTTTCTCTTTATTCTCTTCGAGACATTCCTTAAGTGTTAAATATTTGCCTTCAAGGTTCTTGAATATGATATAATCATTCATCTTCTCAGCAAATTTTTCATCCTTTAAGCAGCCAAATTTAATAAATGGGTTGATGTCATCCCAGTATTTTTCATAGTTTTCTTTATCTGTTTTACACATTCCTGAAAGCTTGTCGGCAACCTTTTTAGTGATGTAATCAGATATCTTCTTAACAAATCCATCGTTCTGAAGTGCTGAACGTGATACATTAAGTGGAAGGTCTGGGCAGTCAATAACACCTTTAAGAAGAAGTAAAAATTCTGGAATAACTTCTTTGATGTTATCTGCTACGAATACCTGATTGTTATAAAGCTTTATAGTACCTTCAATAGATTCATACTCTGTATTAATCTTAGGGAAGTAGAGAATACCCTTAAGATTGAATGGATAATCCATGTTAAGGTGAATCCAGAATAATGGTTCTTTATAATCGTGGAATACCTTGCGGTAGAATTCCTTGTAATCTTCATCTGAACATTCATTAGGATGCTTTGTCCAGAGTGGATGGATATCGTTGATTGCAACTGGTCTTTTTACAATCTTAGCCATCTTTTTGGCTGGAACTTTCTCAACAGTTTCCTTAGTTCCATCTTCTTTCTCAACTTCTTCTGTAACAGCGTCCTTTATAAATGTATCAAGAACTGTATCTTTTTCTGTAACTTCTTCCTCAGGAATCTCCTCGGTCTGTTCACCCGCATCTTCGTTAGTTACAAAGATTGGAACCGGCATGAAAGAGCAGTACTTATCAAGAACTTCTTTAGCTTTATATTCGTTGGCAAATTCATAGCTGTCCTCATTGAGGTAAAGAGTAATCTCAGTACCAGGAGTTGTTTTGGTTCCCTCACTTATATCATATTCAGTTCCTCCGTCACATGACCAGTGAACTGATTCTGCTCCGTCCTTAAATGAAAGAGTATCAATAGTAACCTGGTCAGCAACCATAAATGCTGAGTAGAAACCTAAACCAAAATGTCCGATAATCTGGTCATCGTTAGCCTTATCCTTATACTTCTCAAGGAATGCTTCAGCACCTGAAAAAGCAATCTGGTTGATATACTCATCAACCTCTTCCTTAGTCATACCGATACCGTTATCAATGATCTTGATTGTCTTATCGTTAGCAGAAAGCTTAATCTCAACTTTATAATCAATATCGTCTGGAGCTTCATATTCTCCAATCATTGAAAGCTTCTTGAGTTTAGTGATAGCATCGCATGCATTAGAAACTAACTCTCTATAGAAGATATCATGGTCAGAATACATCCATTTCTTGATGATAGGGAAAATATTCTGACTGTTAATAGATAAATTACCATGTTCTTTTGACATAATATTTCACTCTCCAATCTGTATAGTATTAAACTAAATGTTAATTTAATACACAAGAAAACATAAGTCAAGCAAAAATTAGCACTCCTTAAACAAGAGTGCTAACAAAAAACCGCCTGTGCGTGTAAACAGGCGGTTTTGCAACATTTATTAAATAATTCTAAATTATTCCTCATAGGAAATATCAGCATCTGACAGGAAGTTAATAATATATCGTTCAAATGCTTCATCAAGTGAACGGTCGAGAGTGAAAGTACTAAGCGAAGATGCTGTTGTCATGGTTACTGAACCATCCTGATAGCGTACATTAAGAAATAACCCGTTGACACAGTCGGGGTCAAAGTTAAGGTCAGTATCAAGTATCAGCTTTGCAACAACTGCTTCAGGCAGTACAAATGTTATCTTTAAAAGTTCAGGAACTTTCCTGCCCTTAATTATGCTGAATGCGAAAGGCTTAATGTTCTTCCATGATGTATATCTTGCGGAAGGCATGGAATTAAGCTCATCTTCATTATAAAAGTCAGTGTTGAGCTTTCCATCTATTGTATAACTGCAGCCTGTGCATATATAGGCTTCTGAAAGACACATACCATCAAATGTATCGCTTATCAGAAGTTTATTCATAAATTGCTTTAAATCCTTAATTGTAAGAGAGAGCATAAATCCTCCTTGTTTTGCGAAGCAAAATGCGACTGCCCATGCAGGAGCAGAGGATTTTAGCCTCCTTGTTTTGCATTGTTATGTAACATTTTTTATCTCCGCCATATCCTATGGATAGAACGGATATAATATTGGTAACAAAATCATACACAGCACAAACGATACGAGTATAAGCGGAAGTCCTGATTTTACATAATCCTTGAACTTATATCCGCCAACGCCAACTACCATTGTGTTAGCCGGCATTCCGATTGGTGTTGCGTATGCACATGATCCGGCAATAACTGTAGCAATTACTACTGCTCTTGGATCTGCGTTAAGGCTCTCTGCCAGTGATACGGCAATTGGAACCATAAGCGCTGTTGTTGCTGTATTGGACATGAAGTTCGTAAGTACACATGTGACTACGAATATCACAAGCAAAAGAACTATAGGACTTGGATTAGAACCCATAATTCCAACAATCTTATCTGCTATAAGTATTCCTGCTCCTGTTTTTTCAAGAGCACTTGCAAGTGCAAGTGAACCACCGAATAACAATACAACCTTTAAATCAATTGACTTCAGCGCTTCCTTCTCAGATATAACACCTGCAAGAACAAGTATTACTGCTCCGAGACATGCTGAAACCTGTATCTTAATTCCTATCTTGTCCTCAAATATCATGGCAAGAATAACAAGAATTAACACGATAAGTGACATTGCCTGTTTCCATTTTGGAACATTGCTGAAATCTCTTGTCTGCTCTGGTGCATCCTCTGTAATAACCTTCTTATCTGGAAGAAGCCTGCAGCCTATTACAATGAAATAGATAATTCCACATATAAGCATTGGTATTCCAATCGGTGCATACATGAAGAAACTTGTTGAAAGCCCTAATTCTTCAAGAGCATTTACACCCATAAGATTTCCCGGTGCTCCAATTATTGAAAGGTTTCCCCCAAGTGCTGCTGCGAATACCAGTGGCATTAACAGACGGCTTCTTGAATATCCTGATTCATCTGCTATTCCACAGACAACAGGGATAAGTACTGCTGCTGTTCCCGTATTAGAAAGGAACCCTGACATAATTCCTACGATTAACATTATCGCAATAATAAGTATCTTTTCAGATTTGGCAAATTTAGTAACAATACCTCCGATTTTATTAGCCATACCTGTTTCAAATAGTGCCTGTCCGACTACGAACATTCCGACACACAGTATTACATTGCTGTTTACATATCCTGCAAATGTTTCCTTTACCGTAAGTACGTTGGTAAGATTCAGACCAAGTGCAACTATTGTAGCTGTAAGCCCCAGCGGAATCTTTTCAAGTATGAAACTGACTACAGCAAACAATAAAAACAGTAATGTTATTGTGGTTTGAGACATAACGTTCCCCCTTTCACATATTATTAATTAACTTTCTGTCCGGACTCATCTTTAATGTAACTAAAGTATAATTCTGTTCTCGCAAAAAAACAATTTAACGATTTTTATGTTTCAATAAAAAATTTTTATGCTAAAATATATATATAAAATGCACTGCTTTTTGCAGCATTTAACAGGAGGAAGCGCGCTATGACACTTAATCAGTTAAAATATTTCTGCACTGCATGCCGCACCCGCAGCATAACCAAAGCCTCAGAAGAGCTTTTTGTGACGCAGCCTACAATCTCGATTGCCATTAAAGACCTCGAGGCTGAATTTAATATTATTCTTTTTACAAGAAATGGTAATCATCTGGAACTAACAAGTGCCGGTGAGACATTTTATGAAAAAGCTAAAGACCTGCTAAAACACAGTACAGAAATGCAGAATGAATTCTTAGAATTAGGCAACCGGGTTCCAGTTCTTAAGATAGGAATACCACCTATGTTCAGTACAATCTTTTTCCCTGAAGTACTTAATGCATTTGAACAGAATCATCCTGATATCCAGACAGAGCTCGATGAATTCGGCTCTGTGCGTGCATGTGATCTCGTACAGGATGAAAAGCTTGACCTTGCAATTGTTAATATGGAGCAATTTAATATAGATAAATTCGAAAGCTGTATTCTTGCTAAAGAACAGCTTATGTACGTTGTCTCTAAGAAACATCCTATGGCTAAGAAAAAATGTATGACAATTGAAGACTTCAGAGATGAGAATCTACTTATGTTTAATGTGGACTCTGTGCAGAATGAGCTTTTGAAAAACAGATTTGACCAGCTAAAGCTTAACCCGAGAATTATTATGCGAAGCAGCCAGTTATATACTACATTGAAATTCATTGACAACGGAAGCTGCGGTTGTTTCCTTTTCTCAGATATGCTGCCTCATTTCAAGCAATATAAAGGAATTCCCCTTGAACCACCGATTGATGTTAATATCGGAATCGTATGGAAGAAGGGGAATTTCTTGAGCCACAGTGCCCAGTTATTTATAGATTTTGCGATGCAGTACTGCTCAGAAAACATTACTACTTAACAAGTGCTTCCCAGCGCTCCTTTGGAATTGAACTGCTCGTCACAATACATTCAGGGTCTGGTGCAATGACATGCCTTACAACATTAAACACCGCCTGTGCATCACACAAAAGACACTCTGCGTCACCAAATGTTACTTCACGCACAGCCTTACAGTCAAGAAATGCCTGATTAAGCTTAACGAAATCCTCTGATATGTGAGGCTGGTCTGCGTTGTAATGCTTTCTCATATATGAATCCTTAATGCTGCCATCAGGCATTACAATCTGTAACTTCATCGGCTTATCTGATAATCTGTGTGGTACATTAAGTACCTCTTCAACACTATGAATAAATGTATTGCGCTCATGTCCTACTCCAACAAGCAGAACTTTTCCTCCACAGCTTCTTAATCTGTCGTAACATCCGCCTGGTGTACACGGTGTATTGTTGTTCTCCTCACCCGCCAGATATTCTGCCGCTTTCTTTCCAATTCCTGCCATGCTGTGTGTAGGATGTAGTGACCTTATTACTCCATCTCTTTTAAGAAACATATTAGTAAGCAGTCCGACACATGATGGTGTTTCTTTAGGATTATATACTGGTGAGTCCGCATTTATATTCTTCCATGTATGTGTTGGAAGAAGTAAAAGTCCATGTCCGAAATATTCAATCCATGCATCAAGTACTGTATCTGCCCCACCTTCAACTTCACCGATAGATTTCATTGATGAATGAATAAGAATTTTCTCATCACCTGTTAAGCCCATATTCTCTAACTGCTTCTTTAACTGTTCTTTTGTATACATATTAGTCCTCGCTTTTCACATATCAATATAGTAAACATATTAGCACATTTATCCTTGAAATATCCAGTAAACAATGCAATAATTACTTTTGAATAATTTAATTGAAAGGAATTAATTCATCATGACTAAAAGACGATTAACACGCAGACAGCGTCAGGTAAGAAGAAACCGTATTATTCTCGCCTGTGCAGCTGCTGCTTTACTTATCATTATTATTGTAATAATATCTGTTTCCATGAAAGGCTGTTCTAAATCCAAGAAAACAGATAAGAATGGGGAATCTACAACTGCCAAGGTTGAAGAATCAACACAGACAAAAGAGAATGAAATTACAAGTGAAGAAGTTTCATCAACTGATACTAACACTGATACTTCTTCAATTATGTCAGATGCAACATCAGTCCCTGCTTCATCTGACAGTTCTGAATTCGCACCTCCTGTAGTTCCATCTGGTAATACAGTTTCCAAAGGTACTACTTCTAAAGGCTTCCAGATTCAGGAAATTAATGGAGCAACTTATATTGACGGAGTACTTATTGCCAATAAGACATATGCTCTTCCTCAGGATTTCATTCCCACTAATCCTGACCAGCCTGTTAATGCAGACAGAAGTTCAACATGTCTTGACAAGACTCTTATGAGTGCATGGAACACTATGTTAAAGGATGCAACTGCTAAAGGTCTTAATATATATATTGCCAGTGGATACCGTTCATATAATTATCAGGTTAATGTATATAACAGATATGTTAAAAGTGATGGTGCTGCTGTAGCAGACACATATTCATCAAGACCTGGCAACTCTGAACATCAGACTGGTTTATGCTTTGACCTTAACACTATTGAGGACAGCTTCCAGTACACTAACGAAGGCAAGTGGGTTAATGATAACTGCTACAAATACGGCTTCTGTATCCGTTTCCCTAAAGGCAAAGATTCTGCTACCGGATATCAGTATGAATCATGGCATCTTCGTTATGTAGGTGTTGACCTTGCAACTAAGTTATATAACAATGGCGACTGGTTATCTCTTGAAGAGTACTTTGGAATTACTTCACAGTATCCGAATTAAAAACATAAGGCGCGGAAAAATCCGCGCCTCAATTGTTATAATTGTTTTACAAATCTTCTTACCATTACCAGACATATCAGAAGCTCTAACGGCATCAGTACTATAAACCACATCGATTGCCAGATACATTCATACATGCATATAATTACAATTTTATCTCTTTCCGCTCCTGTATTGATAAGAAGTTTTATTCTTTCTGTATACCTTTCCAGCCTTCCCTTCAGAATAATTGTACTTACTATGAGATATATTACAATTGCAGCAATTCCTGTAAATCCATATGTCATCAATGCTTCTATTGTCTTCTGTCTCATCTGGTTCTTTTCATCTGAATATGATGTATACGCAAATCCGGCTGAACCAAGATATGAAGAAACAACATTATCTGTTGCCATTACAGACGAACCAAGATTATACTTTATATTAATCTGGTTAGGACTCATCTTTAATTTCATATAATCAGGCAGTTCATCAAGAAACAGGTATTTTTTAATAAGTTCATTCTGGCTGTCCAATGCATTATGCAAAAGCTGTGTTGAACCAATTACTGTATACTGGCCAAATTCAGGTATTATGTATTTGAATTTTTCTTTTATTTCATCAGTTACCTTTACTACTTTAACCACTTTAGTGCTGGCTGCTGGTACAAGATATGTGTAAAATCCATACTGACTATACCACCACTCCTGTGAAATAATTGATCTCCAGACACCACTGTAATACTCATCTGAACCTGAAGCATCGAGCAATTGTTCTTTACTTATATCCCCAGCTTTATACTGATTATATATATTCATAATATAGGCATTATCATGTGTCTCGGCATATACATCTAAAATTTCTGTTATCTGCTGGTCAGTTATATTTTTACATATATAATCTTTTATTGATTGTGTATCTGTCTGGCCTTCATATCCATCAATTGTCTCCTCAAGCAATTTATTATAGGCATTGATATATTCATCGCCTGATTCGTAACTGTCATTTCTTTCTAAAACCATTTCATAATTATGAAGTTTAAGAGTAACACCATCCTTCATGCTGTCATCATATACCCCAGAATTATTTACATCCAGAAATACAACAACTTCTGAACCTTCTTTGAATCCATCATAATCCAGATTTCCCCCAGCATAATCATTAAGAGAATTATATATATCCTCCTCCGGTTCCACATATCCGGCAGCAAAAATATATTTTTTATCTGCACCACCTGACTTTAATGATCTTGCCAATGATACACCATTTCCAACATTATCAGTATTGATACCTGTCCATGTAAATGTTCTTGCTGTTTCGTAATATCCCATGGTTATATCATCTACGCCATCTATATTTTTAAGATAATTCAAAACATCATCGCTTATATTCTTGTACATGCAGCTGTCGCCAAATTTAACATTATTAAAATAATATTCTGATATGGAATGATTCTGATATGGAGAATACTCCCATGTATCAGGTATTTTTCTCTCCGTCTGCTCTGCAGTATACACATCACCTTTTTTCACAAGACTGACTGTATAATCATAATAAACTGTATATGAACGGGGAGTCTCTTTTACCGCATAGCCCACAATATCAGGTTTATCCGTTACCCTTAAGTACTCTCTGTATGCAATGATACAATTAACTGTACATACAACAGTAATAACAGCCATTACCAAAGAAAACACTCTTATTACTATATTCTGGAAACAGCCATCAGACCACTTAAATCTTTTCGCAGTAGTTTTAACAAACGTTTTTTCTGTCATAACATTTTTAAAATTGTATGTCCGTTTTTTGCAATTCAAACTGCTTAACCTGTCTGTAATAATTCCAACCAGAAAACTGAATGCCACTGCAATTACAAGTGTCAGAATAATCCTTATCAGTGTATATCGTCCTATTGAGAAAAATGACACATTTTTAAAATATTTTATTAAAGCCTGTATGACATACCCTGTTCCAGATGCTATACCAAAACCTATGACTGCCGAAATTAAAAGTATAAATATGTTCTCTGTTAATGTAATAAGAACTATCTGTCCATTATCAGCTCCAAGGCATTTTTGAATAAATCGGACATTTTCCCTTGACTTATTATACATTGTAATCTGATATGATATTATCGTTATTCCAACAAGCATAATAAATACATAAATATAATTATTAACTTTTGCATATCCCCACGGCTTATAATCATACACATTACTATTATATGTAAAATTAAACTTAAGGCCCGAATCTTTTCTTAAATTCTCAGCTATACTGTTATAATCCTGTTCATCTATGAAACTTTGTAATGAATATGCATATATGTATGTTTCGTCCGTCTCAATATTGTCTGCCTCATTTTCCGTAACAATAATTCCCGGAAGCTTTTTACCATCATTCCATACATTTGTATAGCTGTTCATTATTCCACTCAGCGTATATTCTTTATCATTAAGAGTTATAATATCTCCAATGTCTGTGCCCTGCCCAAGCCTGTTAAGAGAATTCCTGTCTATTGCTGCTTCGTTGTCATTGTCTGGCATCTTCCCTTTTTCAAGTTCTATACTGCCCATGCTGATAAAGCCATCTGACATTGTACCAATCATAATATCTGATGAATTAGTTCTATCCTTTACGCTTGTTACAGTTTTTGCAGTATACACATTTCCGGTATATGGATGATTTTTAATACTTTCGTTTTCCTCATGCTGTTTAGACCTGCACATTACAAACCAGTCTCCAAAATGCTTTTTATTATAAGCATTCTGCCAGTTTGACATATTTTCCTGTAGCAGCAGTATCCCTGTAACAAATGTAAATGCAAGCGCTATTAATACCATTGACCTTAAAATGCTTTTTAATCTCCTGCGAATTCCCTTAAATGTCAATGCAATAAGTTCGCTGTTCATACACCAACACCCCCTGTCACATTTCCATCTGTGATTGTGAGTATACGGTCTGCATATTCTGCCATCTGCCTGTCATGTGTAACCATAACAATAGTCTGCTGATACTTAGACGCTGCCAGAGTAAGCATTTGGGCAACTGTTTCTGCACTCGCCGCATCAAGATTTCCGGTCGGTAGGTTCAATTTAGTAGTATGAAAATCTCTGTTATTTTTTACGTATTTTACGTATATTTTTATTGACATTACGTAAAATACGTGTTATTATATACTTGTAAGGAGGAAACAATACAAATGAGATTTCGAGAAATTGAAAAAATAGTCCTCAATGACGGATGGGAGTTGGTAGATGTGAGAGGTTCACATCACCAATACAAACACCCAACCAAAACGGGAAAAGTTACAATCCCAAATCATCGAGGCGACATTCCTCAAAGGGTTGTCAACTCCATACTCAAACAGGCGGGTCTCAAATGAGACCTGCCACCCATTAAAGAAAGGAGCGTTATCATGAATTATATTTATCCTGCTGTTTTTTATCCGGAGGACGACGGGAAATATTCAGTTATTTTCCCCGACCTCAATGATTTAGCAACTTACGGAGATAACCTTGCGGACGCTTTCGCAATGGCTCAAGAGGCTTGCGGTCAGTATTTATTCACATCCTTGCGTGATGGTGATGTTCTTCCCGCTCCGACCCCTCTTGATGCAGTCGAAAAGGACGAGGATGCAGCACTGGTCAATTTGATTTGTGTCAACCTCGACGAATACGCCCGTGCGTACAATGACAAGGCAGTCAAGAAAACTTTGAGTATTCCTGCATGGCTCAATACTGCATGTGAAAATTACGGTATCAACTATTCAAAAGTTTTGCAGGATGCGTTGATTGCCAAAATTCAAGCACGTTCATAAATCCATTATAGCACAAGGACGACACCCGTTTCCGGATGCCGTCCTCTTTTTTTGTCTGTATGCTCTTATAACTGCTCGAATTGTACATGCTCCGATTCTCCGGAGAGGTAAAGGTCGCCGATTGTTCTGACCATCTTCTTTCCGTCCACAACATGAATCTCTTTCACGTAATATGACTGTCCTCTGATAGCACGACCGCAGATGTTCTCATTGCCCCACGCTGCGGAACGTCTGATATTGAGTGAGCCGTCGCAAATGACCGTCACTTTCATTTTTCCCTGCGGGATGATGACTTTGTCCTCCGGCTCGTCCTCTGCCTCCTGTGGCTCTGTATTTGCCCCATTCTCGCCCGTTTCCGGTTCATACGGAGGATTTGTCGTCTCTGCATCGTTTGATGCTGTTCCCCCGTCCTCTGCGTCCTCCTGCTGCCCTGCTGCATCCTCGTCACTCTCAAATGTTGTCATTTTCTCAACGGTTTCTGCATCGACTGTTCCGACCTTGTTTCCGTCTGCATCGTATGTGTTGACGCTGCCGTCCGGATTTGTCTGCAATGCTCCCTCCGGAACATTGTCCGTGAGTGAGCCGATGAGGTTTCCGTTTTCATCCCACACAACAAAACTCTCGTCCTTTGCTGCTGCTTTCATTGCTCCCTCAATGGTCTTGTACTCTTTGCAGTCCTCTTTCTTGAACTCTGTTCCTTTGCCTAAATAGTATAACATGATTTTCCCTCCTATTTGCTCAAATACTTGCTTGACGCATATCCGACGATGTTCTTGTAAACCACATACAACCATTTCACACCGTTGCAATCGTTATAATATCCATAGCACTGGACTTTCTCACCGTTTTTCATCACCGCAAGGATTGACTTTCCTGTTCCTGCTCCCGCACGGAGATTCAATCCGGATGCAGTCACCTTGTAAGTTCCTGCAAGGCTCTTGTTGAACCCGTGTGCAACGTCGACCTTTGCATTGCTCTTGACTGTTGTTGTGTTGGATGCACCTGTTCCGGATGACTTTGCCCCGTCCGTGAGGTTCGTTGCAACGTGAGCATTGTCATTGAGGAGGATGTCTCCCTCAAGCAAATACGCATCCGATGTCAGATATTTGCTGTCTGTCAACACCTCGAATCCTGCTGCCTTGAGACCCGCTCTCATGTTTCCGGTATAGAGATAAATGCTCACATTCTTCATTTTCTCATTTCCCAGTCTGTAACCTGCACCCTTTACGATTGCAGCGACACCGGATGAACAATCTGCCTCACACGCAATCGTGATTTGTGCAGGGTCGTAATTCGATGCCTTGAGATGCTCCCAAAATGTGTATCTCTCTGACTGGTCATATCCGATTTTATTGTTGACTGCTGCTGCCTTTGCCATGCTCGCAATCATTTTTCTGACCTTTGCATCCGGATGACGGAGGACACATTTCCACGGTCTGTTATACCAATTTATAACCCTCCACTCTGTACCTGTCTGGTCTCCTGCCTTTCCTCCGCTGTATCTGTTATTTTCATCATGTCCGCAATTTGAAATCATTTGTTTTCCTCCTTGTCAAATTCTTCTGTGTTTCTGTCCGTCACGTCTCCCATAAGTTCCGGACAATGTTCCTCAAGTTCTGTGTACACAATCAACCCGCAAATCAGTAACGGAATACCGACCCATAAAATCGCACATCCCAATGAAAGAATAAACCATACTACCACCGACATTCTTTCCGCAAATTCGTCATCCGGATAATAATATTCGTCATAGTAAAGCTCCTGTTCCTTTTTGCTTGCTCTGTCGACCCAAATGTAAAACGCTGTCATCGCTAAAAATACGACGACCGCACCCACAACGTACACAATCCCGATTGTCCTTGCGTTCTGCATGAAAAAGTCTACGATTTTACTCATTGACCTCACCTGCCTCACCGCTCACAAGCGTCTGCATCGCTTTGTTGCTCTCAAGCATCTTTTTCATTCTCTCAAGTGCCTCGTCGACCATCATCGAAAAAGCCTCAAAAGAAATCACTCTCGCAAGCCACGCAAACCTTGCGACAAACATGTCATATACATAACGCAGCTTGATTTGACCTGTACCGCCTCCCAGTTCTTTTTCTGCCT
>ERZ827520.3362-NODE-3362-length-13252-cov-6.404865_pt1 | contig 13252 bp, 10 predicted proteins | sample MGYA00519581_ERZ827520 | MGnify/ENA primary metagenome ERZ827520 (study PRJEB31778, sample SAMEA3449339) | human gut metagenome | biome: human gut; feature: human-associated habitat; material: faeces | place: United Kingdom | collected 2010/2012 ...
TGGCAAAGTACATGGGCTCTGCCCGCGAGGTGGTGAGCCGGATGCTCAAATACTTCGCGCAGGAGGGCTGGGTGCGGCTGTACCGCGGCGGCGTGCAGGTGCTGGACAAGCCAAAGCTGCAGCAGCTGGCAAGAGGCGAATGAAAAAAGAGGACGATGCGTTATGCATCGTCCTCTTTGCTGTTACGGGAGATCAGCCCTTGCAGCCCTGCTCTTCCCAGTCGCCGAAATCGCTGGCGTCAGCGATCTTGGTGGCGTCGAACTTGCCGTTCTCGTCCTTGGGGGCGACGGCGGGGCCGGCCTCCACGGGGTTGGGGTTCGGGGCCTCGGGGTCATACACCGGGCGCTCTTCGCTCAGGTCCGGCAGGGTCACCGGCTCGTTTGCGGCGGGTGCCTCGGCAGCGGGCTCGGCAGGAGCTTCCGGGGCGTCGGCTTCGGCCGGGGCGGTGGGCTGCTCTGCGGCATCGTCCGCTGCTTTGGCCTCTGCTTCGGCGTAAGCCACGGCGGTCTTTTCGGCCTCGGCGGCGTCCTGCTCGGCTTCTTCGGGGAACTCGACCTCCTCCACATGGAGCGGGTCTTTCTGGTTCAGGATCTTGTCCAGTGCCACGATGGCGGCACCGGTGACGGCCACGGCAGCGGCCGTGCCCAGAATGCGGAACAGTGTTTTCATGCCAGAACCTCCTGTTTACAGATCGATCAGAACGTTAAGAGAACGTTACGACTTCATTCAGCGGCTTTTCGGCAGGCTCCACCGAAATGGCGGTCAGCACCGGGCCCTTGCCGCGGTAGATGTTGTGGAACTTGTAGCCCACCTTGGCGGTCACTCGCACCCAGCTGCGCTGCTCCAGAGCCTTGTAGCCGTCGTAGCTGCAGGGGAAGCCCACGAACTGGATATCCTGCACGCAGCAGGTCATGGCAAAGCGGCCGGGCACGAAGCTGTTCTTGCCGGCGCGGTTGGTCTGGCACACCTGTGCCAGGAATTTGACCGTCTTGCCGGTGTACTTCTGGGGCTCGTCCTGGCAGTCCATGTACCAGATGCCGAAATCGTCGTCATGGATGTCGATGACCGGGGCGTTCACGTCGAAGGGCAGCGGGTCGGGGATGTCGTCATAAGCCACGCTGCCGTCCTTGAACTCGTAGGCGATGTCGCACTTGCGGGAAGCCTGACGCACCAGCCTGTGCAGCTCCTGCCGGGCCTCGTCGTTGTTCACGGCTTCGGCGCGGTTGAACACGATCAGCTCACTGCGGGCGATCTTGTCCAGCAGCAGGCTGCGCATGGAGTTGTCGCGGGCATAGGTCAGGGCGGTGGTGCCGTCGGCGGTGGCGATGCACTGGTACACCAGCCAGTTTTCCGGCAGGGCATCGGCCAGCTCCTGCAGCAGCCACATGCCGTTGTACTCGATGACCACGCGGCCTGCGCCGGATTCCTTTTCCAGCTTGGCCAGGTTCTGCGGGTTCATCTCTGCCTTGTCCTCGATCACCTTGACGGTCACACCGGGGAAGGCGAACTTCTTGGGGTTGTACTCTTCTTCGCCCTCTTCGCAGATCAGCAGCAGGGTCTTGTCGCCGGAGTCGAAGTTGGGGTCCTCAAAGGTCTCCTGAATGAATTTGGTCTTGCCGCTTTCCAGAAAGCCCACAAACAGGTAGACCGGAATTTCTTTTGCCATAATGGATGGTTTCTCCTTCTTTTACATCTCAGCAGCCGAACAGCTCTGCAATGGCCTTCTCGTTCAGCTTGGAGCCGATGACCACCAGTTTGCCGCCAACGTCGGCGCCGCGGGCACGCACTTCCCACTCGCCGGGCACATAGTCGAACTCCAGCCAGCCGTCGGTACCGCCGTCCACGATGCCCTTGCTGCGCAGGATCATGCCGTAATTGCCGGTGTCCAGCTCGGTGAGGGCGTGCTCCACTTCGGCCTTGGTGAACTTGCGGGCCGTCTCGACGCCCCAGCTGGTGAACACCTCATCGGCGTCGTGGTCATGATGATGGTGGTGATGGCCGCAGCAGCAGTGGTCGCCGTGCTCATGATGATGCTCGTGCTCGTCCTCATCATCGTCGTCATCGTGATGGTGGTGGCCGCAGCAGCAATGCTCCTCGTGGTCATGATCCTCATCGTGATCATGATGGTGCTCATGCTCGTCGTGGTCATCGTCCTCGTCATGGTCGTGATGATGCTCGTGCTCGTCCTCATCATCGTCATCGTCATCATCGTGGTGGTGATGGCCGCAGCTGCACACGCCGTTCTCGTCGTCGTGATGGTGATGATGGTGGTGCTCTTCTTCCTCGTCCTCCTCGGCGTGCTTCTCGTTTGCCTTGGCGGCCATGGCGATCAGCTCTGCCTTGAAGTCGTCCTTGGTGGACATGGCTTTCAGGATCTGCTCACCGGTCAGCTCGTCCCATGCGGTGGTCACGATGGTGGCGGTGGGGTTCTTCTCGCGCAGCATGGCCACGGCGGCGGCGATCTTCTCCTCGCTGGCGGTCTGGGTGCGGCTGAGCAGGATGCAGCTTGCGTGGCTGATCTGGTCATCGTAGAACTCGCCGAAGTTCTTCATATACATCTTGACCTTGTTCACATCGGCCACGGTGACAAAGCTGTTCAGCTGCACATCCAGGTGCTCGGCCACGCCTTCCACGGCGCGGGTCACGTCGCTCAGCTTGCCCACGCCGGAGGGCTCGATGACGATGCGGTCGGGGTGGTACTGCTCCACCACCTGCTGCAGGGCGGTGCGGAAATCACCCACCAGAGAGCAGCAGATGCAGCCGGCGTTCAGCTCATTGATCTGGATGCCGGACTCCTTCAGGAAGCCGCCGTCGATGCCGATCTCACCGAACTCGTTCTCGATCAGAACGACCTGCTGGCCGGCAAAGGCCTCCTTGATGAGTTTTTTGATCAGAGTGGTCTTGCCGGCGCCCAGGAAGCCGGAAAAAATATCAATTTTGGTCATAGTTTGAATGCCTCTTTCTTTGTTAGCAGACAGAGCCGCAGAGCGCTGGCCCGTAAAATCTTACATCTCTATTATAGCAAGCCTGTCAATGGGAAAACGGCCTTTTTCAAGAAAAAATTGTAACATTTTTTGCAATTTGGTTGCGTTTTCGCGTTTTGGACGACAAATAAGGGGAACCGGCGGCCCCGGCGGGCAGCGATTCGGCAAGGGGCAGGCTCCGGCAGAGGGACGGATGCCCCCGGACGGCAAGACCCCGCCAACGGACGGTCAACGACCGGCAGGCGGTCAGCCCCCGCAGGATGCAGGCGACACTGCGGCGGCTGTTGACAGCACGGCAACCGTGTGAAGAAAAAACGCGCAGCGGTCTTTGCGGGCCGCTGCGTATTTGCGTCCGGAACAGCCGACACTCCCGCATTGCATTCTTTGCGCCGGAATGCTACAATATGCAGTAGCAAACCACCGCCGCCGGACGTTCTTCCGGCAAATATGAGAAAGAAGGCTTTTCTATGAGCATGAATACAGTTCCCGAACGGCTGGCCGCCCTGCGTGCCGCCATGCAGGCAAACGGTGTGGACGTGTACCTGATCCCGGTGGGCGACCCCCACTCCAGCGAGTACCTGCCCGACCACTACACCTCCCTGACCTACTTCTCCGGCTTCCATGGTGAAAACTCCAACTTTGTGGTCACCATGACCGAGAGTGCTGTCTGGGCCGACGGCCGTTACTTTGTGCAGGCCGAGAAGGAGATCGCAGGCACCGAGATCCAGCTGATGAAGATGGGTGAGCCGGGCGTGCCCACCGTGGAGGAATACTGCGCCAAGGTGGTGCCTGAGGGCGGCAAGCTGGGCCTGTGCGGTCTGACCGCCAGCTGCGCGCTGGTGAACAGCGTGAAGAAGGCGCTGGAAACCAAGAACGCCGCCATCAAGACCCTGTTCCTGGAGGATGAGCTGTGGACCGAGGGCCGCCCGGCTCTGCCCGCTACCCCGGCCTGGATCCTGCCCAAGGAATACGCAGGCTTCTCCCCCGCCGAAAAGCTGGGCCAGCTGCGTGCAAAGCTGGCCGAGTTGGGCTGCACCGCCCAGCTGGTGGGCAAGCTGGACAACCTTGCCTGGCTGCTGAACCTGCGCGCCATGGACATCGAGTGCACCCCCTACGCCATGGCCTACTGCTATGTCACCCCGGACCGCGCCGTGCTGTTCATCCACACCGCCCGCGTGACCCCGGAGGCAAGGGCGGAACTGGAAGCCAACGGTGTGACCCTGGCCGAGTATGACAGTGTGCTGGACTTCATGGCCGCTGAGACCGAGCCCCAGACCGTGCTGGCAGAGAGCGCCACCGTGAACTATGCCGTGTATCAGGTGCTGGAGAACAACGCCGCCCTCACCGTGAAGGACCTGGCCGACCCGCTGCTGCCCATGAAGGGCGTGAAGAACGAGGTGGAGCTGACCCACGACAAGGAAGCCCACCTGCGCGACGCTGTGGCTATGGTGCGGTTCCAGATCGAGCTGGAAAAGCGTCTGGAAGCCGGCGAAGAGCTGACCGAGCTGACCGTGGACGAGATCCTGCACAAGTACCGCTCCGCCACCGACAAGTTTATTGTGGAGAGCTTTGGCACCATTGCGGCCTACGGCGGCAACGCAGCCATGATGCACTACCACGCCACCCCGGAGGACCACGCAAAGCTCCAGCGCAAGGGCTTTTTGCTGGTGGACAGCGGTGCCACTTACATGGACGGCACCACCGACATCACCCGCACCTACCCGCTGGGTGAGCTGACCGAGGACGAGCGCAAGTTCTACACCTGGACCCTGCAGTGCCACATCGACATCGCCAAGGCGGTCTGGCTGGACTACTGCGACTGCCATATGATCGACACCATCGCCCGTGAACCGCTGTGGCAGCACCTGATCAACTACCGCTGCGGCACCGGCCACAGCGTCAGCTTTGTGGGTAACGTCCACGAAGGCCCCCACGCCCTGAACGGCCGCAACACCACCCTGATGCGCCCGGGCATGATCGTGACCGACGAGCCCGGCGTGTACGAGACCGATCTGGTGGGCATCCGCATCGAGAACGAGCTGGTGTGCGTGCACAAGGCTGACAACCAGTACGGCACCTTCCTGGGCTTTGAGCCGATCATGTTCGTGCCCATCGCCACTTCTCCCATCGTGCCCGGTGTGCTGACCAAGGACGAGCTGGACTGGCTGAACAACTACCACCGTCAGGTGTTCGAGAAGCTGGCACCCCGCCTGAACGACGAGGAGCGCGAGTGGCTGGCCAAGAAGTGCGCCGCCATCGGCTGCTGAGCACCCGGCCGCTGAACATCGCATAAAAAAGCGGGAAGCCGTGCCGGAGCGTGCAAGCTCCTGCGGCTTCCCGTTTGTTGTTTTTGCTTATTCTTTGGGGTCGCTGTCGTGCCGGGCCTTCCACTCGGCACTGCGTTCCTGCGCCGTTTCCCGCATCTCCTCCCGCATGCCGTTCCAGCGCTCGCGCGCTTCGGCGGTGCGGGTCTGCACGTCCTCGCGGGCATCCTTCCAGTAGGCCTTGGCCTCGTCGATGACCTCCTTGAAGGGGCCGGAAGGGTAAGTGCTCTCCGCAATATCCACCAGGAACTTGTACAGCTGGGGCCGCACCTCCTCGTAGATGCCAAGCCGGGTGTACAGCTCGGTGTAGTAGTGGAACACCTGGATCTTGTTCTGCACCAGAGAGGCGGCGTTGATCTGGGTGTGGCAGATACTCTGGGGGTTCTGGACATAGTAGTACCCTGCCTCCGGGATGGACACCAGCACGTTGGCGTACTCCAGGTACTGCATATTGAACACCAGGTCCTCGGCCCACCGCACCTCGCTGGTAAACTGGATCTGGTGGTCCACCAGCAGGTCCCGGCGGTACAGCTTGTTCCACAGCACCCCGTAAAAATAAGAGGCAGGCTTGTCCATCAGATGCCGGGCAAACTCGTCCTGGGTGTAGACCCCGGCAGGCAGAAAGCCGTACTCCCGTACTTCCGGGGGCCGGGCCACGGTCATGACCCCCAGCTCGTCCTGGAGCTTGTCCAGCACCTGTTCGGGCTTGGTGGCCCCGGCGGGGATCACCATCTTGTAAGGTGCGATGACCAGGTCGGCGTTGTTCTGTTCGGCAGCGGTGACCAGATGCTCGGTGAAGTCCGGGTCGATATAGTCGTCGCTGTCCACGAACTGCACATACTTGCCGCTGGCCAGTTTCAGGCCCAGGTTGCGGGTGTCGGACACGCCGGAGTTGGCCTTGTCCACCAGCACGATGCGCTCGTCCTTTGCGCGGAACGCTTCGCACACGGGCAGGCTCTGATCCTTGGAGCCATCGTTCAGCACGATGACCTCGATGTTCTGCCAGCTCTGGGCGCAGATGCTCTCCAGACAGCGGGCGATGTGGTTCTGGGCGTTGTACACGGGCAGAATGATGCTGACAAGGGGCTTTGACATGGCGGCGTCTCCTTTGTTGTTTTTTTGATTACTATACCCCCGCACCGCGCAAAATGCAAGGGCGGGTTTGAAGAGGAGGGATCCTGTGATCTTTCACATTGCGGTGTGCAGCCCGGACGCGGGCCTGCGCAGCGGGCTGGAACGCCAGTGCATGGAATTTTTTGCCCGGCGAGCGGACGCCTGCATCGTGGAACACCTGCCGGACACCGACGCCCTGCTGCGGAAGGACGGGGAGGGCGTGCGGTACGACCTGTACCTGCTGGAGCTTTCCGGCTCGGCTGCGCCGGTGGGGCTGGCGGCTGCCGGGGAGCTGCGCCGCCGGGGCCGCCGGGCCCCGCTGGCCTTTGTGGCCCGCACCACGGCCCACGCTTACAGCGCCTACAAGGTGGATGCGCTGCAATATCTGCTGCTGCCGGTGCGCCAGCGGGAGCTTTCGGCCCTGCTGGCCCGCGCCACCGAGCCGGAATACGGCCCGTCTGTCACGGTGAACACCGCCGAGGGCCTGCGGGCGCTGCCCTATGCGGGCATCGAATATCTGGAGTGCACCCACCACATCGTGCACTTCCACCTCACCAGCGGGGAGGACGTGCCCACCCTGTCGCTGCGGGTGCCGTTTTCTGCGGTGGCACAGCCTCTGCTGGCGGATGGGCGCTTTTTGCAGCCCCACCGCTCCTATGTGGTCAATCTGGCCGAGGCGGACCTGCTTTCTGCCGGGGAGCTGCGCATGCGCAGTGGGGCCCGCATCTCCATCCCCCGCGGGCGGGAGGGTGCCGTGCGGGACGCCTTCCAGCAATGGGTGCAGCAGCAGAAATACAGCCTGAAATAACAGCACGCCGGTGCTCCCACAGCGGGAACACCGGCGTGTTTTTTGCGGAAAAATTTCTCAGATCTTTGTCCAGTCCAGTGCGGTCCAGTCCGGCAGGAACTGGTCGCACACCTGCGCCATGGCAGGGGCATCGTCGGCACTGGCGGCGTCCTGCACGCCCAGCACGGTGAACCCGGCCTTGTGGGCCGTGGAAGCGGCGTAAATGGCGTCCTCGCACACGGCGCAGGCGGCGGGGTCGGCCCCGCCCAGCCGGTGCATGCACTCGAAGAACACCTCCGGGCGGCTCTTGTGCAGCACGCCCTGCGCCTCCACGATGAAGGAAAAATAGTCCGCGATGCCCAGCCGGGTGAGCACGGTGCGGCACTGGTCGGACCAGGTGTTGGAGCACAGGCACAGCCGGGCCCCCTCGGCCTGCAGCTTTGCCAGCAGGGTGCGCACACCGGGCTTCAGGTCCACCGTTTCGTACAGCTGGGCGATCACGTCCCGCATCACGTCGTAATATTCCGCCTCGGTCAGGGGCAGGTCGTATTCTCGGATGAGGTAGCGGGCACCGTCGGCCATGCCCATGGTCAGCAGCACGTCGTTCAGGTCTGCTTTGGGCGTGCGGCCATAGCGCTGCAGCAGCGCCAGCGGGGCACCCCGCCACACCACGGTCATGCTGTCGGTGAGGGTGCCGTCCATATCAAAGATCCATTGCTTGCAGCGCATGGGGCAAAGTTCCTCCTTCAAGATGATTCCTGCCCAGTATACCACGGATCTTAGCCGTATAAAAGCCGTGAGGAACCAAAAAACGGGGAGAAATTTTCCGGAAAATATGGTATAATTTCAGCAAAGACAGACAGGGAGGCAGGCAGTATGGAAAACCAAACCACTCCGTGTAAAGCGCTGGTGCTGGCCGGCGGCGGAGCACGCGGCAGCTATCAGGTGGGCGTGTGGAAGGCTCTGATGGAGCTGGACTGGCACCCGCAGATCATCACCGGCACCAGTGTGGGCAGCCTGAACGGTGCCATGTTCGTGCTGGACCTGTACGAGGTGGCGCGGGATATGTGGCTGACCATCCGCAGCAAGGATGTGATGGAGCTGCCCGAAGAAAACGCCGACCTGTCGGCCCTGCACAGTTTTCTGCGCAGCGTGGTGAAGGCCGGCGGCATGGATGTCTCGCCGCTGGAAGAGATCGTGGAACGGGTGCTGGACGAGGACGCGCTGCGCCGCGCCAACATCCGCTTTGGCCTTGTCACGGTGGAGCAGCGGGGCCTGAAAGCCCGGGAGCTGACGCTGGACGAGATCCCGCAGGGCCGCGTGAAGGATTACCTCATGGCCTCGGCGGCCTGCTTCCCTGCCCTGCGGGCGCGGGAGATCGACGGGGTCAAGTTCCTGGACGGCGGCTACAGCGACAACATGCCCACCGGCCTTGCCAAAAAGATGGGGGCCGACGAGCTGGTGTGCGTGGACCTGGAGGGGGTGGGCATCACCCGCCCCAACCTCACCGGACTGCCCACCACCATGGTGCGCAGCTACTGGGAGCTGGGCGACATCCTGCACTTTGACCCCGATACTGCCCGCCGCAATGTGGAGCTGGGTTATTACGACACCCTGCGGGCCTTTGGCCGGGTGCGGGGCTGCGCCTATGCCGTGGACAACGGCCCGGACAGCAGCGCCGATGCTGCCGCGTTCCGGGCACGGTTCGACGCGGTGCAGAAGGCCGTGCGGGAGAAATACCCCGTGACCCTTACCGCAGACGCGGCCCTGCTGCTGGCCCGGATGAAGGACGCGGAGCTTGCCCCGCTGGAAGCCGTGGCCGAGGACGTGGGGGTAGACCCCACGGTGTACTACACCACCCGGACGCTGGGGCAGGCGTTTCTGGACAAATGCGACCGTGCGCGCATGGCCAGCTTTGCCCCGTTGTTTGCAGGCAGCGCGGACGCGGGCCGGGCGGCGCTGGCAGCCCTGCTGCCCAATACATTCTTGCAGGCGCTGGTCTGGCAGGCCCTGACCGCGCCGGAACTGCCGGAGGTGACCGAACATGAAGATCTGTAAAGGTGTTTCTGCGTCCCCGGGCCTTGTGCTGGGGCAGGTGAGCCGGTTGGAACGCCATGTGGAAACGTTCAGCACCGGGCCCTTTGACCCGGAACGGGAGCTGCGCCAGCTGGAAGATGCGGTGCGCACCGCCCAGAGCGAGCTGGACTCCATGGCAGAGCGGGCCGCTTCCACCGAGCAGGCCATCCTGCAGTTCCAGAGCATGATGCTGGACGACGAAGGCATGATGAACGAGGTGCGGTTCTGCATCAAGGCAGGCATCAGCGCCGCTGCCGCCATGGACAAGGTGGGCCAGCGTTACGCCGACCAGCTGGCCAACATGAAGGACAACCCCTACATGCAGCTGCGCAGCGTGGACATTCTGGACGCCACCAGCCGGGTGATCAACATTCTGGGCAACCGGCCCCGCATGTGGCTGGCACTGGACCACCCGGTGATCCTGGCCGCCGACCGCCTGATGCCCACCGACCTGTTCAGTGTGCCCTCCGGCATGATCCTGGGCGTCGTCACCACCGAGGGCAGCGGCCAGAGCCATGCCGCCATCATCGCGCGGGCCATGAACATCCCCGGCATCGTGCAGGTGGGGCCGGAGTTCCTGGACGACTGCGACGGCCGCACGGTCATTCTGGACGCCACCAAGGGCGAGTGCATCCTGGACCCGGACGCGATGGCCCGCCAGCAGGCAGAAGCCCGCATCTGTGAGCTGCAGCGTGAAAACGAAGAAATGCGGGTGCTGGGCCGCCAGCCCGGCTACACCCGGGACGGCGCAGCCTTTGAGCTGCTGGCCAACTGCTTTGGCCCGGAGGATATCGACACCGCCATGCAGTCCGGTGCCCGGGGCGTGGGCCTGCTGCGCAGCAGCTACATGATGCTGCCCGGCCGCATTCTGGACGAGCAGGAGCAGTTCTACTTCTATTCTTCCTGCCTTGCAGCGGCACAGGGCTGCCCTGTGACCGTGCGCACCTTCGATTTTGGCGCCGACCGCACCATGGCGGACGCCTATCAGGGGGTGCAGTCCTCCAAGCTGGGGCTGCGGGGCATCCGCAACAGCCTGCGCCAGCCCCGGCAGTTCGAGACCCAGATCTGTGCCCTGCTGCGGGCCGCCCACCGCGGCCCGCTGCGGGTGATGTTCCCCATGGTGACCGACGTGGAGGACTGGGACGCCGCCATGCACATCGTGGAGCACTGCCGCCAGAGCCTGCGGGAGCGGGGCGTGCCCTTCAACGAAAAGACCCCCTTCGGCGTCATGCTCAGCGTGCCGTCGGCCTGCCTGACCGCGGAGGAATTCGTGGCCCACGGGTGCGATTTTCTGGTCATCGGCACCAACGACCTGACCCAGTACACCCACGCGGCCGACCGGGAGCTGGCCAGCGCGGAGCGGTATTACCGCCCCGCCAGCCCGGCCATGAAAAAGCTCATCGCCATGGTCATGGAGGCGGCAAAGGCCGGCAACGTGCCGGTGACCATCTGCGGCCTGGCCGTGGGCAACCCGGTGAACACGGTGCAGTACCTGCAAATGGGCCTGCGCAGCTTCTCGGTGAGCCCGCAGAACCTGCTGCGTACCAAAAAGACCCTGCTGGAAGCCGATGCCCACCCGGACGACACCGAGCTGGAATAAAGCGATAAAAGAAAGGGGCTGCTGCACGCTGTGCAGCAGCCCCCTTTGTTTGGGGAACCTGCTGTGCATCTTGCGGCATGCACAGCAGGGGGAGATGGCTTTTATAAAAATGGTTCCTCAGTTCATGCGGCGGTTCTTGCGGTCCAGCACAAAGCCTGCGGCCAGCAGGAACAGGCCGCTGAGGGCAGTGCCCACCACCGCCAGCCAGTTTGCACCGGTCTGGGGCAGAGCGGCAGGAGCAGCAGCAGCGGCTTCCGGCTTTGCATCCTGCACCACGTTCTGTGCGGCTGCGGGGGCCACAGCAGCGTCTGCCGGTACGGCGGCAGTGTCAGCGGTGGTGTCTGCGGCGAGCGTGTCAGCCGGTGCAGTGCTGTCCTGCACAGGGGCATCCGGGGTCACAGGGGCCGGGGTGGTGCCGTCCGGCTGTTTGGGGGTGTCCGGGGTGCTGGGCGTGTCCGGCTTGTTGGGGGTGTCCGGCTTGTTGGGCGTATCCGGTTCACTGGGTTCCGGGGTCAGTTTGGGCAGCACCACATGCTTGGTCTGGCCGCACTTGTCAATGCTGCAGATGTAGTCTGCATAGCCGTCCTTTTCCAGCGTGGGCTCCACGACCTTGCCCACCAGCTTCCAGTCGTGCAGGTCCTCGTCCTCCAGCTTGGTGATGTCAACAATTTCGGGGTGCTCTTCCATGTACTTGCGGTTGTGGACGACCTTGGTGAGGGTGCCGCCGGTGATTTCGTGGTGATAGCGACGCTGGTTAGTCCCACTGGCGTAATAATCCAGTGTGTCCGGCAGGTCAAGTTTTTCTTTAAGAAGTTTTTCTTTAAGGTTTTCTTTTTTGACAGTACCATTATTATAGCAATTGACGATGGCAGAGTTGCGTTCGCCAAAGTGGGAGGAACCGTCTGCGTTGTAGCTGACACTGTCGGCAGGGACATCCTGATATTCGTATTCGTGTGTGATATCGCTATAATTGCAAATTCTGGAGCCGATCGCAGTGCCGGAGCCTTTTCCATAAATGTATGCGTTGACAACGGTATCGCCGGTGCTGCTGTCGATGTTGACGTTACAGGTGCCTTCCATAGTTTTGCCAGACGTAAGAAGTACTTTATCAATCTTGGCACCAATCGCAGGGCTGTGGTCACGGGTTCCATCAAAATAAGAAGAATACTCAGGATCGTCGCAGCCAAAGGAATTGATCGCATTTACGGTGCCGCCGGTGATGTTGATGGTTGTTGTGCCGCCATCGGTGCATCGATTATTTCCGATTGCGGGGGTGTCATAGGGACCGATAGCTGTAACGTTGGCATTCTCTTCAATATTGATCGTGAGATCATCGACGTTGCCATGCTGTCCGGAACCGATGGCGCAGCCATCCTCTGAGGCTTCTGCATGTACGGTGGCGTTTCCGGAAATCGTAATCGTAGTGGGGCGACCGCTGCCCACACTCAAGCCACCATCGCCAATGGCAGCGCCGTAGATACCGTAAGCATCCACAACGGCGTGATCTTTAATGGTGATGCTGTTTCCACCGGTGGAACCGCCGCCGATCGCAGCGCCCTCCTCCGCAGTGGCAGTAACATGGGCATTGCCCTCAATGCAGATGTTCTTGCCAGTACCACCGGGTCTGCCGCCGCCGCCAATGCCGGAACCGCCATCATTTCCACCAATGGCAGTGATATCGCCGCCGGTGATGGTAATGTTGGATGTATCACCAAGGTCTCCCGCACCGCCGCCGATGGCGGCGGCTTCATGGTAACCGCCTGCCACCAGCTTGCCGGTAGTGTCCGCATCCGTACCTTTTGCAGTACCATCATCGTTCTTATCGTCCGTGATGGTCAGGGTGCCCTTGCCGTATTTGTCCGCTTTTTCGATGGCGGCGTGTTCTTCCTCCCACCCGTTCTTAACCATAACGGTATTATCGCCGTTCAGCTCAAGTTTGGTATTGCCGTCGCCCTTTATTTCGATCGCACCGGACTTGGCTTTACCAGTGTCAACTTCAATGTGCACATTATCCAGGGTCACATTGGCGGTGTCGCCCTCTTTGGCGTCAATGGTGACGGTGTTGTGGGCGGTCTCGTCTTTGGTGGTCAGGGTGATGTCGGAATCTTCGCGATCACGAATTTCTTTTCCCTTGCCATCTTTCACGCAGGTGTCCTTTTCCTTATCCTCCCACTGGGTGATATACTGCTTGCCGCCCTCGGCAAGGATGTCCACACTGCCTTTTGTTACATCGTAGGTATCCGCAAAGGCTGCTGTGGCGATGGACGAGACCATGGCCATCAGGGCCGCTGTGGACAGCACCCGCAAGGCAAACTGTTGTTTCACATTTTTCCGCATTGCAAAAACCCTCCAAACAAAAAAACTTGCA
>ERZ827520.3363-NODE-3363-length-13249-cov-2.425648_pt1 | contig 13249 bp, 10 predicted proteins | sample MGYA00519581_ERZ827520 | MGnify/ENA primary metagenome ERZ827520 (study PRJEB31778, sample SAMEA3449339) | human gut metagenome | biome: human gut; feature: human-associated habitat; material: faeces | place: United Kingdom | collected 2010/2012 ...
ACATAAATGTGCTGCTCGGTCAGGAAGATTCGACCCACTTCGACGGCGCGGCGGGATTCGCGATAGCTCTCGCCGATCTCCGGGAAGGTCTTCTTCGGTTCGCCGATGCCCACGACGCAGCTCTTGCCCGCCTCGTCGAGCAGCGTCTGCTCGATGGCCTCGGCCAGCTGGAACAGCTCGTCGAAGGATTCGACGTTCTCCATGCTCTTGAGGAACACGACGGTGTGGCGATCCATTTCCACCAGCAGATCGCCGCCCGCGCGCGGCACAAGTTCTTCGAGCATGTTGAACGCGGTTTCCGTCTCCGTCTGGAGAATCTGGAAGGTGAGCACACAGCGCTCACGGTTCATCTCGATCTGGTGCTCGTGCGCCAGCGCTTCCAGCTCAGAACCGGCCAGCTCCTCGCGCAGCACGCGGCGATACACGTCATAGCGGCTCTGGATCGGCGCCTCGCCGCGACCCATGGACTGCACCATCGCGCCTGCAAGCACAATGCAGTCGTGCGTCGCCGCGCCCTGCGCATCCGCGCAGAGGATCAGCTCCGGCGTGATGCCGATCATCAGGAAGGTTTTGCCCTCAAAAGCCACCGGCATGCCCGGCTCCATGAACTCCGGAAGGTTGATCTTGCTGCGGTTCTCCTCCGGCAGAAGCACGGTGCCCTCCGTATCCAGCAGCCAGAGCGGCTGCATCAGGCGGGCCAAAACCTGCTGAATCTGATTTAAAAAACGCTTCTCAGGAATCATACTTCTTTTCTCCTCTCATCAGCGCGCAAAATGGCTAAAACAAATATAGTTCATTATAGCGTATAACCGGGCAAAAATCTATATCTAAGAAAAAATATCTCCCCTAATTTGGCAAAATATACCGTGTTTTTATGGAAAACATACAAAAAACGCCCGCATTGAAACGATGCAGGCGTTGTATAATCCGTGAATTAGCGATTCAGGATGCTCAGCTCGGTGTCCTTGTCGAAGATATGGATGCGGCTGGTGTCAAAGGCGACCTTGATGGTGTCGCCGGCGCGGGAAGTGGAGCGGGAGGAAACGCGGGCGATCAGGTTGGTCTCGCCGACCGTCAGATACAGGTAAATCTCGGCGCCCATCAGCTCGGTCACGTCCACATAAGCATCAATGGTGCTGTCCGGCAGAACCTCGACCTGTGCGGGCTGGTCATGGATGCACTCCGGACGCAGACCGACGATGACCTCACGGTCAACATACTCCTTCAGCGCGGGATCGTTTGCCTTCTCGGCGGGCAGCTTGATGGACTTGTCCTCAAAGTTGAAGTACATATCCTCGCCCTTCTTGGTCAGCGTGCCGTTGATGAAGTTCATCTGGGGCGTACCGATGAAGCCGGCAACGAACAGGTTGCAGGGGCTGTCGTACAGGTTCTGAGGCGTATCGACCTGCTGAATCAGACCGTCCTTCATGACCACGATACGGGTTGCCATGGTCATAGCCTCGACCTGGTCGTGCGTGACGTAGATGAAGGTGGTACCGACGCGGTTGTGAATCTTGGTCAGCTCGGTTCTCATGGTAGCGCGCAGCTTCGCGTCCAGGTTGGACAGAGGCTCGTCAAGCAGGAAGACCTTGGGGTTACGCACGATGGCACGACCCAGCGCGACACGCTGCTTCTGACCGCCGGACAGAGCCTTCGGCTTACGGTCGAGCAGGTGCGTGATATCCAGAATGCGGGCAGCCTCCTCAACGCGGCGCTTGATCTCTTCCTTCGGGGTCTTGTTCAGCTTCAGACCGAATGCCATGTTCTCAAACACGGTCATATGCGGATACAGAGCGTAGTTCTGGAACACCATGGCGATCTTACGATCCTTGGGTGCCACATCGTTGACCAGCTGGTCGCCGATGAACAGCTCGCCCTCGGAGATTTCCTCCAGACCGGCGATCATACGCAGTGTCGTGGTCTTACCGCAACCGGAAGGACCGACCAGAACCAGAAATTCCTTGTCCTTGATCTCCAGGTTAAAGTCGGACACGGCGGTGACGCCGCCGGGGTACTTCTTATAAATGTGACGAAGAGATACGCTTGCCATTGAGATTTTCCTCCTAAAAATTTTGGAATCGGTACAGCTTCCCATTACACGCAGTTTTAACGGGGATGAACGCCGCGATGGGTAGCCGCGGCGAGAAGTATTTTATTCACCCGTATATTATAGCAGAAACCGAGACAAAAATAAAGTGTTTATTCCTCCAAACTTTCAGAAACCGATTTGTATAGTCTGCACAACGCTTTCCGCCGTCCGGACACGGGCGCGGACCGGCGTCCCGGGACAGATTTTAATATATTAAGATTTGCTTTCAGCGGGGGTGGTGGCGGTTGCGCAGACGCTCCCGCAGGGAGCGGTAGAGGATAGCCAGCACCGATCCGGCGACGATGCCGCTGGCAATTCCCAGCGCGACGGTGACGGTGTTGAGACCATAGGTGACGGCATCGCTCAGGCGGCTCTGCACCAGACTGCTCATGGTGCGGTACAGGACGCTTCCCGGCACCAGCGGAATAACGCAGGGGATTGTATACACCGTCACCGGGACGCGGGTGCGGCGGCGTACAGGGCGCCCGCCAGCGAGGCAAGCATATTGCAGACGAATTCACTGGCAAGGACAGTGTGCACGAGCAGGTATACGGCATAGGTCAGGAAGCCGCCCAGCGTTGCCAGCGGCAGTCGCCGCGGGCGGATATAAAAGAGAATGGACAGTCCCACGGTGCTGACCGTGGAGAATACCAACCGGATGACGATCTCGCGTGCGCTCACAGCAGGACACCTCCTCCCAGATGCGTATACAGTGCCAGTGCCGCCATGTAGCCCAGTGCCATAATCAGCGCCCGCAGGAGAGCCTGGACCAGCCGCAGGGAGCCGGAAACGGTATCTCCGCACAGAAGGTCACGCAGGGCGTCGCCGAAGGACAGACCGGGGATCTCGGGCATGATGGTGCCTATGATGATGGTGTCCAGATTCTGCCCCAGCCCGCAGACAATGCACAGCACCGCCAGCAGTCCGGAAAGAAACGATCCGACCGCCGTGATGCCCATCGGGTTGATGTTCTCGCGCACCAGCTTGTGGTGCTGTCCCAGTACGATCATGGCGCCGATCAGGGCGGAGCACAGCCCGTCCCGCCACGTGCCGCCGGCAAATACGGTAAACCCGCCTGCTCCCAGCATTCCGCCGACATAGCACAGCCATTCCGGAATCCGCCGCAGCTTGCGGATGGCTGTCAGCCGCTCACGGACGCGGTCGGGCGGCTCCGGCACGGCGCAGACCGCGCGCGAAAGCGCATTGATCTCCTCCAGCCGCGCAAGGTGCAGGTACGCGCTCTCAACGCGGCACATCCGGGACACCGTTTCACCGTCCGGCATGGTGACCTCCGCCGTGATGAGCGACGGAATGGCGAACACGCCGACCCGGACGGCTCCGTAGGCGCGCCATATGCGTGTCATGGAGTCCTCGACCCGATGCACGTCGCCGCCGCTGCGCAGGATGGCTAATCCGATCTCCATGGCAACGTCCAGCGTGTCCTGTCCGCCGGGGCGGTATGCGTCGCCTGCGCCGGGCGGCGTGCCGACCGCGGCGGCGTTTGCCGCATCCGTATCGCGCACAGTCCGATCGGCGGGCTGGCTGTTGCTGTTCTCCACAGGTTCCAAGGATATTCCTCCTATCGGTTCTCCGGGCGGTGTCCGCCGCACGGAACCATTGGATTTCACGCATATTATACCGCATTCCGGTCGCTTTGTCAACGAAAAACCGCAAAGCTGCGGGGCGTTGCAGGGGCAGGGAAGGGAGGCGTCGGGGCTTCCTGAATGAATTTTTGGAAGCACGCTGAAAAAATATCGCAAAGACACTTGCATATAAGAGCAAAATGTAGTATAATGGAGGCGTCCCTGCGGCGCGATTGTGCTTTTCACGAAAAAGATGCCGCAGACTGCCCCGGCGGGGTTCCTGCGTGCGAGATGGACTGCCGCCCCCTGTGAATTGCCCTGATGAATCCGTGTGAGGCTGATAAAGGAGTATCCTATGATTGGTTTTTATAATTATACCGTGTACCTGACGTATTTCAGTCTGATCGTGTCCGGCGTGGGACTGTACCAGGCTGCCAACGGCAGACCGCTGGTCGCCATTTTTTGCCTGATGGTGTCCGGACTGTGCGATATGTTCGACGGAAAAATCGCACGCACCCGACATAAGAGCACCGAAATGGAGCGGAATTTCGGCATCCAACTGGATTCCCTTGCGGATATTGTGTGCTTTGGCGTCCTGCCTGCCGTCATCGGCAAGAGCTTTTTCGATGAATTCGTGGAAAGAAAGAACATACTCATGCCCCGCCCCGCGCTGACTGCCAGCCATGTGGTGGTATGCAGCCTCGGTTGCCTGCTCATTCTGTGCGCGCTGATCCGCCTCGCTTACTTCAACGTCACGGAGGAGGAGCGGCAGAAGAATACCGACGAGCGCCGCACTTCCTACATCGGTCTGCCCGTGACCTCCGCATCGCTGATCTTCCCGCTGGTGTATGCGCTGACCTACACGCTGGCGCGCGTCCTGCCGGATCACGTGATACTGTATTTCTATGCGCTGGTCATGCTGGTGGTGGCGGTTTGCTTTGTCGCCCCCTTCTCGGTCCGCAAGCCGCACGGTAAGGCGCTGATTTTCCTCAGCTTTGTCGGCGTGGCGGAAATCGCCTATCTTATCTGCGTGATCCGGTTCCTGCGGTAAGCCCCCGAGCCGGATGCCGGCACTGCCCTCCTGCGGTAAGCGGGAGGGCGGTGTTGATTTATTTTTGGGGGATTTTTCGCGTCCGACGCCCTCCGTATTCAGACAAAATATGCATTTGCGGGTTGACTTTCCCGGACGCATATGCTATAATGAAGTCATGATACGCATTGCCGCCGGATTCCCGGCACGGCATCTACCGGATACAACCGCCATGCAGACGGCAAGGTCTGCACGGAAAGGAGTTACTATGAACCATCGCGCCCCTGCCAACCGCCGCTTGTTTTTGCCGATCCGCCTTTGCTTGCTTGTGCTGACTGTCGCAGTGTTTGCAGGTGGGGTGGTGTTTTTGTCTGCCTGCCGGACACCCGGGCAAGCTCCCTCTTCGTCCGCTACCGCCACGGAAACGGAAACCGTCACAACTGAGATGTCCGGCGTTACGGAGCCGGGGAATTCCGAAACGGAAACCGAGCCGGAATCGGCTGCCGGCGAGGAGACCGCACATCTGCACGCCTACGGCGACTGGGCAATCCTGCAAGCCCCCACCTGTACGGGGGCTGGCGAACGCACGCACACCTGCACCGTCTGCGGGCACGTTGAGACCGAATCCGTTCCCGCAACCGGGCACACCTCGGTCGAGGATGCCGCCGTTCCGGCAAGCTGTACCGAGGACGGCAAGACTGCCGGAGCGCACTGCGCTGTGTGCGGCGACGTGCTGACCGCGCAGGAAACCGTTCCGGCGCTGGGACACCTGTCCGAAAAAACAGAAGCCGTACTGCCCACCTGCACGCAGAACGGGCATGGCACCGGGGTTCGTTGCGGTCGTTGCGGGCTTGTGCTGGCGGAGCCTCCGGAGATTCCGGCAACCGGGCATCAGCCCGAGACTGTGCCCGGAAAACTGCCCACCTGTACCGAGGCGGGGCTGACGGACGGGGCTATTTGCTCGGTCTGCGGCACCGTGCTGACCGCACAGACCGAACTGCCCGCTGCCGGACATCACCCGGACGGAGAAGCATCCTGCACGCAGGAGGTACACTGCACGGTATGCGGTGCGCATCTGGCGGACAAACTCCCGCACACGCCGACTGCCATCCCGACGCAGGAGCCAACCTGCACGCAGGACGGGCAGGAGGGCGGCACCGCCTGCGCGGTCTGCGGGGAGATTCTGACACAGCCCACTGTCACGCCTGCCACGGGGCACACCTTCGGTCCTGATGCGACCTGCACGGAACCGCAGATCTGCCTGATCTGCGGGGAGATCATCTCGCCCGCATCGGGACACTTCCCGGCTGTTGAGCCGGGAAAAGCGCCGACCTGTACCGAGCCGGGTATTTCGGACTATATCCGATGTGCCGTATGCGGTGAGGTTCTGCAGGAGCGGACCGTCCTTCCGGCGACCGGGCACACTGCTGTGGATACGCCCGAAATCGCACCGACCTGTACCGAACCGGGATACCGGGGCGGCACGCACTGCGCGACCTGCGGCACGGTTCTGACTGCTCCCACGCGTGTAATCCCGACCGGACACCAGTTGGTGTATGACCGTCCGGTTGCTGCTACCTGCACCGAGGACGGGCTGACGGACGGCTTCCACTGCGACGTCTGCGGCGTTGTCACGCAACCGCAGCAACGCATTCCTGCCACCGGTCACTCGCCGGTGACCGACCGATCCGTCCCGCCGACCTGTACGGCGGCAGGGCGAACCGAGGGCTCGCATTGCACCGTCTGCAACGCCGTGCTTGTCCCGCAGGTCGAGATCCCGGCTGTCGGACACACCTTCGGAGCCTGCCCCGAAACCCCGCCTACCTGTACGCGCCCGGGCTATGAAGCCGGCGAGCACTGCCTTGTTTGCGGGTATGAGCGCACTGTCCGACCTGTCATTCCCGCGACCGGGCACACGCCCGTGACCGATCCCGCTGTTGCCCCGACCGCCGATGACTACGGATGGACGCAGGGCTCGCACTGCGCGGTATGCGGTACGGTTCTTGTGGCGCAGTCACGCCTGCCCAAAACGGACACCGTCCTGCATCCGGGCGATCCGGAACAGTTCCGGGGTGTCATGATCGTGTCGGTTTATGGAACAGGCAAGAAAAATACCGATGCCGCCGCTTCGCACGGCTTTGTCCAGTTGTACAACAGTACCGACCGGGACATCCGGCTTGCCGGTGCGGCGCTGTACTACCGCAAGGACAGCGGTGGCTACACCGAGCTGTCCTTCCCGGAGGATGCCGTGATTCCTGCCGGGGGCTACTACCTTGTGCGTGCCGCATCGCCAAAGGGATATAATACCGCCGGCGCCCTCATCAACGTGCTGTATGCCGACCTGGATTGGAATGTCTTTATCGACAACAAGGAGGTACACCTTGTTCTGGCTCCTTCCGGCTGGGATATTTACCCGACAGAGGATATTACCGCGCTGACCGATGCCGTGTCGGTGTTTGTCTCCTCCGAGAAGGAAACGTATGCCTCGGTCTTTGCCGTCAACAGCCTGTCCAAGAAAAAAGTTGCCGTGCGCACGGCGTACCGGGAGTACAGCGGCTACCACATCGAGAACCTGACACGGATGGCAACGCCGGAGCTGCAACGCATCAGCCCCCGCACTGCGGACGGGCGGATCAATCCCGTAACCTGCAGTTTCCGGGAGGTCACCTTCTCCCATACGGCAGGCATATACCGCGACACGGTGGAGCTGATTTTGACTCCGCCGAACGGCTATACCGTCTACTACACGCTGGACGGCAGCGATCCCCGTACCAGTGCTACGGCGCGGGCGTTTGACGGAAGCATTACCCTGACCGATTCCTCCGCGCTGGCATGGCGGGATACCTACAAATCATTCCGCACCGGCGCCACGGCAGGCGTGGATGCCATGGTGGGCGGGTATGTCGTGAAGGCGTATGCAAAGAGCGATGCCGATGCGACCGCCGTGTATACCAACACGTACTTCATCCTGCCGGAGGACTCCGCGTGGAACGTGAATATCGTCTCCATCTCCCTGCCTGCTTCTGAGATGTTCGGGCGGGACGGCTTCTATTCGTTCTATAACAATCTGGATGAGAACGGCTCCCGCCCGCGCGGCATGGCGGTCATGGAGGTGTTTGACCCGCGGGGAAGCCGGGTGGGGCACTCCAATGTGGAGCTTGCCGTCAGCGGATACGGCTCCTCAGCCAGCGCCCGGCGCTCCCTGCGTATCTACTATAAGGGAGCCAACAACCTGGAAGGCGGCATGGAGTCCGACCTCAATTACGACCTGTTCGGCGGACTTGCCAAGGACAGGAACGGGCAGGCGATAACCAGCTTCTCGCGCCTGCTTCTGCGCAACTCCGGGCAGGATAGCTATCTGTCCGGTTTCCGGGATGCGTATATGCAACGCGTTGCGGCGGGGGTGTGTGTGGATACCATGGCGTCCTCTGCGGCGTTGGTGTTCATCAACGGCGAATTCTGGGGCGTGTACAATTTCCGGGAACGCTACAGCCCGGAGTATGTCAGCGACCACACCGGTGCGAACAAGGATACCGTCACAGTCATTGAGAATGCCAACAATCTGTACAACCAAAACCCGGATGTTGCGTTTGTTGACGGTAGCGGCGTGGCAGGGTATGCAGATGAGTTCAACTGGCTGCTGGAGTTTGCGGATACCCACGATCTCAGCGTTCCGGAAAACTTTGCATGGATTGAATCCAAACTGGATCTGGACTCCCTGATCGACCTGTGTGCTGTCCGCGTGTTTTTCAATGCCACCGACTGGCCGGAAAACAATATCAAACTTTGGCGCGATACCGCCCCGGACAGTGCGGATGCACGCTGGCATTTTGTCCTGCTGGATACGGACTGGGGGATGGGAATGAAGCAGACCACCGGTCCGGAAATGAATCTGCTGTTTATACTGCTCAATTATTCCAACGGTACCTACACAAAGGACTGTCCTCTGACGCGGCTGCTTCATGCTCTGCGGGCAAACCGGACGTTTGATGAGAAGCTGATTGCCCGCTTCTGGAGCCTCCCCGGCTATCTGAACGCCGACCGCCTGAATGAGGAGCTGGATCAAATGGTAGCCGAGCGCGAACCGCTTATGGGATTGCAGGCAGACCGCTGGCCGAAGGACAACCTATCCCTGTTCAGCAAGGAGATATGGTACGAGCAGATATCCGTCATGCGCGATTTCATTCTTCGGCGTGAGGAGCAGTATCGAAAGCATATGCGCAACTTCTTCCGCCTGTCCGACGAACAATTCGACGCACTTGTTGCATCGTACTATCCGGCGGCATAGAGTGCAGAGAGACTCCGGACGCAAAAGACTCCCCCGGACGGGATGGCTCACAGCCATCCCGTCCGGGGGAGTTTGTATCCGTGCGGAAATGTCGTTCAGGCAAACGAAATCTGCGCCTCAAAGCAAATCTCCCCGTCGCCGCGGACTGCTTTGAACAGATAACTGCCGTTCGTATCCGGCACGGGGGCACGGCTGATCTGCAGAACATCGCCCAGCGGCGCCTCCTTCATGTAGGAAACAGACAGCGCGGACAGCGCCTTTCCTTCCATCGCCTCCGGTGGCAGGAAATCGCAGATAACGTCCGGATAGCGGGTGTTGTTCATGTGGCGGTTGAAATCGGTGTCGCTCCAGAAGACCTGCCGCTCACCGACTGCCTGCATCGGCAGAGTGGGCGACAGCCGCACTTTGTCGGGCAGACGCACCGGCTCCAGTGGCGCGTCGGTCGGGAACTCACCGTAGAAGTCCGTGACCTTGAGCAGGGCGTGCTGCCGGGTGTCCATCAGTGCCCATGTGGTCAGTGCCTCCGCCACGGTCTCCCCGCCCCGCAGGACGCGGAAACAGCGCAGGAAGGTATACCCGCGCGACAGGGGGCACCATGTGCGCACCTCAATGTCCTCATAGGCGTGCAGGGGGGCGTAGGCGGTCAGCTGGAGCCGTGCCAGCAGGAATCCCTCGGCGCGGAACAGCCGATCCAGATCATACCCCCAGCCCCGGCACTGCCGGTTTGCGGTCTCCTGCATATATCGCAGGAGCGCGGACGGACGGACCTGCCCGGTCTGATCGGCGTCGTGCCAGAGCAGGTTATAGGATTCTGCGTGAAACATATGTATTTGAAGCCTCCCTACAGTATGTAGAACCGGACAGCCGGTTCAGGTGTTTTTGATGATGATCTGATCCATGACGTCCGCGGCGTGCCCGCACAGATCACAGCACGCCTCCATGCAGTCAAATATTGCTTTGCCCGCAATCAGCGTGCGGGGCGCGGCATCCTCGGCAAACAGATCGTGTATCGCCGTGGCGTAGGCGTCATCCGCCTGCTCCTCCAGCGTATTGACCTCCGCCAGCAGTGCGCGCAGACGCCCTGACGATCGGAAGTTGCGCAGTTCAATCGCCGCTTCGCACAGTTTGCCCACGCACCGGCGTGTCAGCCCGGCGAAGGCGGGGGCGCCCGCCGGCAATTCGGCAAGGCGGAACATATAGAACTCCAGCGCAACCTCGTCCAGCGCATCGGTTACGTCGTCCAGCAACTGCGCAAGATGCAGGATGTCCTCCTGGTCAATGGGCGTGATGAAGGCGGCGGACAGCCGATTGCGGATGTCGTGACAGATGCCGTCCGCACGGCGCTCCACGGCGTGCATCTCCACGCGGCGCACTGCCATACCGGCGGCGGAATACTCCGTTAGTATATTCTCCAGCAATGCCGCCGCCTCAACACAAATCGCAGCCTGCTGCTCGATCAGCAGGAAATACTCGTTGGTTTTCTTTGCCATAACGCGTGCCGCTCCCATTTTTATTTCGGGCAATGCCGATAGAGGCGCTCTTTACAAACGGAGCAGTCAGCCAAACAGGCGGAGGAACAGGCGGGCGGTCGCGTAGCCGAGTAACCCGCAACCGGGGAAGGTGAATACCCACGCCAGCACAAGATCCCGGACGATCAGCCAGTTGACGTTGCGCAGACGCCGCGCGGCGCCAACACCCATGATGGCGGTTGTCTTGGTGTGCGTGGTGCTGACCGGAATGCCGGTCAGCGAGGACAAAAGCAGGCAGGCGGTCGCGGCAAGATCCGCGGAAAAGCCCTGGTACGGTTTCAGCTTTACCATATCCATGCCGACTGCCTTGATGATGCGGTAGCCGCCGACCGAGGTGCCCAGCCCCATGACGGCGGAGCAGACCAGCATCAGCCAGAGCGGAACCGTGAAAACGCCCCCGGCGGCGTCACCCCGGGAAAACGCCTCGCCCAACAGAAAGATCGCCATGAACTTCTGCCCGTCCTGCGCGCCGTGCATGAACGCCGTCGCCGCGCCGCCGCAGATCTGCGCACGGGCGAAGAAGTTTTCTGTTCCGGAGCGGTTCGCGCTCCGGAACAGAAGGGCGGTCAGGCGGGCGCAGAGAAAGCCCAGCGCGAATCCAAGCGCCGTGGACAGCAGGATGCCCCAGAGCACCTTACGCCACTCCGCCCGGTTGATGCCGCGCAGATCTCCCTGTATGGCAATCGCCGCGCCGGACAGCCCGGCAATCAGAGCGTGGCTTTCACTGGTCGGGATCCCGAAATACCAGGCGGCAGTCGCCCAGATCACGATAGCCGCCATGGCGGCGCACAGGGCAATCAGCGCGGCGTGCGCATCGTCACCGAAGTCTGCCATATTGTAGACGGTGGCGGCGACGCTGTGATTGACCGCTGTCATGACCAGCACGCCGAGAAAGTTACATACCGCCGCCATGCCGACGGCACGCCGCACCCCGATGGCACGGGTTGACACGCAGGTGGCAATGGCGTTGGGGGCGTCCGTCCAGCCGTTGACCAGGATTACGCCCAGCCTCAGCAGTGTGGAGACAAGCAGCATGGGGTCATTTGCCATCCGGTGCAGGTAGGCGGCAGGACTGTCCAGCATGGGCGACAGCCACGCCGCGATACGTTCGGAAACAGGCATAGGCGCAAAACCTGCGGCACCCGCCGGAGCGGGGCTTCCTTTCCTGAGGGGTTGTCCCTATTGTGCCGCGCCCGCGCCGTATGTATGCGCGGAGAAATTTTCCGCAAATCTTCCCGCCGCGCATCGCAAGCCGCACGCTGAGCAGAGAATTACAGGTGCCCATAAGCAGAACCCGGATCGGGTTCCCACAGAGGGAATATCCCGATCCGGGATAAATCCTGCCTGGATCAGAGCGTGTTGTCCGAACCGAGGACGTCCACGATCTTGTGCTTCACCATTGCCTTGACCGCCTCGCGTCCGGCACCCAGATACTCGCGGGGGTCGAACACCGAGGGCTTCTCGGCAAAGGTGCGGCGGATTGCGGCGGTCATTGCCAGCCGGATATCCGAGTCAATGTTGATCTTGCAGACTGCCATGGTAGCCGCACGGCGGAGCTGCTCCTCCGGAATGCCGATTGCGTCGGGCATCTTGCCGCCCAGCGCGTTGATTTCCCGGACGAACTCCTGCGGCACGGAGGACGCACCGTGCAGAACGATCGGGAAGCCGGGCAGGCGGCGGGAGATTTCCTCCAGAATGTCAAAGCGGAGCGGAGGGGGAACCAGCACGCCGTCCGCGTTGCGGGTGCACTGCTCCGGCGTGAATTTATAGGCGCCGTGCGAAGTACCGATGGCAATGGCGAGCGAATCCACGCCGGTGCGGGTCACGAATTCCTCGACCTCGTCAGGCTGGGTGTAGGAGGAGTCGGCGGCATCCACATGGACATCGTCCTCGATGCCGGCGAGCTTGCCCAGCTCACCCTCCACCACGACGCCATGCGCGTGGGCATACTCCACGACCTTGCGGGTCAGCGCGATGTTGTCCTCAAAGGAATGCTTGGAGCCGTCGATCATAACGGAGGAGAACCCGCCGTCGATGCACGCCTTGCAGATGTCGAAATCCGCTCCGTGGTCCAGATGCAGGGCAAGGTCAATGCCGCTGTCGGCAACGGCTGCCTGTGCCAGCGCCATGAGGTAAGCCGGCTTGGCGTACTTCCGCGCGCCTGCGGAGACCTGCAGGATGACGGGGGACTTAACCTCACCTGCTGCCTCGGTGATCGACTGCACGATCTCCATGTTGTTGATGTTGAAGGCGCCGATGGCGTAACCGCCCGCATACGCCTTTTTGAACATCTCGGTAGTTGTGACAAGAGCCATATCTGTTTTTTCCTTTCCTGCCCCGGCATTTATCCGGGGCGCTCACTTGCGGGCACCTCTGAAAACACATCACACGGCGAATCGACGGAATTTTTCCGCCACGCGGTCACAGAATTCTTTGCGGATAGGGAACTATGCGCGCGAACTTTGCTCAGACTGACGAAAAATTTTCCCGCCGCACGCTGATTGTTCAGAGGTGCCCATACGGTACGGGAGTATTTTACCACATATCACGTTGAAAATCAAGGTATTTTGAAAGGATTTTTTGGATTTGGGACGGTTTGCCCCGTATGCCGCAAGTCCGCATGATATATGAGTCATGACAGCTGACAGCCTGAGAACCTTGGACACGGAGCGCTTCATGATTTTGCAGAACCGTTCGTCCCGAAGCGGCAGACCGTGCCGTATTCCGACA
>ERZ827520.3364-NODE-3364-length-13249-cov-2.237153_pt1 | contig 13249 bp, 10 predicted proteins | sample MGYA00519581_ERZ827520 | MGnify/ENA primary metagenome ERZ827520 (study PRJEB31778, sample SAMEA3449339) | human gut metagenome | biome: human gut; feature: human-associated habitat; material: faeces | place: United Kingdom | collected 2010/2012 ...
GTGCAGGGCAGAGCCCTGCCGGAGTCCAGAGGCAGAGCCTCTGGCGCCTCCCCATCACTCCAACTCCTGCGTGTTCATGGAGACGGTGAAGCGGACTTTGTCGCCGAGCCAGTAGGTGGTGGAATATTCGACGGGGACGTTGTGCTGGTCAAAGGAGAGACCGCGCACCATCAGGAGCGGGCAGTCGTAGGAGACGTCGAGCAGGTTGCGCTCGTCCGGCGCGGGGCGAACCGCCTCAATCGCGTCGTTGAAGCGGCGGATGATGGTGTTGTAGCGGCTGCGCAGGGTTGCGGTCAGTCCCTTTTCGCCCAAGCCTGTTTCGTCCAGACCGGGGAAACGCGCCAGGGACAGCCACGAACGCCCGACTGCCAGCGGCTTATCGTCGAAGAGGAACAGACGCTTGATGTACACCACGGGCGTGCCGGGTTCAAGCTGCAAATGCTCAATGACATCCTCCGTCGGCGTGTCGAAGCGGCGGATGTTCAGTACCTGCGACGTCACCTGCTTGCCGTCATGCCCCTCGTGGGTCGAGACAATCGAATAGAAATCCATCTTGTGGACAAACGGCGCGGGCTTTTCGCAAATCTTTGCGCCGCAGCCGCGCGATTTCTTGATGATGCCATCCTTCTCCAATTCCGCCAGCGCCTGACGCAGCGTAATGCGGCTGACGGCATACTGCTCCGCCAGCGTGCTTTCTGACGGCAGCTGCTTGCGGTCGTTCCATTCGCCACGCTGGATACGGTCGCTCAAATCCAGCTGAATTTGGTAATACGCGGGAACAGGGGAGTTGCGGTCGATAGAAAACTGCACGGGATAATCCCTCCTGAATGTGTCTGTATTTTGCCACATTGTATATCTTATATCCCGTATAGATAATAAGACAAGTTCGCCCAAAAGTCAAGATGGCAATCCGCCATTCCGTGATGTGACAGAAAAAAACAACAGGCGGTCGAATGCGCCAGAAAAGCCGAATGTTCGGAAAATGTCCGCTTTGGAAAGTTTTTGCCCCGTTTTAACGAAAATTTACGTCAAAACTACTTGACAGCATATGATACTTATGCTATCTTTATGACAAGCAGACAAGCGCGCGGTGGAAAAGGAACGGATCCGCCTCTTCCCACGCTGAAAACGCTCGTAAAGAGCTGGAAGCCTACTTCGCGGACAAGGAACGCCAGTCCATCCGCGTGTTTCTTGCCCCCGGCGGCTGAAGCGGCCCGCGTCTCGCCCTGGCTCTGGATGAGCCTAACGCACAGGACAGCACCGAGGAAGTTGACGGTTTCACCTTCTGCATGGCCACCGACCTGGTGGCGCAGATCAAGGGCGTCAAGATTGATATGACCTACATGGGATTCACCGTGGATCCCGAGGTGCCGCTGGCCTCTTCCGGCAGCAGCTGCGGCAGTTGCGGCAGCAGCTGCGGCAGTCACTAGGCGGATCGTGATCCGTCGGCTGTCCGTGCGGGGAAATGTTCCCACACCGCCCGGGATGTGCATGCACGCATCCCCCCGGGTCGCTTGAAGCATGGCCCCCGACAGCTACAGATAAGAGATCCCGCAAGGCGGCCTTCGGGCCGCCTTTTTTGAACCCTTTCCCAGGATTCGGCGTCGTTGGTGGCGTCGTTTTTGCTTTTCCGGCGGACAGTATGGCAGATATCCTTTCCCTGCTCTCAGGGCCGGCCGAGGCCCGACACTGGCAGCGCAGCGGCATGGCGTCCTGTTGCCGTCTTGCCTGCGCCGCGCTGGCCCAGGGACGCAGCAGCGTCATCCTGGTGCGCGACCGTGAGGAATACACGGCGGCGCGCGCACTGCTGACCCTTTTCTCTCCCTCGCTTTCCCTGGCGGACATGGCCCCTGATGTCCCTGCCTGGAAACTGCCTTTTGCCGCGCTCCCTGCCGGTCTTTTGCTGCGCCGTGACCGGGATTCGTGGGCAGGACGGCTGGCGGCCCTGTACAGCCTTGCCCAGGGCGGGCCCCGCTGCCTCATCCTGAGTACGGAAGCGCTGCTGCTGCGCCATGTGCCCCGCGATTTCTTTGCCGAGCACACGCTCGACCTGACGCGGGGCAGCGACTATCCGCCGGAGCTGATCCTCGATCAGGCCGTGGAGTGGGGGTACGAGCGTGTCCCCCTGGTGACCCGGCCGGGGCAGATGGCCCGGCGCGGCGACATCTTCGACATCTTCCCGTCCGGCTATCCGCGTCCTGTGCGCATGGAGTTTTTTGGCGATACGCTGGAAGAGCTGCGCCTGTTCGATGCCGAGAGCCAGCGCTCCCTGCAGGGCCTGGACGAGCTGACCCTGCTGCCGGCCCTGCCTTTCGTGCTGGATGCGCAGGGCCTGGCCGCAGCCCGCAAGCGCATGGATGCCCTGTTCGCCGGGGCGCGCATCAGCGAGAACGACTGCTACACCTTCAAGAAGACCCTGGATGCCGGCGGTCTGGGCCTGCTGCCGGGCGTGGTGCACGAAAAGGCCAGCACCATCGCGGACTGGCTGCCCGAGGAGCCGCTCTGGTTCCTGCCCGGACAGGCGGACTGCGATGCGGCCCTGCACGGAACGGCCATGCAGCTGCGCGACCAGCTGGAAGAAGACGATGCGCCCCTGCCGCAGCCATCCGCCCTGTGTCTGTGCGGCAGTCTGCAGGATCTGCCCTGGGAAAAGGCCCGCCGTTTTTATCTGGAGCCCCTGGTCATGGGCGTGGACGCCGTGGGGGACGACGTGCAGGAACGTCCGCTCCATGCCTTTACGGATCTTTTCCCCGTCCCCGGCGCGGCCGACCGTCCGTGGCAGCATCTGTCTGCCGGTCTGAAGGAATGGCAGAACCGGCGCCGTCAGGTGGTGCTGAGCTTCTCCTCGCAGCGCAGCCGGGCCAAGTTCCTCAAACTGGCCGAGCAGGAAGGCATCACGCCTGCCTTGCGTTATGCGCCGGATCAGCGCGGACTGTTCGCCCTGGTCTCCCCCTGGCGTTCGGGTGCGGAGCTGGTCTGGGACGATGTGCTCGTGCTGGGCGAGGACATCCTCTATCCGCGTGCGGAAAAGAAGGCCCGCGCCTCCTCGCGTGCGTTCAAGGGACTGGACAGCTTCGATGACCTCAAGGCCGGGGATCTGCTCGTCCACCGGGATTACGGCATCGGCCGCTTTGCCGGTCTGCACCATCTGGTGCAGGGAGGGCAGGGCAATGACTTCCTGCTGGTGGAATACTCCGGGCAGGACAGGCTCTATGTGCCGGTGGACCGTCTGGGGCTCATCCAGCGCTTCAAGGGCGGCGAGGGCGCGGAACCGGCCCTTGACCGTCTGGGCGGCGCCAGCTGGAGTTCCGGCAAGGAAAAGGTCCGCAAGGCCATCGAAAAGATCGCGGCCGACCTGGTGGAGATGTACGCCTACCGCAAGGTGGCCAAGGGCTTCCGCTACGACCCGCCGGGCGAGCTGTACCACGAATTCGAGGCGACCTTCGGCTTTGAGGAGACCCCGGACCAGGCCCGGGCCATCGAGGACGTGCTGGCGGACATGGACAAATCCGAGCCCATGGACCGCCTGGTCTGTGGTGACGTGGGCTTCGGCAAGACCGAAGTGGCCCTGCGCGCCGCCTTCCGAGCGGCCAGCGAGGGGCGTCAGGTGGCCCTGCTGTGTCCCACCACGGTGCTGGCCGAGCAGCATTACCAGACCTTCCGCTCCCGGCTTTCGGGCTTTGCGCTCAATGTCGGACTGCTGAGCCGCTTCGTTTCTTCAGCCAAGCAGAAAGAAGTGCTCAAAGCGGCGGCTTCCGGACAGATCGACATCCTCATCGGTACGCATCGGCTCCTTTCGGACGATGTGGTTCTCCCGAATCTTGGCTTGCTTATCCTTGACGAGGAGCAGCGTTTCGGCGTTCGGCACAAAGAGAAACTCAAGAAAATCAAAAAGAACGTTGATGCGCTCACATTGACGGCCACTCCGATTCCCCGGACGCTTCAGCTATCCATGTCCGGAGTCCGCGAACTTTCGGTCATCGAGACGGCCCCCCCTGAGCGTAAACCCGTTTCTACGGCGCTGCTGGAGCGGGACAAGGCAACGCTTCGGCAGGTGATTGAACGGGAACTAGCCCGTGAGGGGCAGGTTTTTTGGGTCCATAACCGGGTGCAGGGGCTGGAACGGGTCGTCGAGTTCGTCAAGGAACTGGCTCCGAATGCGCGTATCGGCATGGCGCATGGGCAGCTGCCGGAAAAGAAGCTTGAAGAAACCATGCACGCATTTTGGCATGGCGAGTTGGACATTCTGGTTTGTACCGCCATTGTTGAGTCGGGGCTGGACTTCCCTCGGGCCAATACGCTGATCGTCGATCAGGCGCATCTTTTCGGTCTGGGGCAGTTGTACCAGTTGCGGGGCAGGGTGGGGCGGTCCGATCGGCAGGCTTTTGCCTGTTTCGTCGTTTCTGATCTGGAGCGGCTGCCTGCTGCAACAAAAGAACGTTTGCGCATTATTCTTGATATGGATTACTTGGGCGCGGGCTTCCAAGTTGCGATGGAAGATTTGCGGTTGCGTGGTGCCGGAAACATTCTTGGTGAGGTTCAGTCCGGCCATATGGGACGTGTGGGGCTTGAACTGTATCTTGAAATGCTCGAACAAGCCGTCAGCAAGATTAAAAACGGCGGCGTATCGTTGCAGATTGAAACGGAACTCAATTTAGGGCTTACCGCCCATATCCCCGAGGACTATATTACGGATGGACGGGAACGTCTTCGTTGGTATAAGCGGCTATCCGCTGCTCCGGACGCTCAGGCCCGCCAGGAACTTGAACTCGAGCTTCGAGACCGCTTTGGCATTTTGCCGCAACCATTGGAAATCTTTATGGCTGTACTGGCGCTAAAGCAATTCCTGAGCGGCGCTCAAGCCTTGAAGGCGGACGTATACGAGGATCGGCTCCGTGTCCTCTGGGATGAGAAGCAGAACGCCATCGCCCCCGAGAAACTGGTGCCGTTCTTGAGTGCGCAAAAAGGCAATGCCAAGTTGATTCCTCCATCAAGCCTTGAATTGAAGCTGGATATGCAGTTGCCCACCCCGCGCAGGCTTGATGCCGCCAGACTGGCGCTGGGGACACTTCTGACGGACTGATATGCCTGAGAGGGTTAGAAAGTCCCGGCGTTGCAAGTTGGCGGGAATCAGCGTATCTTGCCAAAAAATTGTCGCACAGAGAGCACTCCAAAGACGTTTTCCATTGGGCTGAACGCATCTTGAGAAACGTTCCGTCCGAGGAAATCTTTTTGTGTGCTCAGTGTTGCAAAAACAAGGCTGGGAGTGTTTCAGTCCCAGAGCCAGAATATCAAGGAGCATAGCGTGCGCATCGTCAGTACTGCGTTTCTTTTGTTTTTTTTGATTACGTCTCCCGTACGCGCCGCCATCAATGGCGTTGCTGCGGTCGTGAACGGCGAAATGATAACGGCATTTGACTTGCAGGCTGAAACGGCCCCCGAAGCCATGCGGCGGGGATTGAATCCCAAAGATCCCAATCAGGCCGCTGCGATAGAAGAACTGACCAAAGCAACGCTGGAACGCATGATCAACAACATTATTCTGACGCAGGAAGCCCAGCGCCTTAAAATTTCGGTGGGCGACAGCGAAGTGGATAATGAAATACAGCAGATCATGTCGCGCAATAAAATGACGCCGGAAGAATTCCAGCGTCAGCTCCAGATCCAGCGCACGACAGAGAAGGATTTCCGCGAGCGTATCCGCAGCAGCATTTTGCGGAACCGCCTCCTTGCCAACATGGTCGGCCGTAAGGTCATCGTGACGAAAGAAGAGATCGCCGATTATTATAATCAGCATAAGCAGACGTTCATGAACAACCAGAAAGTCCGTTTTGCGGTTATTGTATATCCGCCGACGGAAAATGCCGAGGCGCAGGCCGCCCGTATCCGTAGCGGCAAGCTTTCCTTTGAACAAGCCGCTCGTCAGGTTTCCGTGGGCCCTCGCGCTCAGGAAGGCGGTGATGTGGGCGTTGTGGATTGGAACAGCCTTGATCCTACATGGCAGGACCGCCTTTCGCAGCTCAAGCCGGGAGATGTCTCCGGATTGTTTGAAGTGAATAACGGGTTAAAAGGACAGTTGAAGCTTCTCTCTATGGAATCCGGAGACGGGCAGACGCTGGAGGAAGCCACGCCTCAGATCGAAAGGATTTTGCGCGAACCGAAGCTCCAAGAGCGCTTCCGTGAATACAGCGAACAGCTTCGCAAGCGGGCTGTGGTTGAGATCCGCCAATAACTATCCCTTTTTGCATTCGATTTCCGAAAGGTACACAGCATGGAAGAGACGGAAACTGTTTTGACGCTGGCAGACTTTGGAGCCCTGCTTCGTGAGAGGCGTATCCATAAGGGGCTGACGGAAGAAAATGTCGCCGCGGAACTCAAGATCACCTCTCGGTTGGTTAAAGCCATAGAGGAAGGAGACATGGAATCCATGCCGCATGCCGTATATGCCCGGGGATTTATCCGGGCGTATGCGAAACTTCTTGCCGTCGACGATAGCGTTACCCACGCTGCGTGCGCACTGCTCAAAGATCCGGAAGAAGAGCTGCGCGAACAGGAAATCCGTGTTGTCCCCGCTGCGGCACGTCGCGAGGAAAGTCATGTGCCTTGGCTTGCCATCCTTTTGTGCGCGTTGTTTCTTGCGGGAGGGGCATGGTATTTTCGGGATAGTATCCCCGGACTTTCCAGCAATACGGTGAGTCGGGAAAAAACGGCCTCGCCAGCTGTGTCTTCTCCGGCTGTCCCTGAAGCGGATACTGTCGTCACGACGCCTGCCATCCCTGTGGAGCCGGCTGCGAACGCCACGCTTCCTGCGGCATCGGAGGAACCGATTGTTTTGGGTGGAACGCCTCTTCCCGCTGAAACCGAGACGCCGACAGAGCAAGCGGCTCTTCCCGCCACCGGTCACCGTATGTTGTTGACGGCGCAGGGCGATTGCTGGGTTTCGACGACTGCGGACGGCAAAAACAGCCAGCGCGTCATGCATAAGGGGGACACCCTGAATGTCGACTTTCAGGAAAAGCTCGTTATGAAGCTGGGCAACGCAGGAGCCATGCTGATCACGTATGACGGCAAGGAACTGCCGCCTGTGGGGAAAATCGGTCAGGTCAAGACTGTCACGTTCCCCAATGACGCTCAGAACTAGTCTATGGAATGGTCCGACACGGCCCTCGTTTTGGGGGTAGGGCGCTTTCGGGAATCGGACCTCTGGCTGCGTATGCTGACGCGCCGCCACGGCATCGTATCGGCGTTTGCCTTTGGCGGCAGCCGGAGCCGCAAACGATTCTGTGGCTGTCTGGATCTTTTCAACGAACTCCAGATCAGTACCAAAACGACCCGAAACGGCATGTACCTTTCCTTGCAGGAGGGTAATCTGATTCGGGGGCCCCGGCGTTTGCGGACGGACTGGAATCGGCTGGGCATGTTTATGAACTGTGTCCGGTTTGTTGAAGCGCTTGGCGTTCCTCAGGATGGTGCGGCCGGAGTGTTCCTGCTTCTCAAGGACACGTTGGAACTTCTTGAACAGTCTGAAAACGTTCAGGATATTCTCCCGATACTTTTTCGGTTGCGCTTGGCGTCTCAGCAGGGGTACGCTCCCGCTTTGACGGCATGTGTCTCCTGCGGGAAAAAAGATTTTGATCATGCGGGATTTCTGGTCTCGGAAGGGACCATCGTTTGCCCGGATTGCGTTTCCGGGCGAGGAAATATTGTGGAAATCAGCGGCAAAAGCCTTGACGTTTTGCGCCAAGTACAGGAAGTATCACCCCTGCATTGGCATTTTTTAACGTCCGGCTCTTCGGAAGAGACGGGCGAAGTATTGCTCCCGGCGGAACGACGTGAGTGCGCGAGAGCGGTGGATGGCTTTGTGCAGTATCATTTGGGCCTGACTTGGGACAGGGGGCGCTTCCGGAGAATGTGATCCGGAGGATTCCGAGCACTAAAAAACGGTCTGCTGTGGCTGCTTTTTGGGAAGGAAATACCCCGTCTGGTGAGTGCCGCTATTGTCATGGAGGAAGCATGTATTTTCAGGATGTGATTCTCACTCTGCAACGCTATTGGGCGAGCAGGGGATGCGTCGTCGCTCAGCCGATGGATATAGAATGTGGTGCCGGCACGTTTAACCCTTCGACGTTTCTGCGGGTTATCGGGCCGGAGCCGTGGAATGTGGCCTATGTGGAGCCTTCTCGGCGTCCCACGGACGGGCGGTATGGCGAAAACCCCAATCGGCTTCAGCACTATTTCCAGTTTCAGGTCATTTTGAAGCCCTCTCCCGACGATGTGCAGGATCTCTACCTTGGCAGCCTTCGTGCACTGGGGATCCATCAGGAAGAGCATGACATCCGCTTCGTCGAAGACGACTGGGAGTCTCCGACCCTCGGCGCGTGGGGGCTTGGCTGGGAAGTGTGGCTGAACGGCATGGAAGTGTCGCAGTTCACCTATTTCCAGCAGGTTGGCGGAATCGATCTTTCGCCCGTCAGCGCGGAGCTCACCTATGGTCTGGAACGCCTGACCATGTACCTGCAAGGGAAAGATTCCGTCTATGACATCCAGTGGAACGAGCATGTGACCTACGGCCAGATCTACCATCAGAACGAAGTCGAGCAGTCTCGCTATAATTTTGATGAGAGTGACGCCGCCATGCACCGTGAGCACTTCGACCAGTTTGAGGCCGAATGCCTTCGCCTCACCGGACAGGGACTGCTTTGGCCCGCGTATGATTATTGTTTGAAGTGCTCCCATACGTTCAACCTGTTGGACGCTCGGGGGGCTATCTCCATTACGGAACGCACCGGCTATATCGGGCGCGTGCGCACGTTGGCCTCGTCCGTTGCGCATCTGTATGCGGAGCAGCGTAAGGAAATGGGGTATCCCATGCTCGGAGGGAACCGATAATGTCCACCTTTGTTCTTGAAATCGGCACGGAAGAGCTGCCGGCCCGCTTTTTGTCCAATGTTGAAAAAGAACTGGCGGATCGGTTCACGGCTGGGCTCAAAGAAGCTGGCTATACGTTTTCCCTCCTTGATACCTGTGCTACGCCGCGTCGTTCCGTGGTCATCGTGGAAGGTCTGGAGGATACCCAGCCTGTCAGGGAAGAATTGGTTATGGGGCCGCCCGCCCGCATTGCTTTCGATGCCGAGGGGAATCCCACCAAGGCCGCTCAGGGGTTTGCCAAGACGCTTGGTATCGACGTTTCCGCTTTGGGCAGGGCGCAGACCGAGAAAGGGGAATACCTTTCAGGGATGAAGAAAACCGGCGGCGTGCCTACGTTGGACGTGCTGGCTGGCTTGTGCCCGGCGATTATCGCTGCTTTGCCCTTTGCCAAGCGTATGCGGTGGGGAGACGGCGAGTTTGCTTTTGCCCGTCCCATCCGTTGGGTTCTTGCGCTGCTTGGCGACGTTGTCGTTCCGTTTGAAGTCGGTAAAGTGGCTTCCGGGCGGGTTACGCAGGGGCACCGCGTGCTTGGTCCCGGTCCCTTCACGATCAAGACCGCGGGCGATTACGTTCCCACCATCGTGAAGGAAGGGGCCGTTCAGCTGAAGGCGGCTGAAAGGCGCGCCTATATCGTCAGCGAAGGGAACAGAATCGCGGAAGCGGCCAATGGCAAAATCATCTGGATCGATGGCCTGCTTGATGAAGTTCAAGGACTGGTTGAGTGTCCCGTGCCGTTGCTGGGCGACTTTGATCCTTCTTTCCTTGAATTGCCCCGTGAAGTCCTGTTGACCAGTATGCAGGAACACCAGAAGAGTTTTGGCGTGGAAGATGCTTCGGGCAACCTCATGCCGCACTTCCTGACCGTTCTGAATCTGCACCCGAAAGATCTTTCCCTTGTCAAAAAGGGATGGGAACGTGTGCTCCGCGCACGCCTTGAAGACGGGCGGTTCTTCTGGAAGACCGACCTTGAAGCCACGTTTGATGAATGGCTGGAAGCGCTTGATGCGGTCACGTTCCTTGCTCCTTTGGGGAGTATGGGCGAAAAGACGCGCCGTATCAGCGCGCTGTGCCGCTGGCTTGCCGAGAAGGTTCAGCAGGATCCGGAACAGGCCGCGCGGGCGGGGCGCCTTTCCAAAGCTGACCTGGTCTCCGCTATGGTCGGCGAATTTGATACGCTGCAGGGCATCATGGGCGGGATTTATGCCCGCAAAAAGGGAGAAACGGAAGCTGTCGCCGCGGCCCTTGCCGAACAGTATCTGCCGTCCGGTCCTGATTCGCCCGTTCCGGCCACAGAGCTTGGTTCCATCCTGTCCATCGCGGATAAGGTGGATACCCTTGTCGGGTGTTTCGGTCTGGGCATGATTCCCACAGGTGCGGCCGACCCTTATGCTCTCCGGCGCTGCGCGCTCGGCATCACCCGTATCATGCTTGAGCGTGGGTACCGCTTCGACGTCAAGGAACTTTTCGAAGAAGCGCAGAGGCTGTACGGCGATCGGAAATGGAAGCTGGGCCCCGCTGAAGCAGTCGCAAAGTTGAATGACTTTTTCATTGCCCGCGTGAAGAATTATTTTCTGACTCAGGGCAAGGAAACACTGCTCGTCGAGGCTGTAACCGCCGTCGATCCCGACAACGTATGGGCCCTCGGCCGACGTCTCGGCGCATTGGAATCTATGAGCCGGCAGAATGATTTTCCGCAGGCTGCACAGACGTTCAAGCGAGTCGCCAACATCATCCGTAAACAAGGCCATGAAGCTGGCGTGGATCTTCAGGGCACGTGGAAACGTGAACTGTTGCAGGAACCGGCGGAAATGGCGCTTGCGGAAGCCTTGGAAAAAATGTTTGCCGCATTTGAGGCAGCATGGGCGAACGACGATTTTGAAGCGCTCTTCTCTATGCTCGCCGCACTTCGGCCAGCCGTGGATGAGCTTTTCGATAAGGTCATGGTTATGTGCGAAGATCCTGATCTTCGCGCCAACCGCCTCAATATGCTTAAGGCATTGACCCTGCGCATGGAGCGGCTTGCCGATTTTTCGGCGCTGCAACTTTAGCCCCACATGGCTCCCCGGCTTGGTCCGGCCGGGAAGCCATCGCCATAACGCATTCGGAACGGTTCTGCGCGGCTGCACGGGAACTTGTCTTCCTGAAAAGACTTGACTGAATACGTAAAAGAAGATAAGGACATCAATTCAAACCGAAACCACGCCGCGTCTCGGACGCAGCAAGACGTACCCCGGAGGGAAATCGTGGCCAACCACAAGTCTGCTATCAAGCGTCATAAGCAGAGCGTGAAGCGCGCTGCTCGCAATCGTACCGTCAAGACCCGCATCAAGAATGTGGTGAAATCTGTTCGCGCCGCCATCAAGGCTGATGATCAGGCTGCCGCTACGCAGCTCCTGAGCACCGCCACCTCTTCTCTGGATAAGGCCGCCACCAAGGGCGTCATCCATTGGAAGAAGGCCGCCCGCAAGATTTCTCGCCTTGCCAAGGCTCTCAACGCTGCCAAAGCCGCCGCGTAACACATCTGTTTTCTGATGTAAAAAAAGGAAGAGGAATGTTCCTCTTCCTTTTTTTATGTGCTGTCAAAGGAAAGTCAGCTTTCAATACCGGCCATGCGCGCCAATTCCGTTTTCCGTTCACGTTCATCCAGACGGATGCATTGCGTAAATGTCTTGCCGTCCTTGACTTGTTTCGTCACCCGGAAGTGGCGGAACGCCCTGGAGGCAAGCTGTGGCCAGTGCGTGATCAAAAGCATCTGGCGGCGTTGGGCAAGAGCTTCGAGCCGTTCCGCAACCTTGTTGAGGGTGAGCCCGCCGACACCGGCATCCACTTCGTCAAAAATGAGCGTGGCTTCTTCATCGTGCTCCTGCACGGAAACGACCGCGAGCATGAATCGGGACAGTTCGCCGCCTGAGGCGATCTTATCCAGAGGCTGCGGCTGTTGGCCGGGGTTAGGGGACCACAAAAGTCTGACGCGGTCCTCCACGCATCCAGGGAATAATGCCACTTCCGACCAATCCGCGCTTACGCGGACATACTGGGAAAAGCCCAATCCCTGCAACTCGCTTTCCAGCTTTCGGGTGAAAGACTCCCCAGCCTTCCGGCGTTCGGGATTCAGAAGGGCCAATACGCCCGCGAGTTGTTCTTGAAGCTGCTTTTCCCGTTTCTCCACTTGCCGGATGTCGAGCGTGCAGGCGTCGAGAAACGAAAGGTTGTCCTGAATTTCTTCCCTGAGGGCAAGGATTTCCGGAAGCGTCCGATGAAGCTTGCGCTTGAGCTGCGCCAATTCGAAAAGCCGGGCTTCTATTTGTTCCGGATCGATATCAGCCTGAGGCAGGGGAGGGCGGTGCAGTTTCCGTTCCAGCTCGGCAATCGTCTGGCGAAAAGAGACCGCCGACTCAAGATACGCGGCCATATCCTCATCGTCTCCGGCCAGCAGCTCCAACGCCCGTTCCAGATGGCCAATCTGCTCAAGAAGTCCCGTTTCCTCGCCACGCAGAATCATCTGCGCCCGTTCGTAATGCCGCCGCAACTGCTCGGTCCCGCGCCACTCCGCACGCATGGCTTCAAGCTGTTCTTCTTCGCCTTCAGCAGGAGAAACTTTTTCGATCTCCGTGAGGTGCATTTCAAGGAGTTCCCGGCGATCCGCAAGCTCTCTGAAACGAGTCCGGAGCGCTTCCTTACGCTCGGCCGCTTCCTTGAGTTCTTTCAACAGAGTATTGCGTGCTGCCAAAAGATCGGGCTGGTTCATCCAGTCGTCAATCAACTTGGCCTGAAAATTCGGCTGGAGCAGTTTCTGCTGCCCATGCTGGCTCGTATGGACGAGAAGGGTGGTTCGCAGTTCCTTGATGGTTTCTTGAGAGGCCAGGGTGTCATTGATGAACAGGCGGCTACGCCCGGTTTCCGCAATCAGCTCCCTGCGGACGATGAGTTCTTCCCCGGAACGCATGAAAAGGGCCTCAACCTGAGCCCGCTCTTTTCCCGGGCGGACCATGTCCGCGCCGAGCCTCTCTCCCATCAGAAAGTTGAGCGCTTTCAGAATGAAGCTTTTCCCAGCCCCCGTTTCGCCGGTAAGAACATTCATGCCCGAGGCAAATTCCAGTTCCATGTCGGATATCAGGGCGAGATCACGAATATGCAAATATTCAAGCATAATAAGGAATACTCGTAACGAAGAAAGGTCATGACTTGCGAAGCCGTACGCAGGCTTCATTGCGAACGAGGGCTACCATAGGGGGATTACTCGAATGATGCAAGCCGCGAGGGAAGGGCTGGTTTGCCGTTTACCGCACTTCCGTTAATCCGTTGATATAGCCATTGGCGT
>ERZ827520.3368-NODE-3368-length-13232-cov-11.561888_pt1 | contig 13232 bp, 10 predicted proteins | sample MGYA00519581_ERZ827520 | MGnify/ENA primary metagenome ERZ827520 (study PRJEB31778, sample SAMEA3449339) | human gut metagenome | biome: human gut; feature: human-associated habitat; material: faeces | place: United Kingdom | collected 2010/2012 ...
TGGCTCCGGCAGCAAAGCTGAGCAGATAGGGCAAAGCAGGCACCACGATGCCTGCTGCCAGAATCGTCAGCACTGCCCCAATGGGCTCTACGATGCCAGATAGTACTCCGTCCCAGAACGCCCGGCGTTTTGGCATTCCTTCTGCCCGCAGGGGCATGGAGATGATGGCCCCCTCTGGGAAGTTCTGGATGGCGATCCCAAGGGAAAGTGCCAACGCTCCGGCTGCAGTGATCTGAGCAGTCCCGGCAAGATAGCCAGCATAGACCACCCCCACCGCCATGCCCTCCGGGATGTTGTGCAGCGTCACTGCCAGAACCATCATAGTGGTGCGTTGGAGTTGGCTTTTTGGCCCTTCGGCCTGCAAACTATTCTGGTGCAGATGCGGAATAAGGTGATCCAGCAGCAGCAAAAACAGGATGCCCAGCCAGAAGCCCACCGCTGCAGGGAAAAACGCCAGCCTGCCCAGGTCTGCAGCCTGCTCCATGGCTGGGATCAGCAGACTCCATACCGATGCCGCCACCATCACTCCGGCTGCAAAGCCGGTGAGGGCACGCTGGATGCCATCGCTCAAAGACTTTTTCAAAAAGAACACACAGCCCGCCCCAAGACTTGTGCCCAGAAAAGGAATCAAGATTCCCCAGAACGCATCTTGCATGATATAGTACCTCCCTGTGGTTAAGTATGGCTAACCACATAAAAAGTATACTGCTCTCCGGCAAAAAGGTCAAGCGCTTTGCGGCATACGATTCAGCCGGTAGATGTTGATGCTGTTCACCAACAGCGTATTGCCTTGCGGCCAATCATCGCCATCGAACGAGAACGGACGCTATACCGCGAAAGCCATGTTGATGATACGGCAACCTCGCTTGCGGAAAAAATCGTAGATACAGAAATCGAGAATGTTTACAGCACCCCTAAACAGCAGAACATTTCCCAAAGCCATAACGAAAAATTCCGATAAAAGGCCAGCGGCGGCTTTCGCAAAGAAAGCCGCCGCTGTTGTCAAAATGGATACTCTTAGGGCAACACCGCACAATTCCCGCCTTGCGGCTTAAGCACCGCTCCGGCAGCTGCGGCACGGCATCTGCGTTGCCAAAATGCTCGATAAGACATCCAGTATTATCTGCGCTTTTGCCTTGGCATCTGCCGCACCTCGCTCGTCGTATCGGCACTTAGAATTATGCGGTGTTGCCTTAGAATTTTCCGCCGGAGCTGCCGCCGAAGCCGTCGCTGTCGGTACTCGAGCCGCTCGAGCTGCTCGAGCTGTCGTTCTTGACGGGGTCGTACGTTTCGGTCTCGGTGGTGTGGGTGTAGGTGTCCTCCACCACGGACAGCGCCAGACCCTCGGCAGGCATGTAGGCGTTGGCATGGGTCTGCTCGTTGGCAGTTTTCATCTGCGCATAGAAGATGCCGCAGACAATACACGCTACAGCCAGCGGAATGACAAACACAAACACCCACTTGATCCAACCCTTGGCGGGGTCGTTGCCGCTGTCCAGCGGTGCACCCTTTTCGGCATAGAAATCAAGCGTGTCAGCGCACATTTCTATGTAGGTTTCGGAGGCCTTGTAATACGTTCCGTCCGAGAGCATCGGCACGATCTTATCTTCGATCTGCGCGATGCGGTAATCGGTAAAGGCGGTCACGCCGCCGCCGTAGGTGATGGTAACATAATCGCGGGAATCCAGCGCAATCAGGAACAGGATACCGCTTTTGCCCTCGCCGTAGCCAAGGTCATAGTCGCGGTACCAATCCTTGGCAAACTCGCGCACGTTCTGCCCGCCGATGTCAGACACCGTCAGCAGGTAGACGTTGACACCGTGTCCGGCACTGGCGTCCTGCGCCTTTTGTTCCAATTCAGCGGTCGCTTCGGGTTTGAACAGCTCGTAGGTGTCCATCACCAACGGCATTTCGGCAAACGCCGGTACGGCGCAGAGCAAGCACAGCACCAGTGCCGTAAGCAGAGAAAACAGTTTCTTTTTCATACTCTGTTTCCCCCTTTCAAAGCAGGATGGCAAGCAGGATCATCAGCGGAACACTGATGCCTGCAAACCAGGCGGCCACCTTTCGCTTATCAACCGGCAGATCGCCGACCAGCTTGCCGGTCTGCCCGTTCATAGCGAACAGATAATCCTTGCCCTGCCACTTGGTGTGCAGCATCCAGACCGGCAGCAGCGCGTAGTGCTTGGCGGTGTAATCAATATGGATGTTCTCGCTCAGGGTGCTTACGCTGTTGTAGCCGGTAATGCTGGCCGAAAGCTCGCTGCTGACCGAATTCTGCATCCGGCTGTGGGCGCGGGCCTGGCAGGTGTCGGCGTCCTCGTCGTATTTGTCTGCCATATAGCCCGGCAGGTACGCGGTCGAGAAGGGCTGGAAGGCGCGGTAGTCATAAGGCTCGATGGCATCCATGTGGCCGTTGGGCATCTTGGTCGAGCCGTCCACCGGCACGCCCATAAACTGCGTGGTACCGGCGCGGCGGACATCGTAGTGGCGGGTCGTGGTGATGACATAATCTCCGCTGCGGTGGCTGGAGCTGGTCATGGCTTCATATTGGCCCGAACCGGAGGCGTTGGCATCGAACAGCCAGAACGGGACATACACGCCCTTGATCTCCTCGATATGATTCTGCGAAGAGAAGGCATTGGGCAGGAATCTCTTCCCGCGATAGTATTTTTTCAGTGCGGCCTTGGCGGCGTTCTTATCCAGCACAAACGGCAGGACAAGCTCAGGCCGCTGCATGCCGCTGAACTGCCCCGCGATGACCGTTGGATTGCCGCAGTACGGACAGCTTGTCGCGGCGGTCGTCTCGTCACAGATCAGCTCTGCGCCGCAGGACGGGCAGGAATAGCTGCGCAGTCCGGCGGCTTCGTTTTCGCTCCAGACGGAGTCTGGCGGCGGTGCTTGTTTATTCTGTGCCGCGGTTTCGGCAGCGGCTTCTTTTTCAGCATAGAGCGCTTCGATCTCAGCAGTATCGTAGCTGCTGCCGCAGAAGTCACACACCAGCTTTCCGCTGGCACCGTCAAAGTGAAGCGGACCGGTACAGGCAGGGCATTGGTAGTTGGTAAGCTGCGTTGCCATTATGCGTCACCTCTCTTTCCTTCGGTTTGCAGCTGCCCTGCCAGATCTTCAAAAAAATCACGCAGGGTGCTGCGCGTATTGCCATCAGCATCCAGATAACGGTAGATGATCTCGTCATCCGGGGCCTTGTAAATCAGGCAAACGCTAACTAACGTTTCATCGGTGATGAATAAGCCGGGAGAATTTTTCTTTTCGTCTGGCAGGCTTTCCAGCCCCAGCTTTTCTGCCAGAGCCAGGGCTTCTTGCCAATGGGTATCCTCAACAGGGATGTTTTCCAGCTCCACCCATTCATCATCCTTGTAATTGCAGCTGAAAAGACAGCCGTCAATCGGGTCATTTCTTATGCTGAACCCATAGGTGTCGTCATAGCACATACCGGAATAACTGATGCTGATACCGGTCAGCGTGCCGGGCGGCGCTTTTTTACAGCCGGACATTGTCAGAAAAGCGGCTGCGGCGCAAAGCACCGCAGCGATTTTTTTGCGCATCACTGGCCAAACGGCTTACCACACTCCGGGCAGAACTTGGGCGGATGGGCCGGGTCATCCGGGGTCCAGCCGCACTGGCTGCACTTGGCGGGAGCCGGGGCGGGCTTGGGGCTGCCGCAGTTGCAGCAGAACTTACCGGTGTTGGAAGTGCCGCAGCTGCATACCCAGCTGGCGGATGCGGGTGCCGGGGCAGGCTTGGGGCTGCCGCAGTTTGCGCAGAATTTACCGGTGTTGCCGGTCTGGCCGCAGCTGCAGGTCCAGCCTGCGGGGGCAGAGGCCGGGGCCGGGGCGGGCTGTGCGGCGGCCTGCTGCTGGGCACCCATCTGGTACAGGTTCTGGGCGTTCATACCGCCCGCCGCACCGGCCATATTCATGCCCATAAAGGCCATGGCGGGGCCTGCGCCCTGATTACCGGCCGCGGTCTGCATGGCACTGGCCTGTGCGCCGACAAGATGCGCAGCGGCGCGGGTCGGGTCCATAAAGGCTGCGTTGCGCTGCATTTCCTTGAGCATCTGCTCGTCTTCCTCGCTGGCCTTCACGCTGGAAACGCCGAAGGATACGATCTCGATGCCGCGCAGCTTGCCCCACTTGGCGCTCAGCACATCGTTGAGGGCCTCGGCAAGCTCCATCGTGTGGCCAGGCAGTGCGGAATAGCGGATGCCCATATCGCTGATCTTGGCAAAGGCGGGCTGCAGGGCGGTCATCAGCTCGGATTTCAGCTGCCCGTCGATCTCATCGCGGGTGTAGCCTTCCTCCACATTGCCGCAGACATTGGTGTAGAACAAAATGGGGTTGGTGATGCGGTAGCTGTACTCGCCGAAGCAGCGGATGGCAATGTCGATGTCGATACCGGCGCGCTGATCCACCACGCGGAAGGGCACCGGGCTGGGCGTGCCGTATTTGTTGCCCACCAGCTCCTTGGTGTTGAAGTAATAGATGCGCTGATCCATCGGGGCCTCGCCGCCGAAGGTAAAGCGCTTGCCGATGTTCTGGAACACTGCGCCGATGGACTCGGACAAATCGCCGCTGAACAGCGAGGGAGCGCTGCCGGTATCGTAGGTGTACTCACCCGGCTCGGCGCACATATCCACGACCTTGCCCTGCTCCACGATCATGGCACACTGGCCGTCGGCAACGGCCACAATGGAGCCGTTTGTAATGATGTTGTCGCTGCCCTTTGTGTTGGCGCTGCGTCCGCTCTGGCGTTTCCAGCCGCGGGTAGCCAACAGGTCAGCCGGCATGGCTTCACAATAAAAGTATTCCTTCCACTGGTCGGCCATAACGCCGCCAGCAGCGCCCATTGCAGCTCTGATAAGTCCCATAGTGATCCTCCTATGTCAGGGGCGGGCAGAGCCCGCCCCATTTTGTACAGATAAATCAGGTCGTCATTTGTTGGCCAAGGCGGCCTTGTACTCCTCATAGCGGGGCGGCAGCTCTTCGAGCTCCTCGTTCCACTCGGTGCCGTCCAGCCTCATGTAGAAGCTGACCGCACAGGCCGTACCGTCGTCGCCCTCGTAGTCGTACATGAACAGCGAGATGTGGTCATTGTACGGGTACAGGTAGAAATTGTATGCCTGGTCCTCGGTAATGTTCTGGTCAAGCACCCAATCGCTGCCGTCCAGGATAGGCTCGATATGGTCATCATAGACATTGACCCACATCGTGATGACCGGGTCATCGGGCATACCGTCACGGTAAACCTCAAAGTAGTGGCTGCCGTCATCGCTCTCACCGATGTAGCCCCAGCAATCGTAGGTGTCGGTGTCAAAGTAATCACGGTTCGGTACATTCTTGTAGTTTTCCATCCGGAACCAGCCGTACCAGTTGGTGTTGCCCAAATCATCGTAGGTGTTGCCGTCATCGTAGGTGTAGGGCGGGTCAGGCTCATCCGTGCCGTCGATCCAGCCGTCGCCGTCATATTCGTCATCGCCGCCGTCCAGCAAAGCGGGGTCGATTTCAGGCTTAGTGTCGCTGCGCTTAAAGACCATGGTCATACCGTCAAACTCAATGGTCAGCAGGTCACCCTCGCGGGTGTAGGTCATGGCCGGGGTATCGGGGTCGGTCAGCGCGTAGAAGCTGCCGTCCTTCCATTGGAAGGTGACAAAATCCTCCATGTAGGTTTCGCCGGTGCCGTCCGCGCGCAGCTCAATGTAGAAGTCCTCCATATCGACGAGGGCAAGCTCCTCCTTGGAGAGGGTGTACTCGCTGTCGGAGGCGGATTCCAGCACATAGATGCCCACATCGGTATCGCTGCCTGCGGTGGTGCCCTGGGTCATGCTGTCACCGTCCAGAGGCTGCTGCATGGTGCCGCCGGACTTGACGAAGTAGATCGTCACGCCCTGTCCCTGCACATCGTTCAGGGTCAGGATTTCGTCTTGCAGGGTGCCGGTGCAGCTCAGGCCGCCGCAATCCAGCTGGAAGACCCCGCCGTTCAGCGTCCACTTGCCGTAGGACTTAGTGCCATCCACCGTTACAACGCACTTGCCCTTATCATTCAGGTCCATCAGGAACCCGCTGCCGAAGGCATCCTCGACCTGCGTCACGGAGCCGCCGATCTCGGCGTAGGCTGCTTCCCAGGTGCCCTGATTCGGGTCACCGGCGTTCGGCTTACCGGTGCGGATAGAGCCGCTAATCATTGTTACGATGATCATAAGCAGGAATATCACCGGGATGGCGATCAGGATCATCCGCTTGGGGGACATTGGTGCGCGGGGGCGCTTGGGCTTGCCGCCGGGGGCCACATTGCCGTAAGGGTTGCCGTCCGTGCCGCCGGGTGGCGGCGGCGTGACAGGCGGTGCGGACGCGGACGGGGGCGTTTTCCCGGCGTAAAGCGGTGCGCCTGCGCCGGTCTGCGGCGGTGTGCCGGGCGCATTGCCTGCGTAAGGATTCGCTGCGTTCGTCCGGGGCTGCGGGGCGGCAGGTGCGCTGCCTGCATAGGGATTGCCGCCGCTTGCCTGCGGCTGCGGGGGCGTCTGTACAGGCTGTGGGGGCGGCGGTGCAGCCTGGGTCGGCTGAACCGGGGGCGGGGGCACAGCTGCGGGCTGTGCGGCGGGCTGCGGTACGGATACTTTTGCACCGCAATTCTCGCAGAATTTAGTACCGGGCTTTAACTCGGCACCACATTGCGTACAGGTTGCCATAGTGTCTGCCTCCTTTACAAGATAATCGTTTCAGATTTTTTTATTCGTTTGTCATTTCAAACCAAACGGATTCGTCCTTTGGCAGGTTCAGCAGGGATTCCCCGCCGATATGCCTTACGTAAAAGCCGCCGTAATCGGTGGGCATCATGGCCACGGTTTCGCGCTGTGCGCGCCCTAGATCCATGCGGTACAGCGAAATGCTGCAGATCCAGCCGCGGTGATCCATACCAAGGTAGGTGATGCCGCTGTCCCATGTGGCGGGCTCTCGGTTTTCGTTTCGGTATTCGCCGATGTAGAAGTTCGGCTGATCCTCGCAAATTTCAAACCAGGTACCGGTGTAGTCACTTACATACGAGCCGATCAGGCTGGAAAGTTCCATCGGGTCGGCATTGTGCATGGCCTCGACCAGGTTGAATTTTTCATTGTTGCGGGAGACAGCGTACACCGTTGTATACTCGGCCTCGAAATCCGCATCGTAAGCGGTGCCGATCTCAAACTTGACGATCTCGTTGACGCCGTACAGCGGGCCGCCGTTGGCCATGGTGCCGCACTGTGCGCCGCTGATGACGTCGATGTACTCGACATTGCCGTCCTCGGTCAGCAGGAACACATAGGGGGCATAATCCTGGCCGACACTGGTCATGAGCATCTTTACATAGTTGCCGTAGCAGCCGTTTACCGTAAACTCGGTTTGGTCGCCCAGCTCGTACCATTCCTTCATGTCTTGGTAGGTAACTGCGCCGTCGGAGCTTACATAGTCGGTCAGGGCGCGCACCGTTACCTTGCCGGTGGCGGTCACATCGCAGGTAAACCATTCGTCCTGGCCGTGCAGCACCTGGCCGCTGGCCTGCCGCTTGTTGGGGTCAACCTGAACATCTGTCCAGTACATTCCCGACCCGGCGGGGGTGTACATCGGTACGGTCACGACAAAACCGTTTGAAAAATGGGGAAATATGGAGTAGTAGGTAAATACACTGTCAAGCTCGCTCAGGCTTTGCGCGCGCATCTTGTACAGCATGGCGGTATATTCGGGGTCATAGCCGCCGAAATGGACATCGAAATGCTGTGCTGTGGCGCGCTGCAGCGCGTTCAGGGTCTTTGCGCTGTCGGTGTAGCCCATGTATTCGAGCAAATCCAGATTGGTAAGCTCCTGCCCTGTGGCAAAGTTGTAATGGTAGCTGCCCACATCGTGGTTGAACAACGTGTCGGAACTGGTCACCTGCAGGCTCAGCACGGGGCCGTTCCAGTTGCTGACCCAGATGATGAAGCCGGTGTCGATGAAATCATTGCGGGAACGGGCATCCAGGGCACGCTCCACCAGATAGCCGTATCGGTAGTCGATTATCGCGTTGATGTGTTTAGCGTCCTCGGTGTCATCGTCGATCTGCGGCACTTCATAAAAATAGGTGTCCTCGATGCCGTAGGGGTCGGTGTAGGTAAAGCGCTCGCTGTACAGCGGGATAATGCGGGAATCATCCAGCCTCCGGCTGTTTTGCGGCTTGGCGGCGGCTTCGTCCTTCTGAACGGTCGGGGTCGTATCGTCGGACGACTCGACTGTCGGTTCCGTTATCGGGGTGGAAACCGACGGGGCGGCAGAGGATGCCGAGGCAGTCGGGGCGCTGCTGCGCCCGCAGCCCGTTGTGATCAGCAGCAGGGCCGCCGCCGTCAGGGATAGCAGTTTTTTCATGGTCGGTTCACCTGCCTTTTCGTTGCGGGTAGTGTGTGTCAGCGATTGCCTTAGCCAAAGGTAACGCTGTTCAGAATGGTGTCGCCCTCGGTGCCGGGGTCAATGTCTACGCCGGAGATTCTAATGCTCAGCCAGCCGCCGGTGGGCATCTCGCCGTAGTATTCCGTCCACAACATACCTACGTTTTTGTAGGTGCGTCCGGCCATCTCCACGCCGCCGATGGTGCGCGGGGCAAGCTCCTCTACGTTTTCAAATTTGTCGTAATAGTAGTTGATCTTGTCCAGATCTCTTTGCAGCTCAAATAATATGCGCGGGTCTCCGGAGAAGATATTGCTGGGGTCATCGGTCGGGAACAGCTTAAAATCCCCAAAGCTGTTCGTGGCAGGCTTGTACCAGCCCTTGTCGGGGCAGGTCACGTTGAGCACCAGCGTAAAGTCCGTGCCGAATGCCTCCAGCGTCTGGGTGTTCAGGCCAGCGGCCGATGGGTAATCGGGATTTTCTGCAGGGGCGGAAGCAGGGGCCGGTTCGGCGGTGGCTTCCGGCTCCGGCTCTGCAGCAGGCTCCGATGCAGGTTCGGATGCAGGCTCGGATGCCGCATCGGTCTTGGGCTCTGCCGGGGTCTCCGTCTGGGGTTCAACAGCCGGTTCGGCGGCCTGCGCTTTCAGGTCGGATAAACCGGAATTGACCTCTTTGGTCACATCCCCCTTGGAGCAACCGGCCAAAGCCATAAGCATCATGGCTGCCAATACGGCAGCGAGCGTTCGTTGTACTTTTTTCATAGCTGTCCTCCTTTTGGTCATAAAGTGTCCATCATAGCGCTCAGATAGGCAGGCGAGACGGAAGCGTAGACGAAATCATCGACAATATGGTCCTTTTTTGCCAGGCACACGGCGGTGGCCAGCTCGGGATATTCGGCCTCATCCACAAGCAGTACCGTTTTGCAGTGCGGGCAGACATCCCGCAGGTCGTTTGCCAGCAGCAGTCTGTCCTGCAGGGTGCGCGGCGGATGTGGGCAGACCTCCAGCAGCAGGACATCCGCCCTGCAGGAACGGCATAGCTTTACAATATCCTTTGTCTTAGGACCAGCGTTTTGCACCTGGAAGTCCGGCCCGCCCTGTTTCAGTGCCATTGTCAATGCGCTCGTCATCACAGAGTATTGCGCGTCCAAAACGATCCTCCGCACGGCGTAGCCCTCCTTTCCTGCAAAGAATACGATTTGTCAATTTCATCATACGGGAATCGGACGATTTCTGCCCCCACCATTTGGATAGTTTTTTGGACTTTTTTCTGCTTTTTTAGTACTATTGCAAAAAAGTGCAGATTGCGTCATAATGATACTGGAAAGAAACAGACGGATGATCTACCCTTTGGAAAGGACAGGCACTATGACAAAGGTACGGCTTGGCAATCTGTGTTTAGCCGCTGCGGTTGCAGGGGTGATTCTCTGCGCTGTCCTGATGCGGGCGTTTTATATGCCGTATTCCGGCTTTTGGCGCACGGTGCTGTATAATATTCTGATCTTTTCCTGGGCGGTATCGGTCTGGTGGCGTATCCTGCACACACAGACCCGCCGCTGCCTGCTGGGTGCTGCCGCCCTGATGCTGTTCTGGCTGGATATCCGCCTGATCCGCTATGACTTTGCCCAGACGCCGGAGATGCTGCGGCGATTGTGGTATGCGTACTATATCCCGATGCTGCTGATCCCGGCCCTTGCACTTTATACGCTTTTCTTTTTGGATCGGGGGCAGTCCGCCCCGCTGTACAAGTACCGGTACGTGATTTTTGTATTTCCTGTGGTACTGTTCAGCCTGGTGCTGACAAACGACTGTCATCAGCTTGCGTTTGCGTTCCCACCCGGGCAGGAGGTACTGGGCAGTCCCGATTACACCTATCGGTTCGTATATTACCTCTGTCTGCTGTGGATATTTTCCTGTGCCGTGTTCACGGTGGTGTACCTTGTACGGCGCTGCCGTATTCCGCATACAAAGCGCATCCTCTGGCTGCCGCTTGTGCCGATTTTTTGGGCCACCCTCTATGCTTTACTGTACAAGCATATTTTAAATGTGCCGTGGATGCATGCGGTCGCCGGTGATATGACCGTGGTGCAATGCCTGACCTTTACAGCGTCCTTTGAGGCGTGCATCCGGTGCGGGCTTATCCAATCCAATATGGGGTATGCCACACTGTTTGAGGTATCTATGGCCAAGGGTCTGATCACGGACCGGGCGTTTGTGCCTGTGCAATGCTCCATGCAGGCAGCGCCGCTCCATGAGGAGCAGCTGCGTCAGGCGCTCACCGGCAGTGTCCAGTTGGATGCAACGACCCAGCTTCACGGCCACCCGATCCGGAAAGGGTATATTTTCTGGCAGGAGGACATCACCGAACTGGTGGCTCTGCTGGAGGAGCTGCGTTTCACGCAGGAGGAATTGCATGACATCGGGGACGTCATACAGGCGGAAACAGCCCAGAAGGCACAATGGCTGAAGCTGAGCGAGCAGAACCGGCTGTATGACAAGATCGAGACCGTCACGGCCCGCCAGCTGGCACGGATACAGGAATATCTGATCGCGCTCAAGGCCACGGACGATGTCGATACCGCCCGGCGGCTGCTGAAGCACATCGTCATTTTGGGAACCTATATCAAGCGGCGCAGCAACCTTGTTTTTGTCTGCGACAAAGCGGAGGACATCGACACCACGGAGCTACGGCTGAGCCTGTTTGAATCGGCCGAGAGCCTGCGCCTGAGTGATATACGCTGCGCCGTACAGATTGCCGACACAGCAAAGATTTCCCCTGCATCCGCCGTGGCAATCTATGACGCCTTTGAAGCCATCATAGAAGCGACCCTGCCGGGATTGCAGGAGATCCTTTTCTGCGCCGAGCATACGGCGCAGGGCTGGGGGCTGCGCTGCAGCGTTCAATGCACCGACGCGCCCGCTGCGCTGCCCGGCCTGCCGCAGATGCAGCTTGAACGGGATGATGACGGGCTTTTGTATTTCACGATGTTTCCGGCAGAAGGAGGCGGCCTATGATTCCCCGAATCTCCCGCAACGCCGTCAAGGAAGGCTTTGACACGCTGCCGGCGGCCATCTGCTACTTTGACCGCAATGGTCTGCTGCGTCTGATCAATCACAGGATGCAGGAAATCGCCGCAGTCCTCTGTGGCCGGGATCTGCAGACCCTTACGGATCTGGAGCAGGCGCTGCGCAGTCCCGGCGGCGGTGTGCGGCTACGCGATGAGGCCGCCCGCATCTACGAATTCCCGGACGGAACGGTATATCATTTCACGGTGCGCCCTGTTCAGGACAAATACGGTATACCGTACACCGAGGTGATGGCCACCGATGTCACCCAGCTGGCTACATTGCATGCTGCACTGCAGCAGGAAAACGAGCGCCTTGCCGATGCGAACCGCCGCGCAAAGCGCTTATATGACAATATGCCCGACATTGTGCGGGAGGAAGAAATCCTGAAAATGAAGATGCGGGTGCATGACGACATCGGCCATACTCTGCTTGCCGCACGGCGCGCACTGCGGCATGAGCATGACCTCGCCCGGCTCAGGAGCGAAGCTGCGAAGTGGGAAAGCTCCATCTCCCTGCTATGCCGCGCCCGGCAGGAGAATGCTGCAGAGGACCCGCTGAGCTATATGCAAAGGCGGGCGGCTGTTCTGGGTGCAGCCGTACAGTTGCGCGGTGCGTACCCTGCGGCACGCGCCACCCGCGAGCTCTACGCACTGATCCTGCGGGAGTGTACCTCCAACGGTGTACGGCATGCGGGCGCCACGGAATTGTACGCCGATTCCGAGCATCGGCCACAGGCATGGCACCTTTGCATCACGAACAACGGCGCACCGCCCAAGGCGGAGATAAAGGAAGGCGGCGGGCTTTCCTCGCTCCGCCGCCGTATTGAAAAAGCAGGGGGTACAGTAACCGTACATTCCCTGCCTGTATTTGTTCTGGAAGTCACCCTGCCCGATAAGGAGAGCACTAATGATACGCGTTATGATCGTTGAGGACCAAAAGCTGGTACGGAGCCTGCTTGAAAGCTATATTCAGAACGAGGACGGGTATCAGCTTGCTGTGTCTATCCCCGGCGCTGCAGAGGCTCCCATCCTGTGCGATACCGAGGACATCGACCTTGTGCTGATGGATGTGCAGACAGAACACCGCGAAAACGGCCTGGCCGCCGCCAAAAAGATACGAGAAGCGCACCCGGAAATCAAGATCGTGGTGGCGACCTCGCTTATTGACACACAGGTCTTGGCACGCACAAAAGCCGTGGGCGCGGACAGCCTGTGGTATAAGGACGGCGATGAAGGGACCCTGATGCAGGTCGTGCGCCGCACGATGGCAGGGGAGCATATCTTCCCCGATGCACCGCCCAGCGTGGAGATCGGCACTGCCATGAGCGCCGAGTTCACCAAAGGAGAGATGAAGGTCCTGCGCTGTCTTGTGCGCGGGCTGTCCTATAACGAGATTGCAAAAGAACTCGGCATCGAGCCATCCACCGTGAAGTACCACGTCATCAATATGCTGCAAAAGACGAACCTGGAGAATAAACTCCAGCTTGCAATCGCCGCCACCGAAGCCAAATTGGTGGTGGAGTTGGCAGAGGAGTAATTTGTAGTATAGAAAAATAGTTGGCAGACCATGAACCGTTATTCCATAGCAAACGGTGCGTAAAAAGTAAAGTGCCCGCGGGCTAAGGAACGCCGCACTGTGGCGTTCCTTACAGCACTTGCGTGCCGCCGCCCTGTTCGAGTATCTCCGACGCTGCACCAGGATCGTGCCTTCTTAAAATAGAGCAACAAAAAAACGCCCTACACTTTCGTGTAAG
>ERZ827520.3369-NODE-3369-length-13229-cov-4.801275_pt1 | contig 13229 bp, 13 predicted proteins | sample MGYA00519581_ERZ827520 | MGnify/ENA primary metagenome ERZ827520 (study PRJEB31778, sample SAMEA3449339) | human gut metagenome | biome: human gut; feature: human-associated habitat; material: faeces | place: United Kingdom | collected 2010/2012 ...
TGTGCCGGGAACAAAAGAAGGTCGCCGCAGAGTTGCAGCTCCACAGCGACCAAGGGTTTCAGTATACTTCCAAAGAGTACTTCAACCTAATTCAAGAATACGGCATTACGCCGTCTATGTCAAGACGCGGGAACCCGTATGACAATGCAATGGCGGAAAATTTCTTTTCCAGCCTCAAAACAGAGTGCATCTACCGCCACAAACCTGTTACCTTCTCCGAAGCCAACGAGATGATTGACCGATACATCTACTTTTACAACCACGAGCGCATCCAATACAAAACAGGAATGGCGCCGCTGACTCTGCGCCATTCCTGCTAAAACTTAATATTTCTCGCACCAGGGGCTTTTTTGACTGTCTGCACTATCTGGTCCGGTTCATAGTTCCTATCCTACGACGGGAGGCTTTTTTATTCAATGTCTATTTTCCCTGGTTCTGAACAAAATCCGCCGACGGCTTTTTTGCTTGTCTTTGAGGCACAGACGAGCCGAGTCCTTATTTATTGTTCAGCTCCGCAATATCCAGAATATCCCGGCAGAGGAAAGCGATGAGGGCGGCAGCCGCCGTACACCAGGCAGTCATCACCAGCATCGCGGCAAACACGCCGGCCGCGACGCCTAACACTATCCCCGCGATTACGCCGGGAAGGGCCAGCAGGACCATCGCCAGGAAAAACAGGCCGATGATCAGCGCTTTGTTCATCACCTGCCCGAACAGCCGCTCGATCAGGATGTTCCCCGCCATGAACAGCAGGGCGAAGCCGAACCGGGCCAGCACGCAGCCGAGGATATCCAGCGGGGACGCGCCGACGATCAGCCCGACCGGCGCCATCACGATCACCGCCTCCACCGCCGACTGAAGAATGCTTTCCCGGCACACCCCCACCAGCTTTTTAAAGGGCGGCTCCGGGAGCATATACACATACGGCATCAGCAGCTCCCTCAGCCAGCGGCCGGTGCTGGAGGAAAATATCTGCATATAGGTGGCAAACACAAAGACCGGGACGATCCCCTCCCCCCGCATAAAAAAGGCGAAGAGGATGCACGCGCCGGCCCAGACAAGGGTCAGGGTATCCAGCAGGAAGAGCCGGGAACGGCGGCGTTCCAGCCGATGCTTATAGAAAAATACGCCGGCGCCGCGTCCCGCGCCGATGCCGGTTTTCCCCACCTTGACGTTGGCAGGGACCGGCTCCGCCATCTTCCCCTCCTTGGAGGCGGTGATGGCCGAAAAGGAGATTTCGGTCGCCTTCAGCACATCCTCATAAAAATCCGGATGGGTCCGGGTAATCAGCAGCACCAGCGCGGCGATATACGCCGCCGTCCCGCCAAGCCCCAGGACCAGCGGAAGCAGTTCCCCGCCGGTCGCGCCGCCGAACGCCGCCTTCAGCCAGCCCGCGACCGGGAAAAAGGCCAATACCGGGCCGTCCGCGGCGGCCGTTACCGCCGCCAGCTTATCCTCTGCTCTTAGGGCGGGAAGGCCCGCCAGCAAAACGGCGGCCGCCGCCAGCGAATACAGCAGGACTTTCAGGGCTTTCCGCTTCCGTTCGTTCCCGCTCGTGAACGCGTACACCACCATGGAGGTCAACTGCGCGCAGAAAACCACCAGGCAGTATCCCAGCATGATCATGAGCAGGCCGGGGAAGGATAAACCGTACAGGCCGTTCACCCAGGAATACTGAAACAGCAGAAAAAAGCCCAGCAGCGCCGACGTTCCCAGCTGCCGGAACAGCCCGTAGAAAAGAATCCGCTGCTGCCTGATGGGGGTGGCGAACAGCAGGTTGACATCCGCCATGGAGTAAAAGCTCGCTCCCGAGGAAAGGCCGTTGTAGCAGAGCATCAGAAACATCACGGCGTACAGCGCGAGCACCATCGCCCGCAGCTCCGCCATGGGGCGAAACGCCGGCGGCTCGTCGGAAGGAAGACCGGCAGTCGCCACCACCAGCACCAGCATCGCGGCAAAAAGCAGGAGCAGGATCAGCTGAGCTGGGTGCTTCCGAAGCTCTTTGATCCGGTTTTTCAGGGTCATGAAAAACAGATAGGGCAGCGCTTTCATTCCTGCGACCCGTCCCTTCCCATGCCGGCGGACGGCCTTTCGGTGATTTCAAAAAACAGCTCCTCCAGCGTTTTCTCCCCCTGCGCGGCCGGCTCATTCTTCATGGTGGCGGCAAAGGAGCCGTTCATCATAATATGCGCGATATCCCAGTAATCCTCCACGCTGTCGATCATATGGGTGCTGATCAGCACCGACGCGCCGTCCCGCTTCAGCTCGCGGAACATCTCCTTCAGCTCCTTGATCGCATGGGGGTCCAGCCCGACCAGCGGCTCGTCGAAGATCGCAACCTTCGGCCGGTGGAGCAGCGCGCAGCAGACGCTCAGCTTCTGCTGCATTCCCTTGGACAGCTCCTTGCCCAGCTTGTCCTTCTTGTCGTCCAGCTCAAACCGTTCCAGCAGGGAGGCGGCGTATTCCTCCCATCCGGACAGCGAATAGGCCCGGGCGATGAATTCCAGATGCTCTCCCACCGTCAGCAGGTCATACACCGCGGGCATTTCCGGAATATAGCCCAGCAGCCGCTTAGCCTCCAGGGATTTGTTGGGATACCCGCCGATGTCAATCGTTCCGTCAAACCGGAGCAGACCGGCGATACACTTGATAATGGTGGACTTCCCCGCGCCGTTCGGGCCGAGAAGAATGGCGATTTGACCGTCCTCCACGCCGAAGCTGATGTCGTTGTTCGCCGTCAGCTTGCCGTACCGCTTAGTGACGTGATTAACCGTAAACATGCGCTCCTCCATTCCGCCGGGCGTACCATCCGTTCCCCCGGCGCCGCAATTGGTTTTGTTCTGTTTTCCACAATACGGGGCAACTGGCCGGATGTCAAGAAAAGATTTCCTTAATTTGATTTTGCCCCGGCTTTTCCGCTACTTTTCTGTTGAATTATGGACAGACTTTCGCTATAATTAAAAGCTGTTAGTTTTTTCTATTTTATGTAAAAGGGGAGTCCATGTTGGAGATACTGCAGCATTTTCAATTTCTCTATGACGGCGTCGCCTTTTTCTTCAGCGCGGAAGGCTGGAAAAACCTTGTCATGATCCTGATCGGCGGCCTGCTGATCTATCTGGCCCTGGTCAAGGATTTCGAGCCGGCTCTGCTGATGCCGATGGGCTTCGGCGCGATTCTGGTCAACATCCCGTGGTCCGGCGCAATCGGCACTGCCGCGGACGGCTCCACCGGCATTGTCCAGTGGCTGTTCCGGGTGGGGATCGAAGCGTCGGAGGCCATGCCGCTGCTGCTGTTCATCGGCATCGGCGCGATGATCGACTTCGGGCCGCTGCTGTCCAATCCAAAAATGCTTTTGTTCGGCGCGGCCGCCCAGTTCGGTATTTTCCTGACCGTGTTCCTCGCCTCCTTCATTTTCCCGTTTAAGGAAGCGGCCGCGATCGGCATCATCGGCGCGGCCGACGGTCCCACCTCCATCCTTGTTTCCAAGATTTTTGAATCGGAGAACATGGGCGCGATCGCGGTGGCGGCCTATTCCTATATGGCGCTGGTGCCGATCATCCAGCCCGCGGCGATCCGGCTGGTCACCACCAAAAAGGAACGCATGATCCGGATGCCGTATAACCCGAAGTCGGTTTCCCGCCTGACAAGGATTCTCTTCCCGATCATCGTGACAATCATCGCCGGGCTGGTCGCTCCCGCCTCGGTATCGCTGGTCGGCATGCTGATGTTCGGCAACCTGCTGCGGGAATGTCTGAAGCTGGACAGCCTGTCCCAGACCGCGCAGACTACCCTGGCCAACCTGATTACCATTCTGCTGGGCCTGACCATCTCCTTCACCATGCGGGCGGAGCAGTTCCTGACGGTGGCGACCATCGTGATTATGGCCCTCGGCCTGGTAGCCTTTGTGTTCGACACCATCGGCGGCGTACTCTTTGCCAAGCTGATGAATCTCTTCCTGCCGGAAGGGAAAAAAATCAACCCGATGGTCGGCGGCGCGGGCATTTCCGCGTTCCCGATGTCGGCGCGGGTCATCCAGAAAATGGCCCTCAAGGAAGACAACCAGAACCATCTGCTCATGCACGCCGTGGGCGCGAACGTCGCGGGCCAGATCGGATCGGTCGTCGCAGGCGGCATCATCCTGACGGTGGTTCCCCGCCTGATCGGCGCCTGATGCAACGGATAGAGAAAGGACGAATGGCTTTATGCGTATCGAATTTCAGGGAATGGCGAATTTCGGCGACGCCCTGCTGCTGATGCTGCTGGGCATGGTCGGCATTTTCGTGGTCATGGTGCTGCTGCTCGGCGTGATTGTGCTGCTGAACAAGACCACGGAGGAAAAAAAGGACGGCGACTCCAAAGCCGATAAGCAATAGAAAACCCTGTAACCCGGAACCGGCGGGGACGTCCCGCTCTCGAAAGGAAGTCAGACAATGGCCGACAACAAGAAGATGGTGGAAGCCATCACCTCCATGGACGAGGATTTCGCCCAGTGGTATACCGACGTGGTGAAGAAAGCCGAGCTTGCCGACTATTCCGGCGTGCGGGGCTGCATGATCGTGCGCCCCTACGGCACCGCCCTGTGGGAGAATATCCGGAACGATCTGGACGCCCGCTTCAAGGCGCTTGGGCACGAAAATATCATGCTCCCGATGTTTATCCCCGAAAGCCTGCTGCAGAGGGAAAAGGATCATGTGGAGGGCTTCGCGCCCGAGGTGGCGTGGGTCACTCACGGCGGAACGGAGGAGCTGCCGGAACGGCTCTGCGTCCGTCCAACCTCCGAAACCCTGTTCTGCGACCACTACGCGAACATCATCCACTCCTACCGCGACCTGCCCAAGTTGTATAACCAATGGTGCTCGGTTGTGCGGTGGGAAAAAACCACCCGCCCCTTCCTGCGCACCACCGAATTCTTCTGGCAGGAAGGCCACACCATGCACGAAACGGCGGAGGAGGCCATGGCCGAAACCGAGCGGATGCTCGGGGTGTACGCCGACTTCTGCGAGGAGGCGCTCGCCATCCCGGTCCTCAAGGGCCGGAAAACCGACAAGGAAAAGTTCGCCGGGGCGGAGGCCACCTACACCATCGAAGCGATGATGCATGACGGCAAGGCGCTCCAAAGCGGCACCAGCCATTATTTCGGGGACGGCTTCGCCCGCGCGTTCGGCATCCAGTTCACCGGGCGGGACAACACCCTGCAATACCCCTTCCAGACCTCGTGGGGGATGTCCACCCGGATCATCGGCGCGATCATCATGACCCACGGCGACGACAACGGGCTGGTCATACCGCCCGCCGTCGCGCCGGTTCAGGTCGTGATCGTCCCGGTCGCTCAGCACAAGCCCGGCGTGCTCGAAAAGGCCGCCGAGCTGCGGGATCGCCTGCAAAAGGTCGTCCGGGTGAAGATGGACGATTCGGACAATTCTCCCGGCTGGAAATACGCCGAGTATGAGATGAAGGGCGTACCCCTGCGGCTGGAGATCGGCCCGAAGGACATGGAGAAGAATCAGTGCGTGCTGGTCCGCCGTGATAACCGGGAAAAGACCTTTGTCCCGCTGGACGAGCTGGAGGAGACCCTGCCGAAGCTGCTGAAGGCCGTGCACGACGGCCTGTACCAGAAGGCGCTGGAGCGCCGCGAGGCGATGACCTACGCCGCCGCCGACATGGACGAGATGAAGAATCTGGCCGACAACAAGCCCGGTTTTATCAAGGCCATGTGGTGCGGCGATCTGGAATGCGAAATGGCGCTCAAGGAGCAGGCCGGCGTTACCAGCCGCTGTATGCCCTTCGAGCAGGAGCACATCGCGGATACCTGTGTCTGCTGCGGCAAGCCCGCGAAGCACATGGTGGTTTGGGGGAAAGCGTATTGATTGCTTTCGCAATCAATACGCCGAAAAAGCCGAAGGCTTTTTCTCACTCGATTTTGCATGGTATTCATTGCTTGACGCAATCAATACGCCGAAAAAGCCAAAGGCTTTTTCTCACTCGATTTGCAAATATAAGGATCGCACGTTTGGGCAATCGTCAGGACATCTTTCGGAAAAGACGAACCGCGCCGCCGGTGATAAAATGAGGAAGGGAAAAACGTGGAATGCTGGATTCCGCTTCTTTCCAAATTATTTTGGTGCCGTCCTGGGTCCGTCGTTGAAAAGGAATGATAACAACCATGGAAAAGGCACTTCCGCAAAAACCGTCCGACATGATTCATCCTCCCTACTTTGGGGAAGGCGTTGCGGCCGACAGCCGGCGCTGGGAATTTGACTTCAAAAACGGCGTGTTGGTGACCAACCGGACGCCGGTGGATGTCGTGTTTATCGGGGATTCCATTACCCACATCTGGGAACTGAACGCCTATTTCCGGCGGTTCGGCCTGGTAGTGAACCGGGGGATTGGCGGCGACGTGGCCGATATTCTCGTCCAGCGCTTTGAAGGCGACGCCCTCCAGCTGAAGCCCCGCGCCTGCGTGGTGATGGTGGGCATCAACAACACCTGGTGTCTGGATGATTCCGAGCATCCGGCCAATCCGGACGACGTATTCACACTGGTGACCGACAGTTACCGCCGGATGATGGAAATGGCGAAGGAACACCGTGTGCCTCTGCTGTTCTGTTCCGTGCTGCCGGTGGGCGACCGGAGCGAGGCCGGACAGCGGCGCAACCGTCTGGTGCTCCGCATCAACAGCAAACTGAAAGCCTTGTGCGAGGAATTCGGCGTGACCTATGTGGACTATCACAGCGCCGTGGTAGACCAGGACGGCCTGACCATGCTGGACGGTCTTTCGGACGACACGCTGCATCCCCATGTAATCGGCTATAACCGCATGGCCGCCGTCATCACGCCATTGCTGGAAAAGGCGCTCTCCGCCGAATAATGTTGGTATATATTAGAATATATAATTTATGTTTTGAAAGGAGCCGATTATGAATCAGCTCGACCGGCCCGTTAAGGGTGAAACCGTCGCCGTCATGCACACCAGCATGGGCGATATTTCCATTCGTCTTTTCCCCGAAAAGACCCCGAAAACCTTTGAAAACTTCACTACCCATGCGAAAAACGGCTATTACGACGGCCTGATTTTTCACCGCGTGATCAAGGATTTCATGATCCAGGGCGGCGACCCAAAGGGAACCGGCACGGGCGGCGAAAGCATCTGGGGCCGCTCCTTTGAGGATGAACCCGACATCGAGCTGCGGAACTACCGCGGTGCACTCTCCATGGCGAACGCCGGGCCGAATACCAACGGCAGCCAGTTCTTCATCGTTCAGGCGGCCGACTGTCCGGCGCAGATGCTCGCCCAGATGCCCGCGCTGGCCGATCTCGGCTTCCCGAAGGAAGTGGCGGAAAATTACGCGGCGGTGGGCGGTACGCCGTGGCTGGACTTCAAGCACACCGTGTTCGGCCAGGTATACGACGGCATGGACGTGGTGGACGCGATCGCCGGCGTAGCGGTAGGGATGAACGACAAACCGAAGACGGACGTAACCATTCAATCCATCGAAATCCGGGAATACGACGCGTAATGGGCTCTATTTCTTTTACAAAAAGTATTGATTATCAACAAATATACTATTTGTTTGAACGGTCTGTCCTCGGGACAGTCACCCCGTTGGCTGCGGATTGCGGGATGGTCTGCGGCGGGGCCTGTTGCCGGAACCTCCCCGGCGGATACGGGGAGACCCCGTCCGGAATGTTGCTTTTCCCGGGCGAAGACCCGAACCCGGCACAGAATTGGCCGGGGGCGCGAATTCTCCCGGCCGGGAAGGAACGGCTTTTCCTCTGCGGTGGAGGCTGCCTTCGGGAGCAACGTCCCCTGGCCTGCCGAATCTTTCCTCTCTTCCCTTATTACCGAGAGGACGGACGCATCCGGGCGGTATACGATCCCCGCGCCTGGCGGGTATGTCCCCTGGTGCGGGAACGCGCGCAGGTTTCCCTCCGCCGGGACTTCGTCCGGACAGTTCGTCTGGCCGGACGGCTGGTCGCCCGTACGGAAGAAGGCCGCGATTTCCTGAAATGGCAGTCGGCGGAAATCGATGAGATCAACCGTTTTCTCCGGCTGGATAAGGAGCGTTCCCCCCTCTGCCGAAAATCACTCCGCGGCGATATGCCGCAGCGAAAGGATGGATAACGCAGGATGAAAAACACCAGAAGGACGATCCGGGTTATGGCCGCTCTCGCAGCAGCCCTGCTCAGCGCCGCGCTGCTCGGCGGCTGCACCAAAAAGGACGAGACACCGAAAAACAACGTTGGAACCGCCTACCCCGACAAAACGGTCGGTTTTCAGCTTGAGAAGCCGGCGGCGGGCGACGCCATCGCGATCATGCACACCAGCATGGGCGATATGTCCATCCGCTTTTTCCCCGAAGCCGCGCCTAAAGCGGTAGAGAATTTCACTGCCCATGCGAAAAACGGCTATTACGACGGCCTGATCTTCCACCGGGTAATCGAAAACTTCATGATCCAGGGCGGTGACCCAAAGGGAACCGGCACGGGCGGCGAAAGCATCTGGGGCAAGTCGTTCGAGGACGAATTTGACCAGAAGCTGCTCAATCTGCGGGGTTCTCTGGCCATGGCGAATTCCGGTGTGAACACCAACGGCAGCCAGTTTTTTATCAACCAGAGCAAGGCGGAATCCTTCAGCAAGGACAGCTACGATTACGACACCCTGTATTCCAATTATTCTTCCTATTATGAGCAATATGTCAAGCTTTATGGAACCAACTTCACCAGCCAATATCCCACAGTGGATGATTTCATCGACAATTATGTCGGCGGCATCAATCCCAACAGCAAAATGGTTCCCGATGAAGTATGGGAGCTGTATGGGCGGACAGGCGGCAACATTAATTTGGACGGCGCCTGGCGGGCCAAGGGCGGCCATACGGTATTCGGCCAGGTGTTTGAGGGGCTGGACGTTCTGGACGCCATCGCGGCGGTGGAAACCGATTCGAACGACAAGCCGGTGACCGACGTGGTGATCAACAGCATTGAAATCACCGAATACGCAGGATAAAGCCGGGATTTCCCCGGAACAATGGCCAAGGGCGGGATGCCGATTGCATCCCGCCCTTGTTGTATATCGAAAATATAATTAATTCCAGCCCATGATCTCCTGCAGCTTGGCGATTAGTTCGCCCGCCATCCGGCGATGGGTCTTCAGGGACGGATGCCAGCCGGAGCCAAGCCCTTCCTCATTGGTGGTCGCGGCAAAGGTCATGGCGTATATCTTCTTATCCCCGGCGCTGTTCCTCGCCGCCACCTGCGCCTCGATCCGTTCAAACAGCCGGAGCCCTTCGTCGCTGATCGGTCCCAGGGTACAGAGGATCACCGCATCCGGGCGGTTTTTGCGGACCGTATCCAGCAGGGAGGAGTACGCGTCGCCGAAGGCGTCCCGCGCCTCGTCCCCTGCCAGCCGGGTATAGGACTGATCGTTGGTCCCCAGGTTGATTACCACCACGTCCGGCTGCCAGAAGTCAAAATCGTACAGCTCCTGCTCCTTTTCCAACCGGCCATATCCGGCATAATCCACCCAGCCGTACAGGTCCTTCATCAGGAAGCCATCGTTCGGCTTATCCGAGGATTCGGTATAGGAGGAATACACGCCGATCCCCGACCAGCTGATGCACTGCATATCCGCATCCAATGCGCGCGCCGTCAGCGCCGCATAGGTCTCGCATCCGTTTTCCGTTTCGGTAAGGAAGGGGTCCTCCAATGCTCCCTCATTCCCGTAGCCGCAGGTATAGGAATCCCCCAGAAACTCGATCCGGCGGGCGGCGGCCTGTGTAGGCGTCAGCGTTCCTCCTTCATCGGGCAAGAAACCCCGCAGACCGATGCTGCTGCTCTGCGCCTCCGACCGTTTCAGCACCCGGATTTTCACCGTCCGCTCGGTTTCGGACTCAAACAGCGTCACCGTGCGCTCCTGCTTCTCCATGGTGAATACCTGGGTCGGCGTATTCATATCCTCTACATACACCGCCATATAGGGGCGGCCGGTTTTATTCCGAAGGGAGTTCAGATCAATCACGAAATCCGCCTGCAGCTTTTTTCCGGTAAAGGTCAGCTCGAAGCCGGTGTTGGTGTAGCTGAAATACACCGCGCCGCTTTCCTCGTCATAAAAATGCCGGCCTAACAGCCGGGCGGCATTCTCGATCGGGAGCGTTTCCCCGTTCGGAAGCCGTCCGGAGGAGACGGAAGAACCGGTCGTCCTGTCCGCGGATTGCATGGATGATTCCCCCTCGCTGGAATTGGTTACATTCGTTGATGTCACGCTTTCCCCGCCTGATTCGCCCGGCCCCGCACAGGCGCTCAGCAGCATCAGAGGGACGGCGGCCAGCGCCAGCAGAGACGCCGGCGCATTCCGGCGGCGGCAGCGGCTGTGTCGCTTTTGGCGCATACGGACTACCATTTTTCCACGCTCCTTCTTCGTTCCTCATTTTTACAGCAAACCGTCGAAAAAGCGGTTGTCTGTCTAAAGTATAGGTGAAAGCGCCGCGCTTGTCTTTGCCATTTCTGGCGGTATACCAAACAATACTTGCTTTTCAAAACATGCGGCCGATAGGCCCCCGGGGAAGGGCTGGGAATATCAATGCGGGCCGCTTTTGCGGCCCGCATTGATATTCCTGTTTTCTGGGGGACTGGAGGATCAGAAGAAAAGTTCTCCGGCTTCCTGAAAATCACTCAGGGAGTAAGCGCGCACTTCGCCGTTTCCCGCCACATAGAAGGTATCCCCGATATACAGGCCGCGGGTACGATACAGGTCGGCGCCGGCCGGCAGCTCCGCCCGGAGGTAGAAACCGCGTATCTCGGAATACCCGTAAATCGAATATCCTGTATCGGTCGGGAACCCGATGAGGTTCCGTTCGGCGGAAATCAGGAACGCCTTGTGGTTATAGGACGCCTCCGACCAGCCAAAACCGAGCGGAAGAGTATGCCTTTCGCTCACATCCATGGGATCGGACACGTCGAACATTGACAGCTTCAGCCCATCGGTACGGCCGGTCTCCGGGTCCGCCGACTGGCCGAAGCCGAACAGCAGGCCGTCCGTATACGGATGGAGATAGTCGGAGAAGCCGGGGATTTTCAGCGCGCTGAGGATACGGGGAGAAGCCGGGTCGGAGAGCTCCACAGTAAAGAGCGGATCCACCTGGCGGAAGGTCACGAAGTAGCCGATCGGCCCGTCAAAGCGGACGGAATAGACCCGTTCGCCCTGAGCCAGGTTCTCCAGCCGGCCCATTATCTTCAGCTCTTCATTCAGGGTGTACAGGCAGTTCGTGGACTCGCCGGGGGTATAGGTCACCAGACCGTCTTTCTCCGTCTCCATTCCACCGTCCACGGTGGTCACCACCCGGAACACGCTTTGGTATTCATCCATCGAAAACTGATTGAGCAGTGTCCCCGGCACCGATCCGGAGGCCGCGAGCTCTACCTCCCCGCCCTTCAATGAGAAGCGGAGCAGGTTGGTCCGCTGTGTATGCCAGCCATTTTCCTGTTTCACCGCCTGCGGCGAAGCGATTAGAAGGTTCTCCGCGCTGGCATATAGGCTCTGCCCGCAGCCGAACACCGATTTGGCGGAGGAATGTGTTTTCGGATCCCGGATATCCGTCGCCGTGACCACAATATACTGCCGGTCGGACGGAGAGGCGGCGATGCAGATATCCTCCGCCGCCATCGCCGCGCCCTCCCCCTCCTGATACAGGCAGGGAATATAGGTTTCCGGCCGGGACTTTTTCGCTGTTCCGGCCAGGGTATAGGTGGACACCAGATACAGGGTGTCCCCCACCAGCCGGGAGGAAAGATAGGTTCCGCTTTGTCCCAGTTCATTCAGCCGCGCCGGCTTTGCCCGATCGGAAATATCATACACCGCGGCACGGATGCTTCCCCCGCTCCACGCATCGGTGTAACGCTCCTCCCCGAAGGACGACGAAACGGAATATACCGATTCCAGCACCGCCAGGCGATCCCCCGCCACATAAAGCTCCAGCGCCTCGGCGGAGGCGTCCTCCTCCGCCAGCGGAATCATGGCCGTCTGTTCCATCGTCCCGCCATCCGCCCGGACAATAACGATATGGTTGTTCGAAAGAATATAGAGATACTCGCCGTCGGTTTTCACAACGTCGGCCTCGTCCACGCCGTCCACCTGCACATTGGTTCCGGAATAGCCGCTGTTGGTATCGCTTCCCTGTGCTCCCGCCATGTCGGCCGCGGTATCCGATCCGAAGGCGGCTTCGGGCATGGCGGTAAATTTATTGCCGAAATTAAAGTTGAAAAGCTCTTCCCTCGGTTCCATGGATTTGACCAGCGCATACAGGTCGTCGTAGTCCGCGGCCACCGAAACCTTCGCCGTATCCGGCAGCGGCAGGGGACGGTTCCGCCAGCCGAAATAGCCCGCGCCGGCGGCGAGCAGCACCGCCGCGCAAGATGCCGTGGCTGTCATCGCCAGGGCCCAGCGCCGACGGGACTTTTTCCCTGCGGGCCGCGACTTTTCCTCCTTCTGTGTGTCCTGCATCCGGACCTCCAGATGACGAAGCAGCGCTTCGTCCGGTTTGATCTTATCATTATCCCGGCGATAAGCGTCCTCAAACATCAGTAATCGCTTCTCCTTTCAGCGTGTCGCGCAGTAGAGCCCGGGCGCGGTGGAGACGGGTCTTCACCGTGGCCTCCTTGCAATCCAGAAGGCTGCCGATCTCCGCCACCGAGTACCCTTCGTAGTAATAGAGATGCACCACCGTGCGATAGGTTTTCGGCAGCCGCAGGACGGCGTCGTACACCTCGCCGGTTTCCTGCATTTCGGCAACCAGCGTATCGTCCATCGGCACGGTTTTCCGGAACCAGGCGGACATCAGCAGCGTTTTGCTGCAGTTAATGGTTGTCCGGATCAACCAGGCGCGGCGATGCTCCTCGTCCTGAAAATCCGGCGCGCTGCGGATATAACGGAGAAAAACCTCCTGCAGGATGTCGTCTGCGTCATACCGGCTTTTGGTACGCGCAAAGGCAAGACGGTACACCATATCGGCGTACCTGGACAGGACTGCGGCCGCAGAATCCATGGTCATGCCATACCCTCCTATCCGCCTTTCGGCGGCGATGCTCGGGAAGGGGCTATCACCGGCCTCTCCCTTCACATAAATAACACTCGTCAAGCCGGGAAAAGGTTTCAGCAATTTTAAATTTTTTTGGAAATAATCAAAACCACCCGTTGAACGGGTGGCTTGCACAGCCCCTAAAAGGGGCTATTA
>ERZ827520.3376-NODE-3376-length-13209-cov-3.937814_pt1 | contig 13209 bp, 12 predicted proteins | sample MGYA00519581_ERZ827520 | MGnify/ENA primary metagenome ERZ827520 (study PRJEB31778, sample SAMEA3449339) | human gut metagenome | biome: human gut; feature: human-associated habitat; material: faeces | place: United Kingdom | collected 2010/2012 ...
GGGTCCACTGGGGAGCGCGGGTCGAGCCCTGACGGGCGTGGCCGGTGCCCTTCTGCTTCCACGGCTTTTTACCGCCGCCGCGAACCTCGGAACGAGTGAGGGTGGACTGGGTGCCCTGGCGTTGATTCGCCAGATAATTCACAACCGCGCTGTGCAGGACGGCGGCGTTGGGCTCGATGCCGAACACCTCGGCGCTCAGCTCCATGGTGCCGCTCTGTTTGCCGGTCATGTCAAAAGTCGATACTGTAGGCATTTAGATTTCCTCCTTCCCTTAGGCCTTCTTGACGGAATCCGAGAGCATCACCACGCCGCCGCGGGGGCCGGGAACGGCGCCCTTCACAGCGATGAGATTGTTCTCCGCGTCAATCTTCACAACGGTCAGATTCTGCACGGTCACGCGCTCCGCGCCCAGATGCCCGGCGCCCTTCATGCCCTTGTAGACACGGGAGGGAGAGGAGCAGGCGCCCAGAGAACCGGCGTGGCGGGCCACAGGGCCGGTACCGTGGGATTCCTTAAGCCGCTGGAAGTTCCAGCGCTTGATAGCGCCGGCATAGCCCTTACCTTTGCTGGTGCCGACCACGTCCACGCGGTCGCCGCTGGCGAAGGTGTCGGCCTTGATGATGTCGCCGACGTTCAGGGCGCTGCAGTCGTCCAGACGAAATTCGCGCAGCGTACGCTTGGGAGCCACGTCGGATTTCTCAAAGTGGCCCTTCAGGGGCTTGGTCACGTTTTTGATGGAGATGTCGCCGAAGCCGATTTGAACCGCGGCGTAGCCGTCGTTCTCCACGGTCTTCTTCTGGACAACCACGCAGGGCCCCGCTTCGATGACGGTGACCGGGACGACGTTGCCCTTCTCGTCGAAGATCTGCGTCATGCCGACCTTCTTGCCGATGATAGCTTTTTGCATGTCTATACCTCCTTGGTTATTGGTTGGCCGCCCGATAGGAGGCCAACTTGACCTCGCCGGGAAATCTGACAAGCCGTTGCTTCCTTGCGGAGTTTACAGCTTGATTTCGATTTCCACGCCGGCGGGGAGCTCAAGGCCCATCAGGGCCTCAACGGTCTTGTTCGACGGCCTGAGGATGTCAATCAGGCGCTTGTGGGTGCGGGTTTCGAACTGCTCGCGGGAATCCTTGTACTTGTGCACGGCGCGCAGGATGGTGACGATCTCCTTCTCGGTGGGCAGCGGCACGGGACCGGAAACGCGGGCGCCGGTGCGGCGGGCGGTCTCCACGATCTTTTCGGCCGACTGGTCGACCAGCTGATGGTCATACCCCTTGATACGAATACGAATTTTTTCTTTGACTGCCACTGAAAAACGCCTCCTTAATAAATTGAGTTGGCGGGCGACGCTGAATCTGCACACACCGCCGGGTGTTTCGCGTCCGGCGGTAAAAAACCGGAAACATGCGAAGCAGGTTTTCCGGGTACGAATCCAGCGCCCTGACAGCGCGCGCACAGCCTGTCCTCACAACCCAAAGGACACGCCGAAGCCGCCGGCCCCAAAAGGCCGTTCGGCCGCGCGCAAGCGCTTTCAGTATTCCTTGTCGCCCGGTTTAAAATCGGACATACTCAGCGGAAAAACCGGCATGGCGTTACCGCGCAAGCCGCAACCTCCCGCGTCATCGCATATCGTGCAGTCTTGCCTGACCGGAGTTGCCGGACGCGCCCGCACCCCGCCGGAAAACCGGCAAAATGCGCGCACTAATCCCACGCTCTCACAGTCACGCCCGATTATAATACTATAAACAGGCGGGGAATGCAAGGCTTTTTTCATATTTTTTTAAAGTTTTTTCCGCTTTTTCAAATCCGCCGGAAAATCCATTACAATTGGTATATTTATCCATATAATATACTCGTACACACTCGCCATCCCGCCCGACGGCTTCCCGAACCGCCGCTGCCTGAACACCGCCGAATCAGACCCACCAGTGAACTGGTGGTTTTGATTCCGCCGTACCAAAAGAAACCCCGGTCGAAAACCAGCGTTTGATCGGCAATCCGGATGGTTTCCTTTGGGAAAATGTGATATACTACCTTTATATACGTTTTCATGTCCCCGGCTACCACGGAGGGGCCGCCTAGGGACAACAAAGGAGGAACCGCCATGCGGCTTTTACTGCTCGACGGAAACAGCATCGCCAACCGCGCGTTCTACGGCGTGAAGCTGCTGTCCACCAAGGACGGCCAGTACACCAACGCGCTGGTCGGCTTTTTAAACATTCTGCAGAAGCTGCGGGACGACGTACAGCCGGATGGGATCGCTGCGGCGTTCGACGTCCACGCCCCCACCTTCCGGCATAAGGAATACGCCGACTACAAGGCCGGCCGCAAGGGGATGCCGGAGGAGCTGCGCACCCAGATGCCGCTTATCAAGGAGCTGCTGACCCGGATGGGCTGCCATGTGGTGGAGCGGGAGGGCTACGAGGCGGACGATATCCTCGGCACCCTCGCCGACGCGGCGGCGGAGCAGGGCGCGCCCTGCTATATCGCCACCGGAGACCGGGATTCCCTTCAGCTTGTGCGGGACGGAGTGACCGTCCTGCTCGCCGGAACCAAAATGGGCCGGCCGGAGACCACGGTATACGATGTTCCCGCCATCCGGGAAAAATACGGGCTGGAACCGGACCAGCTGATCGACCTCAAGGCCCTGATGGGGGACGCGAGCGACCACATCCCCGGCGTTCCGGGAGTGGGCGAAAAAACCGCCCTCGATCTCATGCACCGCTTCGGCTCGCTGGACGCGATCTACGATGGGCTGGATACGCTGGATATCCGGGACAGCCTGCGGGCTAAACTCCGGGCCGGGAAGGAATCGGCGCAGCTCAGCCGCTGGCTGGGCACCATCTGCCGCGAGGTTCCGGTGGACCGGGAGGTAGCGCACTACGCCCTAGCCCCGGTGCAGAAGCCGGAGCTTGCCGCCCTGATGGCCCGGCTGGAATTTTTCAAGCTGATGGAAAAATGGGGCTTGGACGCCCTTTCTGCCGAACCCGCCGACCCGGTCGGGGAAGGAACGTCCCTTCCGGCGGGCATCCTTTCCGAAGGCGGGGAGGCGCTGCCCGCCCTGCTCGAAAACGTGGAAAAGACCAAAACGCTGGACGGGGTCGCCCTGTTCACGGACGGAGCGCTTACCGGCTTCGCCGCCGCGTTCGGCGGCCGGGCGGCCGTTATCCCGGCGGAAACGCCGGGCTTCGGCAAGCTGCTGGACGCGCTCTGCAATCCGGCGGTGCAGAAACGAACCTCAGACAGCAAGCCGCTGTGCGCCGCCCTCCTTGCCGACGGGCGGCGGCCGCAGGGGATTGGGATGGACACCCTGCTTGCCGGCTATCTGCTCAACCCGCTGGCCTCCGACTATTCCCTGTCCCGACTGGCGCAGGAATACGCCGTCCCTGTCCCGCCGATCGAGAGCAGCGAAGACTCCCCGGCCCCTTCGGGGACGGCGGCTGCCGAAGCGGCGATGCTTCCCGCCGTGGCCGACCGACTGGCGGCGGAGGTAGAAGAAAAGGGGATGGGCCGGCTGCTGCGGGAGGTGGAGATTCCCCTCGCGCAGGTGCTCGCCGATATGGAAACCGTCGGCTTTGAAGCGGACGCGCAGGGAATCGCCGAATTCGGCGCGGTGCTGGAAAGCCGGATCTGCGACATCCAGAGGGCGATTTACGAATCGGTGGGCTACGAGTTTAACCTGAACTCTCCCAAGCAGCTTGCGAAGGCGCTGTTCGAGGACCTCGGCCTCCCCGCCAAGAAGAAAACCAAGTCGGGCTATTCCACCAACGCGGAGGTGCTGGAATCCCTGCGGGACGCCCATCCCGCCGTGTCCATGCTGCTGGATTACCGCACCCTGGCTAAGCTGAAATCCACCTACTGCGACGGTCTGCTGAAGGTGATCGGGCCGGAGGGGCGAATCCATTCCTCCTTCAACCAGACCGAAACCCGCACCGGCCGTATTTCCTCCACCGAACCCAATTTGCAGAATATCCCGGTCCGGCAGGAGCTGGGCCGGGAGCTCCGCCGCTTCTTCCGCGCGCGGGAGGGCTGGCTGCTGGTGGACGCGGATTACTCCCAGATCGAGCTGCGGGTGCTCGCCCATATGGCGCAGGACGAAACCATGATCGCCGCCTTCAATTCGGACACCGACATCCACCGGGTGACCGCCTCCCAGGTGTTCGACGTGCCGGAGGAGATGGTCACTCCCCTGATGCGCTCCCGCGCCAAAGCGGTGAATTTCGGCATTGTGTACGGCATCGGCGCGCATTCCCTTTCGCAGGATATCGGGGTCTCCTACGGCGAGGCGAAGCGGTATATCGACCAGTATCTTTCCCGGTATGCCGGCGTGGCGAAATTCATGGACCGGATGATCGAGACCGCGAAGGAGACCGGCTATGCCGAGACGCTGTTCGGCCGCCGCCGTCCCCTGCCCGAGCTGCGGGCCTCCAACGCCGTTACCCGCTCGTTCGGGGAGCGGGTCGCCCGCAATATGCCGATCCAGGGCACCGCCGCTGACATTATCAAGATCGCCATGGTGCGGGTGCACGACCGGCTGCGGCGGGAAAACCTCCGTTCCCGCCTGATTTTGCAGGTGCACGACGAATTGATCGTTGAAGCGCCGGAGGACGAAGCCGAACGGGCCGCCCGGATCGTCCGGGAAGAGATGGAGGCGGCCGCCGACCTGTCGGTAAAGCTCGCGGTGGACGCGAACATCGGGAAAACCTGGTACGACGCAAAGGGGTAAGGACTCACACCCCCGCCGGGAGTATTTTATATAGGTAATAAGGAATAGTCGGACCGTTCCCTCGGTGTACAAACGGCACGATGAAGAGGGGAAAACACCCATGCAAAATATCTGCGAACATTGCGGGATGTACCGCGCCGACAAGCTCATTGCGCCGGATGGGCGGAGCATGGCCTGCCCGGAATGCGGTTTTGTTGTCCCGCTGCGCCGCCTTCCCCTGTTCGTCGTGACCGGCGCGAGCGGGGCGGGAAAAAGCACGGCCATGCGGGAACTGTACAAAACAGAATCCGCCTATCTGGTGATGGAAGCGGACGTCTTGTGGGAAGACCGGTACAACGACCCGGACGGACAGTACCGGGACTATTACGAACGATGGCTTAGGATGTGTAAAAGTATTGCGCAGGGAGGCCGTCCGGTGGTTCTGGCGGGCTGCGCCGCGCCGTATCCGATCGAGCCCTGTATGGATTCCTCTGTGCGGTATCTCGCCCTCGTGGCGGAGGATGGGGCGCTGGAAGCACGGCTGCAGGCACGCCCTCTCTGGCGGAACAGCGGAAGCCGGGAGGCTATCGCCGCCGCGCAGGCCTATAACCGCTGGCTGAAGGAAAATGCGGCCGACGCCGAACCGCCGATGACCCTGCTGGACAATACAGCGCTCTCCCCGGCGGAGACGGCCGCCCTCATCGACCGGTGGATTCGGAAGGGAATAGCCGCGGCGGCGGGAATAGCCGCCGTGGAAACATCAAAGGGGCTCCAGTAAGCGCCGGGAATGGAAAGGAGCGGACAAGGCCCATGGAGGAACAAAACAACAGTAACAATATGAAAAACATCCTGTTTGTCTGCACCGGGAATACCTGCCGCAGCCCCATGGCGGCGGCGCTGATGCGGCGGGCGCTTGACAAGCGCGGCCGGTCGGATATAATAGTGGAGAGCGCAGGCTTGGCCGCCAGCGGCCAGTCGGCAAGCGAAAACGCCGTAGCAGCCATGGCGGAGCTTTCGGTAGACATCTCCGCCCACCGTTCCCGTCCGGTCACGCCGGAGCTTCTGCGGCAGGCGGATCTGATCGCCGTAATGAGCCCGTCCCATGCGATGGCGGCGGTCTCCATGGGGGCCGATCCCTCCCGTATCCGGGTATTGGATATCCCCGATCCCTACGGCGGCAACCTGGCGCTTTACCGCCGCACCCGCGACGCGCTGGAACGGGCCGCGGAGGCGCTGGCCGACGCAATCGGCAAACCGGCGGACCCGGCGTAAAGCCGGACGGCCGATGGATGGAGACGACGCGAACAACGGACGAAGAGGGTTTTCTTTATGGATGAACACAGCAGCAAACCTCCTGCGGGCATTGCCATCACCCCCATGCACGCCGACCATCTCGACGATCTCGCCAATATGGAAAGCGCGGCTTTCTCCCGCCCCTGGTCCTATGACGCGCTGGCGGAGGAGCTGCAGAATCCCCTCGCGGTTTTTTACGTCGCCGAGGATGTGGAGGCGGAAAGCGCCGTCGGCTATATCGGGATGCATCACATTCTGGACGAAGGCTATATCACCAGCCTGGTGGTCCACCCCGGCCGCCGCCGGGAGGGAATCGCCTCCGCCCTGATGAAGGAAACCATCGAATATGCCGAGCGTCACGAGCTGAAGCGGATCACGCTGGAGGTGCGGGTTTCCAATGCGCGGGCGATCGCGCTGTATGAAAAGTTCGGCTTTGAAAAGGACGGCGTCCGCCCCGACTTCTACGATTCCCCCAAGGAAGATGCCGCAATATACTCGCTGTATTTTTAATCAGCGCAATTACAGAAAGGTGGCCGTCGTATGCCTCATGTACAGGTAAAGCTCTGGCCGGGACGCACGGAGGAGCAAAAGCGCGCCCTGACCGAAAAAATTGTCGCCGCATTGAAAGAAACCATGGGCGCGTCAGAGGATTATATCACCGTCGGAATCGAGGAGATTTCCTCCTCCGAATGGCCGCGTGCTGTATACAAACCGGAGATACACGACAAAATAGACCGTTTGTATAAAAAGCCAGGGTACTTTTACAGCGATGAGGAAATGAACGGCCGCTGATCCGTCGGGCCTTGAAAGCAATTGAAGCCCGGAAAAACGGGAAGGCCGATAGGGCGGCGCGGGGCGTTCCCCGTCGCCGCTCTTTTTTCACAATCCTTCCCTTCCTCTCCTCCCCTCCTTCCCGTTCTCCCGGCTCCCAGGCGCGCGGAATTGTTCCTTTGCCGCAAAACGTGTTGCGGCAATTTCGGCCGTTGGTCGAAACCGTCTCAAATTCAGCAAGGAATGGAGATCCTTATGAAAATTTTGGCAATCGAGTCCTCCTGTGACGAAACCGCCGCCGCCGTGGTGGAGGACGGGAGAAAGGCGCTGTCCAACGTTGTCGCCTCCCAGGTGGAGGAGCATCGCCTGTACGGCGGCGTCGTACCGGAAATCGCCAGCCGCCGTCATGCGGAAGCCATTTCCGGCGTGGTACGGCAGGCGCTGGAGGATGCGGATACGCCCCTTGAGAAGCTTGACGCGGTGGCGGTGACCTACGCGCCCGGCCTAATCGGCGCGCTGCTGGTCGGCGTAAACTTCGCCAAGGGGCTGGCGCTTTCCTCCGGGAAGCCGTTGCTCCCCGTTCACCATCTCCGTTCCCATATCGCCGCCAATTATCTCGCGTATCCGGAGCTGGAGCCGCCCTTCCTCTGCCTGGTGGCGTCGGGCGGGCACAGCCATATCGTCCGGGTGGAAGACTATACCCGCTTCACCGTCCTCGGCCGAACCCGGGATGACGCGGCGGGAGAATGCTACGACAAAGCGGCGCGGGCGATGGGGATGCCCTATCCCGGCGGAGTGGCGCTCGACCGGCGGGCCGCGATGGGCAACCCCGACGCCTATTCCCTTCCGCATCCGCGGGTGGAAGCGCCGGACGGCTCGCCGTGTTACGATTTCAGCTTTTCCGGACTGAAAACGGCGGTCATCAATTTGCTGCACAACGCAGAGCAAAAAGGGGAACCGGTGAACCTCGACGACCTCTGCGCCTCCTTCCAAAGGACGGCGGTGGACATGCTGGCGGGGAACACCCTACGCGCCGCGGAGGACTCCGGATTGAAAACGGTGGTGTTGGCCGGCGGCGTGTCCGCCAATTCCGGACTGAGGGCGCGAATGAAAGCGGAATGCCGCCGGCGGGGATATGCGCTGTATGCGCCGCCCCTCCCCCTCTGCGGGGATAACGCCGCGATGGTCGGCGCCCAGGCCTACTATGAATGGCTGGCAGGGAACACGGCAGGACTGGACCTCAACGCTTGCGCAACAATGCCGATTGAGGGCGGATTTTTTTGTTGAACCCTGTTGATTTGCAGGATGTCCCGGCCAAAAATGCACCTTTACCGACAAAACGTTAAAAAATTATCAAAATATTCACATTTTGGATATTGCGTAATTCCATCCGGATAGACTATAATAAAGCCTGATAGCGATTTTTTCCTGTAAAAAGGATACGGCCTTCTCACGAAAGCCGGGACAATCGAAAGGAGTATAGAAACGATGACGAACATGACGAACAATAAGTCTGTTCTTGACTGGATCGAGGACAAAGTCGCCCTGGTGCAGCCGGACAATATTGTCTGGATCGACGGTTCCGAGGAGCAGCTGGAAGCCCTTCGCGCCGAAGCCTGCCGGACCGGCGAAATGATTGAGCTGAACCAGGAAAAGCTGCCGGGCTGCTACTACCACCGCACCGCGCCGAACGACGTGGCCCGCGTGGAGGATCGCACCCTCATCTGCTCGAAAAAGGAAGAGGACGCCGGCCCCACCAACCACTGGATGGACCCGGAGAAAGCCTATAAAATGCTGTACGACATCGCGCGCGGCAGCTACCGCGGCCGGACGATGTACGTCATCCCCTATTCCATGGGTCCGGTCGGTTCCCCCTTCTCCAAGGCGGGTATCGAGCTGACCGACTCCATCTATGTCGTGCTCAACATGAGCATCATGACCCGGGTAGGCAAGAAGGTTCTGGACGTTCTCGGCGACAGCAACGACTGGGTGCGCGGCCTGCACTGTAAGTGCGACGTGGATCCGGAAAAGAGATGGATTTGCCAGTTCCCGGAGGACAACACCATCATCTCGGTCAACTCCGCCTACGGCGGAAACGTCCTTCTCGGCAAAAAGTGCTTCGCGCTCCGTATCGCGTCCTATCAGGGCAAGAACGAGGGCTGGCAGGCCGAGCATATGCTCATCCTCGGCGTGGAAAACCCGCAGGGCGAAGTGAAGTATATCTGCGCCGCTTTCCCGTCCGCCTGCGGCAAGACCAACCTCGCCATGCTCATCCCGCCGGAAGGCTATAAGAAGAAGGGCTATAAAGTCTGGTGCGTCGGCGACGACATCTCCTGGATCCGCAAGGGCGAGGACGGCCGTCTGTACGCCATCAACCCGGAGAACGGCTTCTTCGGCGTGGCTCCCGGCACCAATATGAAGTCCAATCCCAACGCGCTGATTTCCACCCAGAAGGGCACCATCTTTACCAATGTGGCCCGCAACCTGGACGACAACACCGTGTGGTGGGAAGGCCTCGACAAGAATCCGCCTGTCAACGCGGAAGAGTGGACCGGCAGCAAGGTCAACGGCCCGGAATACGTCGCCGAAGGCAAGAAGCTGGCCCATCCCAACAGCCGCTTCACGGCGCCGGCCGTCAACTGCCCCTGCCTGAGCAGTGAGTTTGAGAACCCGCAGGGCGTGCCGATCTCCGCGTTTGTGTTCGGCGGCCGCCGTGCGAAGCTGGCCCCCCTGTGCTATCAGTCCCGGGACTGGAACCACGGCGTGTTCGTCGGCTCCATCATGGCGTCCGAAACCACCGCGGCCGCGGCCGGTGCGGTCGGCGTTGTCCGCCGCGACCCGATGGCGATGTTGCCCTTCTGCGGCTACCATATGGCCGACTACTGGCAGCACTGGATCGATATCGGCGCGGGCCTCGATCCCGAGAAGGCGCCGAAAATCTTCAACGTCAACTGGTTCCGCAAGGACGACGAAGGCAACTTTATGTGGCCGGGCTTCGGCGACAACCTCCGTGTGCTCGAATGGATTCTCAAGCGCTGCGACGGCGAGGTAGACGCGCAGGAGACCGCGATCGGCTACATCCCCTATGCGAAGGACATCAATATCGAGGGCCTGGAAGGCGAGGTTTCCGAGGAATCGCTGGAGAAGATTCTCGATGTTGACAAGGAGCTGTGGGCGAAGGAAGCCGACGGTATTGAGGAATTCTACCAGAAGTTCGGCGACAAGCTGCCGAAGGAGCTGGAGGACGAACTCGCGGCCCTGAAGGCCAACCTGAAGAAATAAGCCGCAAGGCAATGGAAATCCCTCGCACCATACGGTGCGGGGGATTTTTACGTGTATTGATTGTATTTTATTGACAATAAAGTAATTATATGATATTTTTACTATTGAAAGTAAATTAAGGGTGGTGATTCCAATGTCCAGTCGTTGATTCTACAAAGTTAATATGAAAAATCGAAAAAGAAGGAGGTCGCATTTCTATGAAAAAATTTTTTATCAGTATTCTTTCAATAGTCATTTGTCTGAGCGCCTGTTTACCAATTAGTGCCGCTACCCCGAATGAAAGTTTAGAAGAGGTTGAAAATATAACCGCATTTATACAAAATGCAGATACTATAAAAGAAGAAGACAATTATCTACAAATATCAAAAACCACTTGTTTGAGTAACTGTAGCATCATATCAAGATCAGGCGATTCAATAAAAAGTTATTCAACGGAATTCATGAATATCGTTCCAGTCGATTCCGCCAAATTGGATGAAATAAAAAATGAAGTATATGCTGCGCGCTCTGGTGGAGGGAGCAATTACAAATGGATTAATGACAAGAGCCTGACTATAAAAATGAGTCTAACAATTTATTACGACGAAATCACTAGCGGCGGAGATACTTATGTCAATATGACTCGTATTGACGGCGAGGTTTCCGGTGCAGGAAGCGGAACGTATTTTTCTGGAGGCGTTCGTATGTCCTCTGCGAAAGCCAACATCACACAACAGGGATGTCTCATTGGCGGAGGAGCAACATTTAGCCAAACCGTTCGTAATGATTATAGCAAACAGCGAACTTGGACATACAGCCCTTCTAATTGGAAACCCGTTGCCGCTGTAAATGGAGGCTCTTTAGTGGGCGTTTCATATATAGTAACGCTTAGCCGTAATTCTGGTTCATGGGACACAGAACTGGATAATTTCTTATATGAAGCATAATTTCTTATGAAAGAGGCGGCGCCCTATGCGGAAAATTGGATACGGTATCAGTCTGTTTCTTTTAAGTATCGCAGCCTTTCTCTATCCTTTCCTGACCCACGGTATTCAGAGGGCGGGGATTGTCACCCTGAGCCTTCTTCCCTCCGCCCTGTTTTACTGGCTCTGGCCTCTGCTCTTCGGCGGCCTGCTTGCCGTGGCCTTCCTCCTGCGGGAAGGGTCGGTGGGGAGCGTTGTCCTGACCGGGGTTTTTGCATTGGTGAACCTGTCGGCGTCGTTGACGCTGGTATACGGCTTCCGGGTATTCTATCCCGTCTACAGCCCGCTGCTGGCCGGTGTGTTTGCCGTGGGCGCCCTGATTTCGGGATTCTCTCTTCGCCGAAAATCGCAGCAGAACGGCAAATGAGTCCATGCCACTCCCCCTCCACGCAAAACGATTGCTTTGCGTGGAGGGGGTTTTCTTTTACCGCCCATGCGCATAGTATTTCGGAAGGATTTTCCCGGTCTTTCGCCGCCGCTGCTTGACAATTTTCGCCCGCCGGGCTATAGTAATCCTTGCGGTCCCGCTTTCCTGCGGGCCGCCGGTCAGTTCGCGACCATCCTGACCGGACAGGGAACCCATCCCTGTCAGAATAAAACTAGGGGAAAAGAGTCCGCGGCGGAAACTCGCCGCGCGCTTTTCCTGTGAAAGGAAGACCTTTATGAAAACCAACAACGCCCTGCGCCGTCTGGCGGAGGCCGGGCTGATCGCCGCCATGTACGCGGCGCTGACGCTCGCCGTCCCGGCGGCCGCCTTCGGCGCGGTTCAGTTCCGCGTGTCGGAGATGCTTACGATCCTGCCGGCCTTCACCCCGGCGGCCATTCCCGGTCTGGCGGTCGGCTGCCTGGTCTCCAACCTCGTCGGCCTGATGATGGGGGCCAATCCCGCCGGGGCATGGGACATCCTCTTTGGCCCCCTGGCTACCCTGATCGCCGCCCTCCTGACCTATCGGCTGCGCGGCGTAAAGCTCAAGGGTCTACCGGTTCTCGCCACCCTGCCGCCGGTGCTGGTCAATGCGGTGGTGGTCGGATTGGAGCTAACGATCGCCTTCTATGGCTTCTCATGGACCATGTACGGGCTGAATATGCTGTATGTCGGCCTGGGCCAGCTTGCCGCCTGCACGGTCTGCGGCCTTATACTGTACACGGCGCTTGACCGTTCCGGCGCGGCAAGGGTTGTATTCGGGAAATAACCGCGCCGCACACAGAGGTATCCGCGCGGAGAAATGAATAAGGCAACGGCAAAAGGCATGGCGGTATTGGAATATATCCCATGCCTTTTGACTGTCCCGCCGCTTACGGGTCACGCCGCCGTCTTAGCGGCATCCGCCCGCCCCGGACAGGAAGCTGGCGTGAAAATACGATGCTTCCGCCTTTTCACGGCGGAATTTGTTTCTTAGCCGCAAAACGCGCCGCGGCAATTTCGACCGTTGGCTGAAACCGTCTCAAACTCAACAGGAAATGGAGATTTTTATGAAAATCGGTACCGTGGATATCGCCGGGCGCGCCGCGCTTGCGCCGATGGCCGGAGTGGCGGACCAGGCGTTCCGCAAGCTCTGCGTGGAGTTCGGAGCGGCCTATGTGGTGGGCGAGATGGTCAGCTGCAAGGGCCTTTGCTTCCATGATAAAAAAAGCGACGAGCTGCTCGCGCTGGATGACGCGGAGCGTCCCGCCGCCGTACAGCTCTTCGGGGACGATCCGGAGCTTATGGCCCGCGCCGCCGTGCTGGCCATGCGGCACAAGCCGGACATTATCGACATCAATATGGGCTGTCCCGCGCCAAAAATTGCAGGGAACCACTGCGGCAGCGCTTTAATGCGGGAACCGGAGCTCTGCCGGAAGATTGTCGCCGCCGTGGCGGGAGCGGTTCCCGTCCCGGTAACGGCCAAAATCCGCAAGGGCTATTCCGCCGGCGAGGTCAACGCGGTGGAGGTCGCCCAGGCGGTGGAGGCCGGCGGCGCGGCGGCCGTGACCGTCCACGGCCGGACGCGGGAGCAGATGTACGCCCCGCCGGTGGACTGGGATATCATCCGGGCGGTGAAGCAGTCCGTGTCCATCCCGGTCATCGGGAACGGGGATGTGACCGATGCGCAATCCGCCGCCGCGCTGTATGAGCATACCGGCTGCGATCTGATTATGGTGGGACGCGGGGCGCTCGGCGCGCCCTGGGTGTTTTCCCGGATCGAGGCGTAT
>ERZ827520.3384-NODE-3384-length-13188-cov-3.165080_pt1 | contig 13188 bp, 12 predicted proteins | sample MGYA00519581_ERZ827520 | MGnify/ENA primary metagenome ERZ827520 (study PRJEB31778, sample SAMEA3449339) | human gut metagenome | biome: human gut; feature: human-associated habitat; material: faeces | place: United Kingdom | collected 2010/2012 ...
AAAGCAGTTCGTCTGGGACGCCAGCCATGAGCTGAAGACGCCTCTTGCCGTGATCTCCGCCAACAGTGAGGTGTTGGCAGGAGAAATCGGAGAGAACCGCTGGCTGGGCTACATTCAGTCCGAAGTTCAACGCACAGACCAGCTGGTGAAGAATTTGCTGACGCTGGCCCGGATGGACCGGACGGGCCACCAGATTGAAAAGCAGCCCTTCGACCTGAGCAGAGCGCTCCTCAGCGTGACGCTGCCCTTTGAAAGCATGGCATTTGAGAGCGGAAAAACGCTGATAACCGATATTACGCCGGAAATTCGGTACAGCGGCGACGAAGAAATGCTCAAGCAGATGACGGTCATTTTGCTCGACAACGCCATGAAATATGCCAACGACGGCGGAACAGTGACCATTTCCCTTCTTGCAAAGGGCGAGAAAAAGGTCCTGCGGGTCCACAATACCGGCGCGGGCATTGAGCAGAAGGACCTGTCCCATATTTTTGAGCGGTTTTACCGGGCAGATGAGGCCCACAGCCGGGAAAAAGAGGGAAACGGGCTGGGTCTTGCCATTGCAAAGACAATTGTTGCCGCCCACAAGGGGAAAATTACGGCAGAAAGTGAACCGGGACGCTGGGCCTGTTTTACGGTTACGCTGTAACTATATGATTTTCTGCGGAAACCCCTTGAAATCTTGAAAGTAGTATAGTATAATACTTCCGTTGCACCTGCCGGTGTGATGGAATTGGTAGACGTAGTGGACTCAAAATCCACCGCTGGCGACAGCGTGCCGGTTCGAGTCCGGCCACCGGCACCATGGCGAGTGTTCTTACGGCATTTGAAAGTGCTGTAAGAACACTCGCTTTTTATTTATCCTGCAATCTTTGTTGGGGAGTAGCTTACGGCTACGCCCCTTCTTGTTTGTATCAGAACGTCCGGTCCCGGCAGAGCTGGAACATCCGGTATTTCAATGGAGCCGATGCAGTTGTAGTGTATGGTCAGCTTCTGAATGTATACTCCATTCTCCTTTTCGGCCTGATGAACTTCAATGTGATCGATTAGCTCATTAAGCATGCACGGCGTTAGCTTTCTCGCTCTGGTATATTTGCGCACGGTAGAAACGAACATATCCGTGCCTACCGTCCGACAGCTTTCCTTGTCAAGCTCAGTTCTGAGCACTTTTATCCGCCCTGCTAATCCACTCTGCTCGTCCTCATATTGTTTATTCATTTTTGAAAACCGTTCGTTAGAAATTTTACCGGACACGTTATCCTCATACATTCGATCAAACAGTTGATCGATCTCTTTGTCGCGGGCCAATAGAGAATTGTATTCTTTTTTCTTTCTTTGCCGCTCAAGTTCTATCGTCTGCTGAGAATGCCCCATAACCGCTTTGACAAATTCATCCTCATATTTGCTCGCGAATTTTGTGAGCCTGCGGATTTCTCCCAGAACGACCTGTTCCAGAAAGTCCACACGGATGTAATGGGTAGAAGTGCAAGTGCCCCGGTTGCCTTTGTAGTTGGAACAATTGAAATACTTGATATCCGGGTTGCCTTGATTGAAGTGGTAATGCAGATTGTGTCCGCAGTCAGCACAGACAAGCAGACCGGAGAACATATTGGTTTCTCCCTCATTCGTTTTCCGCTTACGGATTTTACCCCGCTTCTGCTGCACTTTTTCCCAGATGGCACGGTCAACGACGGGATCATGTACGTCCTTAAAGATAACCCAATTGTCACGGTCGTTCTCAATTCGTTTTTTATTCTTATAGGATTTGCTGTACGTCTTGAAATTCAGGACATCTCCACAATACTCCTGCAAGGAAAGAATCTTTGTGACGGTAGAACTGTTCCACTTTGTTGGTGCGGCATCTTTATGCTTGCCGGGACGATTAACGCCTCGTGTTTGCCAATAAGACATTGGCGTCAGAATGCTGTCCTGTTCCAGCGCGGCGGCAATTTGTTCTGTTCCAAAGCCATCTATCGTCATTTGATAGATACGGCGGACTACAGTGGCAGCTTTTTCATCTACTACCCAGCGCTTTGGATTTTCAGGATCTTTCATATAGCCATAAGGCGGTTGGCCCATCGGCTCCCCGGCGTTTCCTTTGATCTTGTTGCTGATACGCCGTTTCTTGCTGATATCGCGGGCGTACCACTCATTAAATAGATTACGGATCGGTGTCAGTTCATTTTCTCCCTCGGCAGTATCCACATTGTCGGAAACCGCGACAAGCCTGATGTCGTGATCGGGGAGAAATTCCTCCGTGAGTTTTCCAACCTCAATGTAGTTTCTGCCCAAGCGCGACATATCTTTTACGAAAACAGCCGCCGCATGACCTTCCTCAAGTTCCTGTATCATTGCTACATAACCGGGGCGCTCCATTGTAACACCGGAAATTCCATCGTCCGAGAAGTGGACAAAGTTGGTATATCCCTTTTCTTTGGCAACCTTAATTAAAAGCTTTTTCTGATTGCTGATACTGTAACTTTCACCCTCAAGATTGTCATCGCGTGACAGCCGCTCATAAAGAAAGGCCGTGTCTTCCCGGTTTTTTCTCCTATTTGACCGTTTCATAAATTCCCCTTTCTGGCAGTCAAATAAGCAGTATTTACAGGATAAGGTATACCATATCGACCGCCGATTGTCACGCTTGCCGCGTTGTCTATTGTTAAAGCCGCTCTGCGTCGGCCCTCATCAGCTTTATTAAAATGGTCCCCAGTGTGTCAGGCCCTTCTGTTTGAAAAACAGGTTCGACAATGAAACTCTTACCGTCCACCTTATAGGTGGATGTTTTATCTAGACGGTTGTGCCCGGAAGCTCCGGGTGGAATGTTGCTGTTGCATGCAGCAGTATTTACATTTTTCATTGTTTGCCTCCGTTAGAAACAAAAGACAAAAACAGCCACGCCGTATTTTTCATTCTTGCAGCCCTGTCAGGCGACACGACAGATTTACGACGTGGCTGTCCCTTCGTTTCGATTTGCTTTTTATGTTTACAGACATTCCAGACGAACAGGCGGCGTACCTGTTACCATAGGAATTGCACCTCCCCCCATGCTGATGGCGGGCCGTTCTCATTGCCTGCGACGGTTTTATCACGCTCGGACTGTGACTGAACGGAAGTTTCATTACATACAGATCATCGCCACAGAGCCGCCTTGCATCTGAAAGACGCTGCTCTGCCTGCGGCGCTGGTGTTTTTTTCGCTCCCTTTCCGTTACGCTGAAATCCAATCACCCTCTCACACGTAAGGAAAGATCGTGGCGCACCCGCCGCCCGGCTCCCTGTATGCCGCTGCTTGCGGTATGTATCCGGGTTGTCTCTTATTCGATTTTCAAGGTTCAGCGAGGAAAAATATCTCCCTCATAAGCCTTTTCATTTTTGAGAGATTTGTTGCATCCCCTAAGAACGGATTTTCAGGAATACCTCTATATTTTTAAGGGCTTTGTTGATAGAGCGCGTAATCTGACTTTTGTTTACACACTCAGATCGTGCGATTTCGGCATTGCTCATACCTAAAAAGTAGCGGGCATAGATGCGTTTGGCTTGCTTGTCCGGTAAGGCGGCGATAGCGGCGTGGAGCCGCTCAACCGTCACTTTTCGCTCATAAATTTCGCAGGGAGACAGAGACACAAGCAGAATGTCATGCTCAATGCCGTCGCCGCGATCCAGAGAATAATACGCCTTGTGGCGGTATCTCCGAAGATAATAGGCGGCTTCGGCGTGTTCGCAAGAATCCATGAGCGCCGCAACCTCGTCCGGCACCTCAACAATGCAGTCGGCGGTATAGAAATCGGGATAGTATTTCCGTAAATTGATTTTGACCATCTTATATTCCTCCGTTTCAATTTTTGGGTCTAGGCAAATCAAAACAGAGGATGGAGGAGAGCGGCAGCGGTAAAAAATATGACGTACAGACCTGGCACAGACTTTGGGCCAAGCTGGCTCAAAGTGATGGGGCTTGTCATTTGATACCGAAACGAGAAATAAAAAAGCACCTATGCAGGAAAAGTCCTGCAAGGTGTTAAATGTAAAATGGGCATAGTAGTCGCCCATAAATTTAATGGAATTTTTGAAATTATGAAGGATTAGGCTGTCAGCTAAACCAAACCGTTACGGTGGTATAACGGTTCCTCCCATGCGAAAAGCATCGACTTCGGGTACATAGAGATCTCCTGTCCCAATACCGCTGCTGTATCAATGGTTGAAAAGAGCGCAATTATCACGCCCTCTGAACACCATCTTTTCAGAAAGGAACAGCGGCCTTGAATTTTATTTTCAAAACCGCTGCTTGGTTTCTAAATATGCAATTTTAGCATACTTAAATAATCTGCCAAAACTGCGGTTTTTTTTATTGCCGCAGACGGCAGATTATATATCTTACTGATGTAATATTCTTCTAATTGCCAACAATTTTTATTATTTCCTTGGCTGCTTGAACGGGTGAAATATTACTTACATCAATATGAGTAGTATGCATTTTTTGATACAGTGGAAGCCTGTCCAAGCTTCTTTGTAAAACATCGGACGTTCTTTCACCATTTTCGATGGCCCTATTGAGCCTTTGTGTAAGCGCCTCTTCTGAAACAGACAGGGTGATTCTGTATACGTCAGTATTTGTTAAATTCAATCTATCCAACAAACTATTTATGATAGCTTCCTGATGCATAACCCAACAAAATATTACGTTTTCATACTCCGAGCAAGATAGAAAACTATTTAGCATAAAACAGATATTGCTTTCTACCATATGTTTTGTCTCATCTGTAACTTGGAAGGGATTCATGTACCAACACCAATCACCATCCAAAAATACACTTGGCTGCAATAAGCCGAGAAGTTCTTTGCAAGTTGATGTTTTCCCGACTCCCATTGTTCCGTTGATAAAAATCAGTTTCTTCATTTTTTCTCCTGTTTCATTGCCAAAAGCATAATTGTGTTCTCAACGCCCCATACTTTTTTGACAGACTGAAACCCAGATTCGGTTAATAACGACATTTCGTGTTCTACCGTAAAAGGAATATCATAGTGATAGAGATCTTCCGTGAGATTATGATCCGTCAGGAGTTTTTCTCTTTCCGATAAAAAATGTGCCTCCATGTCACTGTCATTGGACCCAACCATATAATCACATTCAATAAAAACTCCATTGCTTTTTAGCGAGCGGCAAATATTGGTGTAGAGCTTCTGCTTCTGCGAATGAGTAAAATGATGAAGGGACATGACAGATATAACGGCATCATATTTTTTCGCACCTATATCCACAGTCAAATAGCTACCATTGATTAGATTAATTGAATACTTTGAATATTTCGCAGCTAGTTTCTCCAACATTTTATCCGCAAGGTCAATCCCCGTTACATCTATTGCTGGGAATTTTTCAAAAATAGACTCCAATTCTAATCCGGTTCCGCATCCAAGATCTAATAATGTTTTTGCATGATCCGGAATATATTGGGCTATTTTGCGATAGCATTTATCCCCTCCGTCGATGTTCTTAACCTGTTGAGCGTCGTATATTTCCGCTCGTGTGTTAAAGAAAGATTTCATCTTTTCTGGTACTTCGCTCATTTTTTACTCTCCCATTTCAATAGAAAATCGCTTGAAAGCATTTTTTATTAGCTGAACGACTTCTTTCGGCGGTAAATTGATATCGTCTGACACGATCTGAGTTGCGATTCCGTGTGAATAAAGCCAAACATCCCGAAATAAACTTCGAGCCTTCTCTAAGCTAAGTCCCGTTCTTTCTTTGGCATTCATAATGGAACGCTGGTTCCAATCAGCATCAAGGATTTCTTCGATACTTTTTCCCGCACAATTCTTATCCATAAAAAGAGTGTTGAATATATTCTTTTCTTGTCTTGCAAATTCAATGTAAGCGATTCCTTGCGTCAACAGACGGTTTTCATCGCTCATTCGGGCCTCCATAAACATGTTATAGTACAAGTTGAGTTGAGTAATGACATCTTGTTTGAGAGAGTCCATATTTTCATAGATACGGAATAAAGGTTTTGTCGAACAATTCAGCTTGGAAGCGATACTTCTGGCGTTTACATTTTCCATGCCTTGCTCTCGCACCAAGGAAATAGCGGCGCTCAAAATTTCCTCTTTATTGGTCATTGGCTTTGGCGGCATTGCAAAATTCCCTTCTTCGTTTGGATAACGATGTACTATAATCTAAACTGGCTTTCAAAGAAAACAAACTGTGCACAAATTGGTAACATATGTTGTGCAACGCATGTTACCATTATATCAAATATTTGCATCCTGTCAATAGGCAGCAAACTGCTTGGGCCGCTGAAATAAAAAATTATGTTTGATAAAGAAATTTAAAACTTCCCTTTGCCGCAGATAATCCGTTCTCCAGCAAAGCGGCCAATGCGGACGCTTTCTCCTTTAACTGCTCCGGCGTCCATTTGAAGATCCCCGGGTCATATAAAAAACAGTAAACTGACAAAATGATTTCTGCCGTTTCTTGCGGTTTGTCGCAGTAAAATAACTTTTCTTCCACCCCTTGCCGGATAATATCCGCTACGATTGGGGAAAGAGAAGACAATATCTTCGCGAGCGATTTTTGGTGGATAGCCGCATTTTGCTGCTGATGCAGATAATGGTCCATAGCAAGCATACTGGTTGAACTGCGGTAGCTTTGAAATAGGAGCGCAAATTTATGGGTCGCAGTAGCATGGCTGCGGTTGATCAGGACTTTGCACTTTTCAATAATCTGATTATATTCCCGCTCCACAAGCGCATCAAATATTTCATCCTTGGATTTGTAGTAATAATAAATGCTACCTTTGCCAATGCCTGCGGTTCTTGCGATGTCACTTACGGAACAAGATATTTCCCCACCCTGTTCAAGCAGTGTCTTCATGGCATCTAGTATGAGATTTGCCTTGTCCATGCTTTTCACCTTCCTATCAACATCATTATAGCGCAAAAAGATATTGTTGACCAGCGGTCGAAAAAATAGTATAATTTAATTATTCGACCGTTGGTCGAAAAGAGATAAATGTATAATAAGGAATGAAAAACAAATGGTTATGGCTATCATTGCAGGTATTCTGCTCGCAGCAATTGTTGTAAATTTGATTATCGTTCTGGTCTGTGCTGTTAAAGTTGTAATTTACAGGCAAAAAGAGGACTCGTCGAGAACGACGAAAGTGCGTTTGAAAAAAACCGCCATCCTCTTAGCCAGCTTGGCTGTATTAATGACAATTCTCATTACGCTCAGCCAATTTGTTGCCCACACGCCGCAGATACTGGATCCAAGTGGGAAAGTACAGGCAAACAGTATAGCGGAACTCAGCAAAGTCGAGTTGAACGGTCATCAGGAATGGATTACCATTCGGGGAAAAAATCGAAGCAATCCGGTGCTTTTATTTTTAGCCGGGGGCCCAGGGGGAACGCAGATGGCAGCAACACGCTATGCGCTTGCAGGTCTGGAAGAACATTTTGTTGTTGTAAACTGGGACCAGCCGGGTAGCGGCAAGTCATACAACGCTGTTTCAAACGAGACAATTACGGTTGATACATATGTCAAAGACGGCCTTGCTCTTACCGACCTTTTGCGAAAACGCTTTGGAACTGAGAAAATCTATCTCATGGGAGAATCGTGGGGCAGTGCACTGGGGATTTTTCTGTCAGACGTAGCTCCCGAAAAATATCACGCCTTTATTGGTACCGGCCAGATGGTAGACTTTAAAGAGACAGAAATAACAGACTACAAAAAGGTGATGGAGCTGGCAAAGGCAAGAAACGATGAAAAAACTTTGCAAAAGCTGGTTACCAATGGTATGCCGCCTTATTATGGTCAAGACGTTACATGGAAGTCAGCTGTCTATCTGAATTATCTGTCTGATTATATGGAAAAAGGCCCTCAGATAACCAACGGCGGTTATCATACATTGAGGGATATGCTGTCACCGGAATATGGCCTTGTGGACTCCGTTAATTATCTTAGGGGTGTGATCCATACCTTCAATCAGGTGTACCCGCAGCTTTATGACATTGATCTGAGAAAGAAATATGCAAAGCTGAAAATTCCGGTTTATTTCTTCCTTGGAAGGCACGATGCGAACGCTCCGGTTTCCTTGACACAGCAATATTATGATTCGCTTGTTGCCCCCCAAAAAGGTCTTGTATGGTTCGAGCATTCAGGACACAGCCCGTGGATGAACGAGAGTAAGCTTTTTGTAAGCCAAACGGTTCGTGTGTTTTTGGGGAAATAATTAAGCTACATTCCTGATTTAGAAATTTGCGATAAGATTAACCTGTACTTAAATTGAACAAATAGTATATACATAGAAACGGCATCGATTTCTTATTGGGAAATCGATGCCGTTTCTATGTATATTTCTCTTTGGCAAGCCGCCGACTGCTGTTGATGGAAGAGTTTAGTTGGAGAGAAGCTAATATCTAAGTAGACGGTTCAGTTTGTGGGGAAGATTATAAAAATCCTTTCTGTACGGCAAATTGCTTTGTTATTATTGCCTGTCCCATATCATGAGATCATCCATAATTTTACTTGCGCATTATTTTGTGTTTACGGAACCATCAATAGATGAAATAAGTTTCATCAATAACCGCATATTAGGCATATTGACACCAAGGGAACAACCCGTCGCAAAAATCTCTTTAAAATTCTGCACCATTTCATCAATGCTGTCCACTGCATGGGCCGTATATCTTTGCATGGCAGGATTTTTGGTGAAATTCAGTCGGAACATCGGGCAGAGTACAAAAAGCGGTATGGACATCATTTTTACCTCGTCATACTTCTTTAAATCCACACCTCGCTTTTCACAGATCTTATAGCACTCCCGCATGGCTTTGAATGATATTTTGATAAGACGTTTATCATTCAGCAGACGGCTCATATCGTGATATTTTGCAAGAGCTGCTCCTAATGGAGCCGATCCTACATTATGAACCCACAGCCAATGTAGTGGGGTCGCTTCGATGTTAGGAATGATGTCGCAGCTTTTGAACATCTCGGTCACACTGTTCAGAAGCGGCTGCTGCTCCTGATCGACCGCCCCGAGCATGACGTCGTTTCCCAAATTGGCCCAGAGCTGATTGCCGCGAAAAGTTCCGCCTCCGCCTGCGTATCCTAGAACATAATGGCTTTTGCCAAGTATTTTGTCAAATTCGCCGCTCATGTTCCAATCAAGCGTCATAAGAAGGTAATTTGCGTTTGGGGCTTGCGCGGTCAGCGCCCGTAGTGCTTCCGCAAGCTGAAAGGTTTTGACAGGGACGATAATCAAATCATAATTATCGCTCGCATTGGCTACACAATGATAAGTATAACTGCCGTTTGTGTTTTGATGCTTTTTATCCTGCCGCTCATCAATAAAATCGAAGGTAATTTCCTTTTGGTCCAAAAGCGTCAGCTTTTCCTGACGAACATAGTGAAAAACATGATGCTTTTTGGATAAGGCACAGCCATACAGCGACCCGATTACACCGGTGCCAACGATCAATATATTCATATCAATACTCCTCTATTCAAAATTGTAAAGAAACGAGAACAAATCTGACTTCGCTTTCAATGCGTTTGTGAGAAAACCTTTGAAAGCCCTTAATTTTACGGGCATTTCTTCCGGACCCCAACCAAATATATCTTCGTCGAAATAAAAGTTTGTTAACGTGAGAATCATTTGTGCTGTCTCAAGCGGGTATTCTGCTTCAAATATTTTTTCATGGATACCTTGCGCAATGACTTTCGCATATAGAGGTGCTAAGGATTTAACCAGAGCTGCCATCAGCTTTTGATGAAAAATGGTATTTGACGAGGTGTTGATGTTTTCCATGCTTTTTTTGTTGTCTTGAAATAATGCGGAGCAGGAAAGAATAAGACTCTTAAAATTGACCTCTGCGGACATGTTATCATCTATTTGGCAGGAAACCTTTCCGTAGCAGTCTTTTGAGCACAAAGCTACGGCCGCGTCTGCGCATTGCTCTTTGGTTGTAAAATAATGATAGAGAGCTCCTTTTGAAATTTTCAGCTCCTTAACAATCAGCGAAAGTGTTGTGTTCTCATACCCATTTTTCATAAAAATATCAAAAACCTGTCTTGCCAACTCATCACGTTTTTCTTCATAGTGAATATTTGATCTGGACATGACGTCATTCCTCCCATATAATTAAACCGGCCAACGGTTTAATTATATGGGAGGACTTGTCGTTTGTCAACACCGAATAAAATCATTTAGAGTGTGTAAGAAAGCTCACTATCTGGATGGAGACACAGCAGCATATGTTCTTGTTATGCTAGTCTGCTTTTGTGATTTCCCTGTATTGAGTATTCATACTGGATTTTGCAAGAACCAGCTCTTTGTGTAAGCGCGTTGCCATAAAAACGGTAATTACAGCGGAAAGCCCATCCGCAATTGGCTGTGCGTAAAGAATACCGTTGATTCCCCAGACCATCGGGAGCAATAAAACAATCGGCACAAAACAGATTCCCTGCCTGCATGAGCCGAGAAAGAATCCTTCTTTTCCTTTTCCCAATGCAAGGAATAGTGACGAGTAAACGGTGGAAAAGCCAAAGAGCATAAAAGAAATTCCATTTGCTAACAAAGCATTCTGTCCAATTCGAATCATTTTCGTATCGCCCTTCGTGAATTGGGATACGACCGCCGTAGAAAACAGTGCCATCACCAATCCGAAAATAACACAAAACACAGTTGACCAAATTGCAGAAACCTTTGTTGCTTCATGCAAACGATCGAATTTTTTAGCTCCGTAGCTGTAACCTGCGATAGGTTGAAAACCTTTGATAAATCCGAATACGATTAAACTCCCCATAGCAATGATTCTGGTCACAGAGCCCATTCCTGCGATTGCAGAGTCACCGTAGCTTTTTGCCTGCGCATTGACCAGTACGATAGACAGGCTTGTAAGCAACTGGAAGATTAGCGTAGGAACGCCGATTTTAAAGATTTCAGACAGAATGTTTTTGGAAAAACAGCATTCACTGATTCTAAAGCTGAAAACGCTTTTTTTCCTAAAAATGTAGGCTAAATAGACTAACGTAGAAACGATTTGAGAAATAACAGTGGCAATAGCGGAACCAGCCACGCCCAGATGTAGCGTATAGATAAAGATGGGTTCCAAGGCCATATTTAATACCGCACCTGTTAACAAGGCGCACATCGTAGTTTTGGCAGCGCCTTCGCTTGTCACGATGTTATTCATTGTTACATTGAACACATTGAAAATGGAACCTATGATAAAAATGCTGGAATAAGTCATCGCATAGGGTAAAATACTCTCTGTGGCACCTAAAACTCTTAGAATTGGCTTTAGAAAGATTATAGTGAATAAGATCATTACAATTCCCGCGAAAACACTGCTGTATAAAGCTGTGCTGGCAACTCGGTCAGCAGTTTCTTTTTCTCCGCGTCCCAGCAATCTGGAGAGATAGGATGCTGCGCCGTTTCCGAACAACAAGCCTAATCCCACGACTACCTGTCCCAGTGGAAATGCTACGGAAATAGCCCCCATCTGGCTGGTTCCCAGTCCCCCCACAAAATAAGCATCCACCAGATTGTATAAGGCGTTAATCATCATGCCAATCATGGTGGGAAGCCCCATTGCCAACAGCGCTTTCGGTATTGGCGCGCTCCCCAATAATTCCATCTTCTTGTTTTGACTGTCCATAAATATCCCCTTTCTCTTGACAGATAGTGAAAAATTAAGTACTATAATTACTAGTACTAAGTTGAGCGAAACATATAATACTATAAATTATAGTACTTGTCAAGATAGTAATGGAGGGCTTTTTATGGCAACGATTGATTTGATCGTATTGGGGATGCTAAAACAGGAACCCCGGAGTGCCTATGAACTTCAAAAGTTAGTGGAGTACCGCAATATTTCGAAATGGGTAAGAATTAGCACCCAATCTATTTATAAAAAGGTTATACAGTTGGAGGAAAAGGGATATATCAAAAGCAGCATTGTAAAAGAAGGTAAAATGCCGGAAAAAGCTATTTACTCTTTAACAACTACCGGAGAGGAAGAGTTTGAGAATTTGATGGAAGAAATCTCCGAAAGTCCCATTCACTTTTTCTTGGATTTCAACGCAGTCATCGTAAATCTGGCAAGTCTTCCGCCGAAAGCGCAGAAGACCTGTCTGTCGAATATCGAAGCTCAGGTCAAAATGCTTAGATCCGAGCTGGAGGAAAGCCTCCGCACAAAAATAGATGTCCCGGAAATTCCAAAGACCGGTATGGCGGTTCTACAGCAACAGTTAATGTTGGCTCAGACAATCGAGGCATGGGTTGCCTCATTAAAAGGAATTTGAAAAAGTATTGTTCAATTGATTAGACTTTGCCAGTAATAATGGCCTTAACGTAATATTATTAGTGTTTTCTCAGATTAATTTCGACCATTTTATATTCCTCTGTTTCGCTTTTTGGGTTTAGGGGAATTGAAACAGAGGAATGTTGGGTACCGGCAGCGGGTTGAACGTTTTTTGCACGACAAAAAGGCCCACTTGGGCATAACCCAAAAGAGTCGTTTGCAGAAAGGCAAGTTGACATATCCCGCTTTTTTATTTTATTAATTCCTGTTGATAGGAAGAATTATCCTCGAAACCATGAAGACTTTTTTGACGAACTACCGATTAAAAAGGGACATGGTAGATACCCTTTCATTGTAGCTTAGGTATAAGCCGCTGTCTAGCATGGATTTTCCACGTTATTTCAGGGGTCAAACTCATTGTAGCAAGCAATGCATCGTGGTACCCACGATGCTAATTTCCCAATTTTTCGCTTGCGCGAAAACCGGGAAATTGCTTGTTGGTGGCAGGCCCCCAATCCCCTTTGATCGCACAATAAATTGTGCGGCTACACGTCCTGCGGACGCTTAAAGAGCACGAACAACTCAACGCTGTTCGCGCTCTTTTTAGTCTTTGCATTCACCGGAACTGCTCAGTCGGGATTGTAGGTGCCGATGGACGTTTCGATCTTAAAACGGTCGGAAATCTTGAAGAACATCTTCACATCCGGGTCGTTGTCCAGGGCCACCGCCACCGGCTTCTCTACCGTGGAACTGTCGTAAACCACATAGTCATAGACGCTGTGTTCCACCTTTACGGCGTTTCGATCCAGGTTAGCAAGCAACTCCGTGGTGTCGAAGATTTCCTGCACATAATATTCCTGGCCATCCAGCTTCACATAACGGATACCGT
>ERZ827520.3389-NODE-3389-length-13165-cov-8.579558_pt1 | contig 13165 bp, 5 predicted proteins | sample MGYA00519581_ERZ827520 | MGnify/ENA primary metagenome ERZ827520 (study PRJEB31778, sample SAMEA3449339) | human gut metagenome | biome: human gut; feature: human-associated habitat; material: faeces | place: United Kingdom | collected 2010/2012 ...
ATGCAAGGTCGTTCTGGCGCATGGCGGCCTCCAGAAAGCCGAACTGCTGCATGAGACTCTTGGACTTCTGGGACAGAAGTGAAAAATCGTAATCGATCTGATTGATCAGGCGCAGGGCTGTCTCGTCGCGGTAAAGGTTCGGATACAGCTCCGAGCACATTTTCCGCCCGTAGAGTGGAATGACGAGCGTTTCCTGCACGGTATTCTTCTCAATATGGTATTTCATCGCTTCCTCCGTATCAGTTAGTTGCATCTAACTGTTGTGCTGTCAAAACACCGCCGGGGCGGTTTTCTTTATTTTGACACAGCTTTCGGCTTTTTTCAAGAGGGTGGGACAAATGCGGTATATTTTTTTCAAACCGCTTGCAAATCACGCCCATATCGTGTATAGTAGCAGACGGAAAAGCACAAGATTTTGCTTTTTCTAACAATTTGATATTGCCATCCGATGTACAGTAACCGAAGCATGCCGCAGGGCAGGCTTCGGCGCAAGAGAAAGGGAAAACCACTCGACCGGAGCTGTGCGCACAAGACCGTTCCGAAGCAGCGAAAGCTGTCTGGGTGAAAGCCAGTCATTGCGGATTTATCCGCGAGAAGGCAGGAAACGGGCGCGGAAACAAAGAGTTTGTTTCCAGAGTGCAAGTCAGAAGAACTGCTGTCTGCGCCGCATTCGCGGCGAAAAGGATGAATGCGTGGGACGAGCTCTGCCTGTAGCATTCGGAACAGGTGCGCCGTTTTTCCTCACAGGAAAAGCAGCGTATTTTGTTTCTGTGGAGATCCGCCCGCCATTTTGTCAAGAATGGCGGACTTTTGTTTCTCCCAAAGCCGTCTGCGCCCCCTGTTTCCGCTCCTATTTAATAAGGAGCTTGCGATAGATATTTTGATTCTGGAGGAAAAATGTATGAAGAAACGAATTCTGAGCCTGCTGCTCGTGCTCGTGATGCTGCTGAGCCTGCTGCCCGCAGGCGTTCTGGCAGCAGAGGGCGATGTCAGCGTCACACTGTCCGGTATGCACGACGCACAGGTCAAGTCCCTGAAGCTGTATACCTACATGGACGGCGTGAAGGGAGCGGACGATCTGCTGGCCGAAAAGACAGCCGCAGACGGCGCGTATACCATCGACCTTGCGCCCGGCGCTTACTGGGTTGACGGCTATGACGCAAACGGCGACTGCAACGGCGGTGTATCCATCAACGTCAGCAGCGACAGCAGCAGCTTCAAGCTGCAGCGGATGTATCAGATCTCCGTCAACCCCAGTTCATGGGTTAAGGACACAGACTATACTCTTTCGCTGCGCGTAACCGACGCCTCCGGTGCAGAGCGTAAGGCGGAGTTTGGCTCGGCCGTAAATTGGGGCAAGACCTACACAAGCTGCCTGTTTGTCGTTGGTGATACAGTCAGCGTGACAGCCACGCCGAACGCGGAAACGCATCCGAACTACAACCCGGCTACCGCTTCCAAGACCCCGACGATGAACGACAGCCTCAGCCTGACCTGCAAGGAATTCGTCACGGTCACGGTCACAGCGCCGGAGGGCTCGACCATCGACGCCGGTACGCTCGCAAAATACTATGTGTTCAGCTTCCTTGAGCCGTTCGCGCGTTCCGTCGAGGACGGCACGGCCACATTCCATCTCGACAAGAACACGGATTACTTCTACCGTGTCCGCCATCCGCAGGGTGCAACATACTGGAACTACGTCAGACTGAGTGCCGACGCAGCGTACACGGTCACGGAAGAGGATCTCGGCCTGACCGGTGATTTCAGCAAGAGCACGATCTATCATTTTGAAAACAACGTCTACGACCGTGCAGGTATTTACCTGAACATCAACACCAAGGGCTATAAAAACATGGCCGTTGGCGAGACGTTTGAACTCAACTCCTTCCGCAACTGGTTCGCGATCGAAAGCTTTATGAACGCCAAGGTCGCACTGCCGGAGATGCACTATCAGGTCATCGATGTGAACGGCAATGCCAGCGACGTCGTGACCATCACGCCGAACGCGCTGAACAGCAACGTCGCTGTGATGGAGGCCAAGCACGAGGGCACGGCCATCGTGCTCGTAACCTATGACGCAATGACCCATATGGCTGGCCAGACCAGCACGCCCTCGCATCGCTTCTCCGCCATCTGGCCGGAGTTGACGGGCGTGTTTGTCGTGAATGTCGGCGCGGACGGCAGCGCCATCCAGACCAATATGAATCTTGACCGCATGGATGCGGTCATCGAGAAGGATGAGGCGCGGCAACTCGATGCGGAGCATGACATTCTGTTCTACACTGGAACAGAGGGTGCAAGTTACAGCTTCAAGCCCGAAGCGGGCTGCACCGTGAGCGTCCTGCGCCCCACCGTGACCGCTGCGTCTATGACGTATTCCGGCGGCTTCACAAACACTGGCGTCACAACCGCTGAAGACGGCACTGTGACCGTCAGCGGTCTGATCACCGGCCGCAATATCATCAAGGTCACGAAGGGCGGCCTTTCGACCTATCAGGTCGTGACGGCACGCGGCGTGAGCTACAAGTTTGTCAACGCGGAGGGCACGGAGCTGACGCAGGAAGAGCTGGCTGCCATCAAGCCGGGCGATTCCGTCACGATCCGGTTCTCCAACCTGATCAGCCCCAAGGAAAAGCTTTCCGGCGCGTATAACTTTAACTTCTCCCTGTATATGCAGGGCCCGGACGGCACCTTCTTCAAGAGTGATCCCGGCGGAAACTTCGGCGTTTATGACTTCAGCGGCAACCCTGAGCGGCAGAAGCTGACTGTCACCATCCCGAAGTTCTGGGCTGAGGAGACCTACACGCTGAGCGGCGCGATCAAGCAGGCGGGCTGGCCCGGCGTTCCGACGCACCGCGGCATCACCTATGCTGTGGGCACGAATCCCGGCTTCGACGCGCCCAAGACGGCAGGCATTCTCAGCCGTCTGCCGGAGATCACGATCCCGGTCGTAAAGCTCGACTTCCTGACCGGCAAGCTGAGCTTCCAGGATCAGAACGGCACGGCCATTGACCGCAAGGATCTGACCGTCACGCTGAAGGACAGCGCAGGCAACGGCATTGCGGTCGCGGAAGACGGCACGTTCAAGGCTTATGCCGAGGAATACTTCTACACCGTTTCCGGCGCTGGCGTTGAATATGCCTCCGGCAGCGTCACCATGACGGAGGAAGGCCCCAACGAATTCACCATCACCCTGCAGGCAACCGCAGCGGGCGCATGGGACGGCAAGACGCAGACCGAACCGCAGACCGACGAAAACGGCGTTTACCGGATCGGCACCGGCGCGGAGCTGGCATGGTTCGTCGCGAAGAGCAAGGACGCGGACGTTTCCGGCGTTCTGACGGCCGATATCAACCTCGGCAAATACGCATGGCTGAACATCTCCTCCAGCAAGAAGGTCGTGCTTGACGGCGCAAGCTTTGAGATCACCGGCCTGAACGCCACGGCTGGCCTGTTTGCGCAGATCGGCTCGAATTCCTACATCCATGATCTGACCATCCGCGGCGCAGTTTCCGGCAAGGGCAGCGCAGGCGCGATCGCCGGCTATGCCAGCGGCACTGCTCCGAAAATCGCGAACTGCTTCAACTACGCAGTCATCACCTCTACCGGCAACAACGTCGGCGGTCTTGTGGGATACACCTATCAGAACGCCGTGATCGAGAACTGCGCGAACTTCGGCGCTGTCACCGGCGGCAGCAGCGTCGGCGGCATTATCGGCGGCACAGTCAGCAACGGCTCGACCATCACCGGCTGCTATAACACCGCAGAAATTTCCGCGACCGGCAGCAAGGCCGGCGGCATCATCGGCGGCACCAGCAGCGAAATGACTGTTGCAAGCTGCTACAACACCGGCAAGATCTCCGGCACGGCCTCCGGCGGCATCGCAGGCGAGGTCAAGGGCAATGTGAACTGGAGCGGCACTGTGCAGGGGAAAATCACCATCTCCAGCTGCTACTCCACCGGCGAAGCGGGCAGCGCCGTATTCGGCACGGTTGACACTGCTTCCTCCGAGATTTCCAAGTGCTATTATCTGAACACGCTGAACGCGGACGCGAACGCCGAAGCGCTGAACGAAGCTGACCTCAAGGACGCCGACCTGTCCGACGCGTTCGGCCCGGTCTGCGGCGGCTATCCCGCGCTCAGATGGCAGACCGATGTGACCTTCCACGAAGCAGCTGGCGAGGGCACGGTCACGGCTCCGCTGTGCACTGTGAAGGGCTACACCAGCTACTCCTGCAGCAAGTGCGGCGAAAGCTACCGCACGGCTTATACCGCACCGCTCGGCCACGACTTCTGCGAGGATCTGGACGGCAGCGACAACAGCTGTGTCCTGACGGCTCCCACCTGCACGCAGCCGGGCAGGATCGTCCGTACCTGCCGCAGAGACGGCTGCTCAGAAACGAAGGAAGACATCGTTCCCGCCAAGGGCCATACGCCCAAGGACGGCACCGAGCAGGTCTTCACCGGCTATAAGACCTACGTCTGCGCCGTCTGCGGCGAAACCTACACAGTCTGGGACGACGACCGCCTCGGCCACGTCTCCTACCCCGAGCAGACTGTCACCTCTATCAGCGTTTCCGACAACGGCAATTACCCCTGGGTCTACAATGCCGATCTGGACCGCTTTGAGAGCAGCAACCAGGAGCAGGACAAGACAAGTTCCACGACCTCGTTCGCCTTTACGCTGAGCGCCCCCACTGTTCTGCGCTTCGGCTACGGCGTTTCCTCGGAAAACGGCTATGACAAACTGACCATCACGCTCGCAGCCGACGGCGGCAGCACGGAAACGCTGGCTGACGCTGTCAGCGGCGAGAAGAGCGGCAGCATCAAGAAGCAGCTTGCAGCAGGCAGCTACACACTGACGCTGTCCTATGTGAAGGACGACGCCTCCAAGGGCGGCTCCGACACGGCGTATGTCAGCGTTCTGACGCTGGCCGGTATGACCCGCGTGATCGTGGAGAACACCACGTTCCCGAAGGCGGAAGGCGCTGCGTGGGAAGGCACGCTGGCCGACACCTGGATCGAGCTGACTGGCGAATCGACCATGATGGGCTGCGTTGTGGAAGCACTGGATGGCCACACCGTCGTCGGCGCGGAAAGCAACTACATCTCCTCCATTGACGACCTCAAGGAGCAGCAGGGCGGCTCGATGTCCGGCTGGATGGGCACGCTCAACGACTGGTTCACAAACTTTGGCTTTGGTGAATTTACCGTTGCAAAGGGCACGCTCTGCGCGGGCGACGAGATCCGCATCATGTACACCCGTACCGTTGAGGATCTTGGCGGCAGCTGGAACAATTCCGACACCCGCCTCAAAGCGCTCACATTCAGCACCGGTAAGCTGGCGCCCAAGTTCAGCGGCGACACCTTCACCTACACCCTGACTGTGCCGGAAGGCACGACCTCGCTGCTCGTCACACCGACGGCGGCAAACAAGAACTATCAGGTCCGCGCCTATCTCGGCACGCAGGCTACGGGCCGCGAATATTCCCGCACGTCCCTGATCCCCATCGCAAATGGCAGCGTCATCACCGTCGTCTGCGCAGACGACAGCTGGCCCACCATGAATGAAACGAGCGACGGCAAGCGCACTTACACCATCAACGTGGTTTACGGCGAAGTCAAGTCCGACGACGCAGGCGTCACATCTGTCAAGGTTGCAGGCGTTTCTGCAGCAGCCGGTACGGCTGAAAACAGCTTCTCCGTAACGCTTCCGGCAGGCACGGAGGTCACGGCAGACAGCTTCGAGATCACACTTTCCGACAGCAAGGCCACGCTTACCGGCCCGGCCAAGGGTGAGGACGGCGTCTGGACGTTTACTGTGACCGCTGAGGACGGCACCGCTGTGACCTACTCCGTCACAGTCACGGTGAAAGAGGCCAAGACGATCCACGCGACCATTTCCATGCAGGCAGAAAATATGTTTATCATGGTTCCGACCCGCGTGGAAGTCTCCAGCGATCTCGCCGAACGCTATGGCTACGCTGATGATGTCACAGACGGCGTTTCCGCGCTGGACGTGCTCGTGAAGTACCACGAGCTCACCTTCGGTGAGGACTTCACGAAGGACAGCAAGAGCGATTATCTCGTCGTCAGCAACGGCACGATCACCACGGTCAACGGAGAAAAAACCTCCGCATTCAGCTTCGCGGTCAACGGCGAGTTCCCCTGCGACAAGAATGGCGAATATAACCCGCAGTACGGCTACACCGGCTACACCATCAGCCAGACCCCCGTTGCGGAGGACGGCACCGTTGAGTTCTTCTTCTATCAGGACACCAGTATGTACATGGACTACTATACGTGGTTCACGGATACGGACGGAAACCGTCTGGATACCTTTACGGTTCAGGCCGGAACCGACTTCACGCTCGGTATGGACGGCTATATGTACGCCTACGGCGGCAGCCTGAAGCCGGAAGACCGTGAGACGCACGGTGCAGCGCTTGATCCCGAAGATCTGCAGATCTGCACAGTCGGCGAAGACGGCACGCTCACGCCGGTCGAGGGCAAGGTCATCGGCGAAAATGGGCAGGTCACGCTCTCGTTTGCCGCCGCAGGCAGCTATGTTCTGTCCGCAATGGGCGACGAGTTCACCAACATTTTCTCCCCGTGGCTCCCCGTCACGGTCACAGCGGCCCCGAAGTCCAATGACGTGGGTGTCAGCAGCATCACCGTTGCGGGCGTTGAGGCCACTGCTGGCGAGAACAACACCTACACCGTTACCCTCCCCTACGGCACGGACGTTACAGCGGGCAGCTTCGTGATCGTCACAAGTGACGCAGGCGCGACTGTCGGCGCTCTGACGAATGAAGGCAATGTCTGGACGTTCACCGTCACCGCTGAGGATGGCGTGACCTCCAAGACCTACACCGTCACCGTTTCGTTCACCGAAGCCCCGAAGTCCAATGACGCGGGTGTCAGCAGCATCACCGTTGCGGGTTTCAAGGCTGTGGCCGGTGCGAACAACAGCTACACCGTCACGGTTCCCTATGGCACGGTCGTCAAGACCGGCAGCTTCGTGATCGTCACGAGGCATCCGCGCGCGACTGTCAGCGCTCTGACAAACACCAGAAATATCTGGAGCTTCACCGTCACCGCTGAGGACGGCGTGACCACCGCAGTCTATACCGTCACGGTCAATACCGCCGCGCTTCCGGAGCCGATCACTCCGGGTGTCGACAATAAGAAGCCCGCTTCGAAGCCCGAGGTCAAGCTTCCGTTCACCGACGTTTCCACGTCCGACTGGTTCTATGACGACGTTGCGTTCGTATACGAAAACGGCCTGTTCTCCGGCACGGACAGCAGAAGCTTCAGCCCGAACGCGTCCATGACGCGCGCCATGCTCGTCACGGTTCTCTACCGGCTCGAGGGCGAACCCACCGTCACAGGCAGAAGCAGCTTTACCGATGTGCGTTCCGGCGCGTATTACGAAAAGGCTGTCATCTGGGCAGCCGCCAACGGCATCGTCACCGGCACGGACAGCACCTCCTTCTCCCCCGACGCCAAGGTCACGCGCGAGCAGCTTGCCGCGATCCTGTACCGCTATGCGCAGTACAGGAAGCTGGACACCGATGCGAGCGCAAAGCTGAACAGCTTCACCGACGCGGACAGCGTTTCCGCCTATGCCAGCGAGGCGCTCGGCTGGGCTGTCTCGGAGGGCCTGATCAACGGTGCTTCCGGCAAGCTCATGCCGAAGGGCGACGCGACCAGAGCACAGGTCGCCGCGATCCTCCACCGGTTTGTGAAAAATGTACTGAACTGACCTCATAATCCCAATTTGCAGCACAGGACTGCCCCCCTTTTTGGGGGGGGCAGCCCTGCGTGCTGTATTTCAGAGCATATCTGAAAGCCGGTAAACCAGACCGGCAGCAGCTGTTGCGCCACTGGACAGATTACCGGTTTTCAGATATACTTGAAATGATACAACACATATGGAGTTGAATTGCGTGAACGTCTGGAAAACAAATAAAAAGGCCGCCGTCTGGGCGGTGCTGGCGCTGGTGCTGACGGCTGCGCTGCTGACCGGGTGCGGAGCGCCGCAGGCCGGGCCGAGCTATCACTGCACCGTCTCCATTTCCTGTGCATCGATTCTGGAGCACATGGAGCTTTGCAGCGAGGAAAAGCGGGAGCTGGTGCCGGAGGACGGCTGGCTGCTGGAGTCTGTAGAGGTCAGCTTTCAGGAGGGCCAGAGCGCTTTTGACGTTTTGCAGCAGGTCTGCCGGGAGAATAAACTCCATCTGGAATTTTCCACGACGCCGGTTTACAACTCGGCTTACATTGAGGGCATCGGGAACCTCTATGAATTTGACTGCGGGGCGGAATCCGGCTGGATGTACGCGGTGAACGGCTGGTTCCCGAATTACGGATGCAGCCAGTATGCGCTGCAGGACGGAGACACGGTCACGTGGGTTTATACTTGTGAGCTGGGCAGGGACGTCGGCAGCGGCGGCTGGACAGAGGGCGAATGAGAAACAAAGACGCTTTTTCGGGATATCATCCCGTGATCAATTTTCTATATTACGCACTGGTGCTGCTGTTTTCGATGTGCCTGATGCACCCGGTCTATCTGGCGGTTTCGCTGACGGGGGCGCTGGCCTACGATATTCATCTGAAAGGCCGGAAAGCGGTGCGGTTTGCCGTCATGGGGCTTCTCCCTATGGCGGCGCTTGCCGCGCTTCTGAACCCGGCGTTTAACCATGAGGGCGCGACGATTCTGACGTATCTGCCCTCCGGGAATCCGCTGACGCTCGAATCCATGCTCTATGGTGCGTCGGCAGCGGTCATGCTGGCAAGCGTCGTATTGTGGTTTTCCAGCTACAACGAGGTTATGACTTCGGACAAGTTTGTGTATTTATTTGGACGCGTGATTCCGGCTCTGTCGCTTGTTTTGTCCATGGCCCTGCGGTTCATTCCGAAGTTCAGGGCGCAGATGCAGACGGTTTCGGAGGCGCAGGCTTGTATCGGACGCGATACGAAAAACGGAAGCGTATTCCGCCGCGTTGGGAACGCCGTCAAAATCTTCTCAATCATGGTCACATGGTCGCTCGAAAATGCCATTGAAACGGCGGACTCCATGCGCTCACGCGGCTATGGCCTGCCGGGGCGCACGGCATTTTCGATCTATCGTTTTGACGACCGGGACAAGGCCGCGCTTGCGTGGCTGGTTTTCTGCGGGGCGTATCTCATTTCCGGCTGGATGGCGGGTGGAACGTATTTCCGGTATTATCCGACCATAAAAGCTACCGCATGGACGCCGATGACGGTCAGTTTTATGCTCGTCTATCTTGCGCTGGTGCTGACGCCGGTGATTCTCGACCGAAGGGAGGACAGGCTGTGGAACTCTTTGCAATCAAACATCTGAATTTTGCGTATCCAGAACAGGCAAAGAACGCGATCTCCGATTTCTCGCTGTCCGTCCGGCCGGGAGAATTTCTGGTGGTCTGCGGTCCGTCCGGTTGCGGGAAATCGACGCTGCTGCGGCAGTTAAAAACCGTCCTTGCGCCGCACGGACGAAGGAGCGGTCAAATCCTGTTTGACGGAAAGAATCTTGATGAACTTTCCCAGCGCGAACAGGCTGAAAAAATCGGCTTTGTGCAGCAAAGCCCGGAGAATCAGATCGTCACGGATAAGGTCTGGCACGAGCTGGCATTCGGGTTGGAATCGCTCGGCTATGACACGCCGACGATCCGCCGCAGAGTGGCGGAAATGGCGTCATTTTTCGGCATCCAGACATGGTTTTATAAGTCTGTTACAGAACTGTCCGGCGGACAGAAGCAGCTTCTGAATCTTGCGTCTGTGATGGTGCTTCAGCCGAAGGTGCTGATTCTCGACGAGCCAACAAGTCAGCTTGACCCGATTGCAGCGTCGGACTTTTTGGCAACGCTCGGCAAGATCAACCGGGAGCTTGGCACGACGATTATTCTGACCGAGCATCGCTTGGAAGAAGCGTTTTCCTTCGCGTCGCGCGTGGCGGTCATGGACGGCGGCAGACTGCTTTGCAGCGGAACGCCTGCCGAGGTGGGCGCGGAATTAAAATCCAGCGGGAACGCGATGTTTTTGGCCATGCCGGCCGCCATGCGGATATGGGCGGCGACGGATTCCAAGGCAGTTTGCCCCATTTCTGTCTGTGACGGGCGAAACTGGCTGCTGGAATATGCAAAAACGCACGAGTTGAAGCCGATTCCGGAAGAAAATAAAAACGCGCCGGACACGGAAACCGTTGTCTCGGCGCGGGAAATCTGGTTCAAATACGATAAGGACTTGCCCGATGTGGTCAAGGGTTTATCCTTGGAACTGCACAAAGGTGAATTTCTGGCCCTGCTCGGCGGCAACGGCACGGGCAAGACCACCACGCTCAAGCTGCTGGCAAGTCTGAAAAAGCCGTATCGTGGGGAACTGAACATCACCGGCAGCGTCGGAATGCTGCCGCAGAACCCGCAGACGCTGTTTGTGAAAGCCACGGTGCGCGAGGACTTATTGGAGATTTTACCAAAATCCGAACGGAAAACCGAGCGGCTTGCACAAGTCGTTTCGCTCTGCAAGCTGTCGGAATTGCTTGACCGCCATCCCTATGATTTATCTGGCGGCGAACAGCAGCGCGCAGCGCTGGCAAAAATTCTGCTTCTGAATCCGGACATTTTACTTCTTGACGAGCCGACGAAGGGATTGGACGCGGAATTCAAGCAGACGTTTGGGCAGATTTTAAGGACGCTGCAAGCGTCTGGCGTGGCAATTTTCATGGTCAGCCATGACATCGAATTCTGCGCGAAGTATGCGGACAGGTGTGCCCTGTTTTTTGACGGCAATATCGTCACCGAGGCTGCGCCGCGCGTGTTTTTCAGCGGCAACAGCTTCTACACGACCTCCGCGAACCGCATTGCGCGCGATGTGCTGCCGGAAGCCGTTACGCCCGAAGACGTAATCGCGGCCTGCGGCGGCGCGGTCGAGCCGGAACCGGCGCTGCCGGAGTATCAGCGCATTCCGCCCGCACCGGAGAAGGAAGCACAGGCGCTGAAAAAACTCCCGATCTGGCGCAAGGCGCTTGCCGCCGTATCCGGTATCGTGTCGCTGGTGCTGATGATCCAGGCCATCGGCGTGACCGATCTGACAAAGCTTGTGGACGCAGGCGGACTGACAGGTCTTGCGGGCAGCCAGATGAGGCTCTACGGCATTCTGCTTCTCTCGCTGCTCGTGTTTGCGCTGTCCATTGGCCGAAAAGCCGACCGCCCGGATTATCTCATCCAGACGCCCGTGGAAAAGCGGAAGCTGAGGAACCGCACGATTTTTGCGACGGCTTTGATCCTCCTGCTCATTCCGCTGACGCTGTTCATCGGTGTGTACTGCTTCGGCGGGAAACGGTATTATTTCATTTCGCTGCTCATTCTGCTCGAATGTATGCTGCCGTTCTTCCTCATCTTCGAGGGCCGCAAACCGCAGGCGCGGGAATTGGTGCTGATTGCTGTGCTCGTTGCCTTGAATGTCGCGGGCCGCGCCGCGTTCTTTATGCTGCCGGAGTTCAAGCCAGTCGTGGCAATGACGATTCTGGCAGGCGTAGCCTTCGGCGGAGAAACAGGGTTCCTTGTTGGGGCCATGACCATGCTTGTCTCGAATATGCTGTTCTCCCAAGGGCCGTGGACGCCGTGGCAGATGTTCGCAATGGGCATCATCGGCTGGCTGGCAGGAATTCTGTACCGCAAGGGCGTTCTGCGGCGGTCGAAGCTCAGCCTCTGCATTTTCGGCGTGATTGCCTCGACTGTGATCTTCGGCGGCATTATGAATCCCGCGTCGGCACTTATGTGGTCGAATACAGTCAACTGGAAGATCATCATGAGCTACTATGTCACCGGCATCCCGGTCGATCTGGTACGCGCGGTCGCTACGTTCGTCTTCCTCTGGCTCGGCGCGGAGCCGATGCTGGAAAAGCTGGACAGGGTCAAAACAAAATACGGCCTGGTGGAGTAAGCTCCGCCGGGCCGTTCGGTCTGTCAAAGAACTGCTGTTTTCCTATTTTGCGCAGGCTTTCCAAAGCCAGTGTAGGGGCGGACGCGGTTTTTATTCATGTCCGGCAGCGCTTGGGATGTCCTGAAGCGCAAAGCGGTATTCCTGCTCTGCGTCCGGATACTTCTCCCGGTCGACCTTGCTCAAAAACATGGCAAGCGGACGGACCCACAGGCCGCCGTCGCCGTAGAGCTTCCGGTAAATCACGCAGGGCTCACCGCTCTCGGAGTCCTTTGCAAGCGCCTCCACGAGATAATAGTCGCCCTTGAAATGGCGGTAGACCCGCCCAATCTGAAGCTGCTGCATGCTGCTTCTCCCCTTTTGCATAAATGTCCCGCAGACCGGTTTGACCGGCCTGCGGGCGTTCGTTTTTATTTTGCCAGCTTGTTTTTATCGAAGAAATACTCCTTCGTCAGCTTCGCCACAACGCCGGACAGGGCGAACAGGGCGATAAAGTTCGGGATCGCCATGAGGCCGTTGAACGTGTCCGCAATGTCCCACACCACGTCGAGCGACGCGACCGCGCCGACCACAACGACGATGATGAACAGGACCTGATAGGCCTTCGAAACCTTGAGGCCAAACAGATACTGGACGCAGCGGCTGCCGTAGAGCGACCAGCCGAGGATCGTCGTGAACGCGAAGAGCATCAGGGCCAGTGCGACGAAGACGGAAGCGAATTTCTGGCCGAACATGGTGGAAAATGCGGCTGTGATCAGCTCGGAGCCGACCTTGTGGCCGAAGGTGATATCCACGCCGCTGCAGATGATGGTCAGGGCCGTCAGGGTGCAGATGACGATGGTATCGGCAAAGACCTCGAAGATACCGTACAGGCCCTGCTGGACGGGGCTCTTGGTGTCAGCCGCCGCATGGGCGATGGCTGCGGAGCCAAGGCCCGCTTCGTTGGAGAAGGCGCTTCTGCGCAGGCCCCAGACAATGGTCTGCTTGAGCGCAATACCACTGGCCGCGCCGCCGAGCGCCTTGGGCGTAAAGGCTGTGGCAAAGATCTTGCCAAAGGCCGGGCCGATATTACCGGCGTGACCGAAAATCACGACAAGCGCAAAAATGATGTACAAAACGCTCATGACCGGGACGAGCTTTTCCGCTACGGCGCCGATGCGCTTGATGCCGCCGAAGAGGATCACGCCGATCAGCGCGGCGATCG
>ERZ827520.3398-NODE-3398-length-13126-cov-2.780200_pt1 | contig 13126 bp, 6 predicted proteins | sample MGYA00519581_ERZ827520 | MGnify/ENA primary metagenome ERZ827520 (study PRJEB31778, sample SAMEA3449339) | human gut metagenome | biome: human gut; feature: human-associated habitat; material: faeces | place: United Kingdom | collected 2010/2012 ...
TAGTTTTAGAAGTTATTGCACTAGGTTTATTCTCTAGAACTTCTCCACTTTCTTCCTCCATGCTGCATCCAACTAAGCTAGCTACCATAACTAGAATAATCGTAATAAATTTTATCTTATTCATTGATTTAACCTTCCTTGCTATATAACTTGTTGTACATTTTATAATTCTTAGTTACTTTTTTTACATACATTGAAGTCTCTTCAAACGGTATCAAATCTAGTGATTTTCCATCTTTACTATAGCTATAATCACTTAGCCATTTATTAACATTACCAGAACCTCCATTATATGCTGCTATAACTAAATCCAATCGCCCAAATTCTTTATATAATTTATTTAAATACCAGCAACCTATTTTTATATTAGTCTTAGGATCAAATATATCTATATCTCCTAAATTCATTTCTTCTTTTGCCCATTCTCTTGTTATATCACTTATTTGCATAAGTCCCTTGGCACCTTTGTGAGATACAGCATCTTTTTTAAACTTGCTTTCAACTTTAATAACACTATATACTAAATTTTCATCTAAACCAAATTCCTTCGAATATATTTCAACATATTCTGAATACATTCTAGGATATAATATTTTATTAATCGTATCCTTTTCTATAAGTAAAGAAGTAAATAGTATTATAATAATAGCTAAAACAAAAAATATTTTTTTCTTAGCCACGCCAATTCTCCTTCATATATAATAAAAATTCTTTTGTTTTCTCTTTAAGTTCTTCTAAGTCTCCAGAATTGTCTAATACATAATCTGCATACTTTACCTTATCTTCTTGACTTATTTGAGAGCTTATCCTGCTTAAAGCTTCTTCTTTGCTGCAATTATCTCTTTTTTGTATTCTTTTTATTTGAATATCCTCATTACAAGTTATAACTAACACTTTATCAACTATCTCTAAATAACCAGCTTCTATTAATAAAGCTGCATCTATTACTATTATATTTTTATTAAATAATTTAACTTTTTCTATTTCACTTAGTATCTTTTCCTTAATTTTTGGATGTGTTAAGTTATTTAACTCTATAAGTTTATTATCATCATTAAATACGATATTGCCTAAAGCTTTTCTATTTAAACTTCCATCTTCATTTTTTATACTATCACCAAAATGTTCAAATACTGAAGCTAAAAGTTTTTCATCTTCAAAAATTTTTCTAGATATTATATCAGCATCTATTATATTTATATTGTTATCTCTTAATATATTAGATAGGCTACTTTTTCCGCATCCTATACTTCCTGTTAATCCTAATATAATCATAAAACACCTACTTTGTATCGTACCAAGAATCACCTATGTTTAAATCTACATCTAAGTTTACATCTAAACATACTGCATTTTCCATCTCATCTTTAACTATCTTTTTAACTATATCTATTTCACTATCTACAGCCTCTACTATAAGTTCATCGTGAACTTGAAGTATAAGTTTAGATTTTAAATTATTTTCCTCTAATTTTTTATATACATTTATCATAGCTATTTTTATTATATCAGCTGCACTTCCTTGTATAGGTGCATTCATTGCTGCTCTTTTTCCTGCATTTCTTAACATGAAATTGCTTGATTTTATCTCTGGTATATATCTTCTTCTATTTAATATGGTAGTAACATATCCATTACTACTAGCATCCTCTATAATATTATCCATAAATTCCTTTATCTTATTATATTTATTAAAGTAATTTTCTATATACTCTTTTGCTTGCTTTACTGGTATATTTAAGTCTTCCGATAATCCAAAGTCACTTTTACCATAAACTATTCCAAAGTTTACAGCCTTTGCATCGCTTCTTTGTTTACTAGTTACCTCATCCATACTAACATTAAATACCTGAGATGCTGTTTTTGTATGTATATCTTCATTATGTTTAAATGCATCTATCATAGTCTCATCTTGACTCATATGAGCAAGTACTCTAAGTTCAACTTGAGAATAATCTGCATCTACCAACTTACATCCTTTATCTGATATAAATACTTTTCTTATATTTCTTCCCATTTCAAGTTTAACCGGTATATTTTGTAAATTAGGCTCTGTTGAAGAAATTCTTCCTGTTGTAGTTATCGTTTGATTAAATGATGAATGTATTCTTCCATCTATAGGATTTATTATAGATAATAACCCTTCTACATAAGTCGAATTTAATTTTACTATTTGTCTATACTCTATAATTTTATCAATTATTGGACTTTGATCTTTTAATTTATCTAATACTTCTGCATTAGTTGAATATCCTGTTTTTGTCTTTTTCCCGGCAGGCAGACCCAGTTTTATAAATAATGCCTCTCCCAATTGTTTTGGAGAATTTAAATTAAACTGGTAACCGACTTCCTCATATACTAAATCCTGCAGCCGGTCGATTTTGTTCTGCATAATTTCACCATATTCGGCAATGCCTGCTTTATCGACGGCGAATCCCAATTCTTCCATTTGTGCCAATACTTTGGCAAGCGGAAGTTCAATTTCATGCAGTAATTTATGCTGTGTATTCTGAGAAATTTTATCATCTATCACCCTATATAAAGCGGGATAGATTGCCGCCCATTTTACCATAGAATCTTGCTCAATCAGCTGGGAATCCATTTGGGGCTGCTCTACACCGTATTCTGTTGCCATACGCTCTATTTCATAATTGGAAGAAGAAGGATTGAGCAAATAACCCGCAAGCATGGTATCCATTTCTACCTGAACCAAACCGATATTCTGTCTATATAACGCAGCATACAACGGTTTGACATCATGAGTATACTTTTTGATATCCTCGCTTTCACAAAACGCTTTTAAAAAATCAGCATGTTTCGCTGTATTAACAGTACAAATGGTATTCTCTAAATGAAAATATAAAGTTTCAACTTGTTTGTCCCGATAAGACACCAAAAAATAGGCGCTGCCTGTTTGTTGTAATTGCTGCAGTAAACTTTGCGTATCATCGCATTCCTGAATTTGCAGAGATTGTTCCGTGATGAGTGCTTCTTGTTCCACTTCAATTTGATCCAAGCCCCATTTTTTAATCAAACTGAACAATTCTAATTTTACCATCAACCGTACAGCTGCCTGAACATCTCCCTCTGACACATGGTAATGTTCCAAATTGGTATCAATTGGCGCTTGCAGACAGATGGTACCAAGCTTATAACTTAAAAAGGCGGACTCTTTGCCCTCTTCCAGTTTTTTACGCATGGCAGGTTTTAAATCCAGCTGGTCAAAATTTTGATAAATTGCTTCAATGCTGCCATATTTTTGAATCAAATCCGTCGCGCCTTTTGCACCTATTCCTGAAACACCTGGGATATTGTCGGAACTATCTCCTTGCAATGCTTTGATGTCAATTAACTGGTGCGGTGTCACACCGTAATCCTCTTTTATTTTGGCTTCATCGTATACCGTTACAACCGGCTGCCCAAACTTTGTAGCCGCCAAACGCACTGTAACTGACGGATTGACCAACTGCAAGCTGTCTCTGTCTCCTGTGGCCAACACACATTCGTGACCTTCTTCTGTGCATACTCGTGCCAAAGTTCCTAAAATATCGTCTGCTTCGTATCCTTCACATTCTACAATTCGGTAACCCAGCAACGTTAAAAGCTCTTTTAAAATTGGCAGCTGCTGTGCCAATTCCGGTGGCATACCTTTGCGCTGAGCCTTGTAACCATCGTACTCTTTGTGACGAAATGTTGGCGCACGCATATCAAATGCTACCGCTACCGCATCAGGATTTGTATCTTCCTTGATTTTATGCAGCATAGTTAAAAAACCATAAATAGCGTTTGTAAACGTACCGTCTTTTGCGGTCAATAATTTAATTCCATAAAAAGCTCGATTGAATATGCTATTTCCGTCCAGCACAAGTAACTTCATAAGTATTTTCCGTACCTTTCCAAGATAGTTAAAATAATGCTTAACTATAATTTGTTTTATTATAACATAAAAGAAATTGTTTCACAATTTCTAACCTATAAACGTTAAAACGTTCTAGCCAACAGCCAAAACTTTAGTTTTGTTGCTGTTGCTAGGTTGTTATAGCATTAGAAAATTGTGTTGCAATTTTTAACGCAATAAAAGCTAAAACGTTCTCATAACAGTCAAAATTTTTAATTTTGAAGCTGTTTTGAGGTTGTTATAACATAAAAGAAATTGTTACATAATTTTTGTCAAATACATGTTAAAGCGGTCTCGTAACAGCCAGAATCCTATCTTTTCTGCTGTTGCTAGGCTATATCAGGATTATTATGTTTTAACAATTGCCAAAATTTCAACCTGCTATACGGTCATAACACAATTTTTAATACAAATTTGCTGTTTATCAATAACAAAAATTGCGTTATTCCCTGTTTTATGATAGAATAACTCATTATTAAAATTTTATGTATTTTAATTTACTTAGAAACGGTAGGGTTTAGTTTGAAAATCGGCAATATTTCTTTTGATGGAAAAGCAATTTTGGCACCTATGGCAGGTGTTTCGGATAAATCTTTTCGTGAACTGTGCACTTCTTTTGGCGCTGCATACGTCATCTCTGAAATGGTAAGCTCAAAAGGGCTGCAATACAGTGACCGAAAAAGCAAAGAGTTAATGGAGCTGTCCCCTGCAGAGCGTCCTGCAGCAATCCAAATTTTTGGAGATCAACCTGAAATTATGGCCAAAGCAGCTGAAAAAGCAATGGAATTTGAACCCCAAGCCATTGACATTAACATGGGGTGTCCGGCTCCTAAAATCAGTAACAGCGGAGGCGGTTGTGCTTTGATGAAACGTCCCGATTTGTGCGGAGATATTGTCTCGGCTGTTAAAAAAGCTGTGTCTGTTCCTGTAACCGTGAAAATCCGTAAAGGATGGGATAAAAACAGTATCAATGCAGTAGAAGTAGCATGTATTTGCGAACAAGCCGGAGCTGACGCAATTGCAGTACATGGCAGAACCAGAGAGGATATGTATACGCCTCCTGCCGATTGGGATATAATTCGTAAGGTAAAACAGGCCGTTTCTATTCCCGTAATCGGAAACGGTGACATCAACACTGCGCAGGATGCAGCCAAGATGATAGAAGAAACAGGCTGTGATATGGTTATGGTAGGTCGTGGAGCGTTGGGAAATCCTTGGATTTTTTCACAAATAAACGCATATCTGTCTGATAATTGCACCATTCTTCCTCCACCTTTTATTATGGAACGCATGCTGGTTATGAGAAAACATATGGTGGCCTTATGCAACCATAAAACAGAACAGCATGGAATGAAAGAGGCCCGTAAACATGTCGGCTGGTATGTAAAAGGAATTCACGGTGCGGCAGAGTTCAGACGCAGAGCGGGATATTTGTCTACCTTGGCAGAACTGGAGCAATTAATTGAAGATATTATAAAAGAAAATTCTCAAGCAGAATAAAAATAAATATACGTTTTATACCTAGAAGAAGGCTGTTATACAACAGCCTTCTTCTTTTTACATACAAAAATAATAATATTTCTATTTTGTTTTGTGCCAACATTTGATTGATTACATAAATATACCCTTTCGTTACAAAAGGTAGACTTTATTTCACAGACTATAAAATGTATAAAAATAGCAAAACTAAGGGATTTTTGAAACATTTTATCATATTTTTAAGGGTAACATATTTAATAAATAAAGTCTGATATTTCAACCAAATTTGCAGTGCATACGCACTAATAATTTCATTTGTAATCAACAGTAAACAACTTAATGAAAAAGGGAATTTCAGGGTATGCATTCCAAAAGGAACTTGTTTATTGTTTTTACATAGATGACACTTTTGTGTTACAAGAGAATTAAAAATTAAAGAAGGAGATTTAGATGAAAACAAAAAAATGGAAAAAGATTTTGGCATTCATTCTTGCTTTATCTATACTATGTTCCTGTATTATCGGTGCAGTCTCGGTATATGCAGAGCAGGTGAATTCCCAAACCAGCATATCACAAAACAACTCCAGTTCTAATTCGACCGATAATAGCAGTACGAACGACGAAGAAACAACCGATATTGTGGGGGAAAACATCTCATTGTATGCAGAAGCATCTGAAGAAGTCAGGAATTTTAAAATTCAGTCAGCCAAGCGTGTAAGCACAGGTACTACACCTTTTGATGCAAATGATGATCCCGGCAATGATTCATCTAAAGATAATGCAATTGTCAGATCTTTTGATGATATTGGCTACGAATGTACTTACTCAGGTGAAATTAACGGTAACATACAGGCAGTAGAACTTGAATTTAAGTTTACCTTAAATGTTTCAAAAAAATACGCAGAATTTGATGAAGATGTTTTAAAAAGCTGGATGACAGATATCGTCCAAGAAGATGTAAACGGTGTTTGTACCTTAACAGGTAAAACCATATATAACAGTGCCGGCGGTGGAGCAGGTTTTCAATCTTTTTCAGAAACAAAATATATACCTGTTAACGTAAAAGGCATGAATCAATCCCAAGAGGTTATTCCTACCTTCAACGTAAAACTGACAAAAGATACATCTGCTGATTCATGGAAAACAAAAGTCATGAGTGGAACAGATGAAAAGGCCATTGTTTCTGCAGTACCTATGTACGACATTGAATTGGTAAATCCAACAAAAATGAACTCCATTGGTACCTATGATTTTTCAACAGGAAACGGAACCGCTTCTAACAAAGATGCAGGCAGTGTCTACGGCAGATTACTGGACTTTGGCGTAGGTTTGAGAATGAAAGCGGTTGACAGTAATAAGGGAATGAAAGGATTTTATGTTCCCGAAACAACTGATAACTTAACTTTTACAATACATCCAAGTATCAGCGAAAACGGCGTTCCCACCTCCTTGCAAGCCTTGTTATGGGATTATAAAGAAAATACCTATGGCACTACCGGTATTGGTGGACGCGACTTAACTAATGGTGCCGGAAACGCTGATGTATATGCAGCTGCACTGCCCCAAACAAATTCTGCCGGTTCCCCAAACAGTTTTACAGTAAACAATGGAGGAACCTGGACATTTGTGCAAAACAAAGATGGGAGCATTGATGTGACAGTTACAGGGGCAAGTTTATATAACCAAAAGGGAGAGTTATTCGCACCGACTTTAATGGGAAATGGCGCTACTACACTTAGTCCTACTCCCTCCCAAGGAAATCTTTATATATCAACAGCCTATTTTCAAATGGTAGCTCCTCTGGATAAAAATGATAATACCAATAAAAAATATCAATTAGAAATTTCCGACAGTAACATGAAAGCACCCTACCAAGACGGTTTAGGCAATTCTCTGGTTAGCACGACACAATCCATCACAACAAATGATACCGTAATAAGGGACTATGAAATTTTCCGAGATGGGAGTTATGGATTATTCCATTATATCGGCAGAGAAAATCAACAAAATGGTTTTTGGGGCAGCAACCTTTCCAGTAATAAGGCAGGAATGGGGTTAGATGCTTACGCATTAAAGGGTTCAACTGTACAAATAGCTGGTGCTTTTTCCTATGCCGGTGATGACAAAAATGAGTTAAAGGCCGTCAATTTATTGATGAGAATAGATGATGAAGCCATGCAGCCCAGTGCTTCTGCATCCAATGGACTTCCGACAAGCTCGAATGTTGCGGGGAACGTGACGTTATTGTATGCTGCAAAGCCCAATGGAGAAGGTTGGACATCCGACACTGAAATGTTATCTTCAAAAGAGCAAGATTTGGTGTACTTTGCGTCCATGGCTGATTTAAAAGCAGCATATCCTGATGGTGTTTGCGTTGCTGTTTTGGCTGAGGTAAGAAATATCACAAACCTGCAAGAAGTAACACAATACCAAATTGGATTTAATGTGGATATATTGAGCACTGCAACAGAAGGAAATGTGTACCAAACAGTCCATACAGCAGCCTTCTATAAGTCCAATAAAAACATCACTGTAAATGATACACGTTTAGACAAAAACAGCTATGATAAGTTAAATCAACCTAACTCTTATGTTCGTGATAATAATCAATATGAAAAAGCACAATATAATAATGCACATCAAATTGTGAACAGCAGTTCTTCTATGGCCAGCTATGCAAGAGGTGCTTCATTATTAATTGTAGGTGTGGAAGCAGGCATTGAAAAATCAATTGATGCAAACAATAAATCATTTGACCTTTCAACAGGCGTTACGTTTATTCCTTACCGCTTACAACCTATCTTAAACGTTGCAAGCGGTAAAGAAGGAGATACCATCAGACGAGTAACGATAAGTGATATTCTTCCTGCTCAACTAACTGTAAGTAACAATACAAAATTTTATTATGGTGATCAACCAATTACAGCATCTATTGAAAAGTTAGCAGATGGAACCACCAAAGTCAGCTGGACTATTGAAAATGTTCCCACAGGTGTAGTATTGCCTGCAATTACATTTAATGCAGAATTGAATTTCGAGAATATCAATTTACAACAATCTACTCATACTGTATACAACACAGCTTACATTGAAGCGGAAGGCGATAACAGAGTATTTAGTTCTCAATGGCCTTCCCACCCAAATCAATCCGAAGCTACAGCTACCTTGGTAGTCAATAAATCATTAAATTTATCTAAACAGGCACTCCAAAGTGATGCTGAAATAAATGGAGAGATTCAATGGAGAATTGCTTTTACAAATACTAACAGCTTGGATTATACAAACTATAAAATGTTGGATGTTATGCCTTACAACGGAGATGCTAATGGCTCTTCATTTGACGGATCTTATACTATTACAGCTACCTTAACAGCTCCTTCAGAAATAAAATTATATTCATCTACCGACAAAAATGTACGTGGAACCAACGTTTCAACCGTGGATGAAACATTGTTCCAAGAACTTGCCCCAATACAAACATTAGCAGATAAAAATGTGTATGAGTTGAACGAAGATGTTACCGCTTTATTATTAAAAGGTACACTGCCAACATTTGAACGATATATATTGGATATTACCTTACATCCTACAAACAATAATGGTGGTAATGTCTATGGCAATAGTGCTTCCATGGAAGCAGACGGATTAAATGAGCTAACTACTCCTATTTCCAAAATTACCATTAGAGAAAGAGCTCTTTCCGGTATTGCATGGCTTGATGCAAATCAAGACGGTTTAATTGGTAACACAGAAAAACGAATTCAAGATTTAACCGTTACCTTATATCATGTTGATGCTATTACAGGACAAGAAACCATTGCAAAGGATATCAACAATAACGATTGTATTACTACTACCAATGCAAATGGAGAATATTCATTTACGAAACTGCCATCAGGAACCTATAGAGTTGTATTTACAGATCATTCCGGAACACCAATTTCATTTGCAGATTACATTGTGACCGATAAGAATATGGGAACTGATGAAGCAATCAACTCGAAATCAGACGCAATAAAATCTCCTGAAAATATATTAACCTCCGCAGAAATTAAAGATATTACGCTACCTACTCTGAGCGAAATGCAGAAAAATAATATCACTATTTATCAAAAACAATATCAAAATCTGGGTATTTACAGAGCATTGGTTAATAAATCCGTGACAAAAGTCTGGGATGATAACAACAACCAAGACGGTATCCGTCCTGCGGAAATCAAAGTACAGCTGTATGCCAACGGCACTCCTGTTGGAAACGAGACTGTATTAAATGAAGGCAATGCCTGGTCTCATACTTTTACTGATTTACCTCAGTTTGAGGGAGGAACAGAAATTGTTTATTCCGTAAAAGAAGTTGATGTTCCAAAAGATTATACTGATAATGTTGAAACTGGTACAGACGGAAACTTTACTCTGACTAACTCCCATACACCTGCAACAGTAGAAAAATCCGTGACAAAGGTTTGGGATGATAACAACAACCAAGACGGTATCCGTCCTGCGGAAATCAAAGTGCAGCTATATGCCAACGGCACTCCTGTGGGAAATGAGACTGTCTTAAATGAAGACAACGCTTGGACTTATACTTTTACTGAGTTGCCTCAATTTGAAAACAGCAAAGAAATAGAATATACCGTGAAAGAAATAAATATACCCAATGGTTATACAAACCATATAACCATTGATGAGAACGGAAATATTGTTGTTACGAATACACACGTTTCTGCAACAGTATATCCACCTGATGACAGTTCTCATAACAATATGCATACTGCTAATACAGGCGATGCATCAAACAACTTTATCTGGGTACTTATGTTAGTGGTGTCCGTGTCCGGAATGGTGTCTATTTTATTCGTAAAAAGAAATCGCAATTGATAAAAGGCAAAACAAACCATTTATTCTTTATGACATAATAAAAAATAGTATTTATTTCAAAAACAGCAGCAAATATCAATAAAAAGCTCGTACAAACAGTTTGTTTTGTACGAGCTTTTTTCCATATATACGGCACTATATCTATCCGTATATAAAAAATAATCATGACTGTACGAAAAAATGCACTTACCTATGGGGCATAGAAAATAATCTGCATCATAAGTGACCGCAGTATAATCAATAAAACATATGAATAAAAAAGCTGTAACTCCCTATACAAGGGAATTTACAGCCTTTTGAATTATTCAAAATCAATAATTACTTTTAATGCATTTTCTCTTGCCGCATTTGCAAATGTATCGTAAGCATCCATAATTTCACTGAACTTAAAGTGATGCGTAACCAATTGCTGTGGTTTAATTTTGCCGGAAGATACTGTTTTCAACAGCATAGGCGTTGTATTTGTGCTAACCAAACCGGTTGCGATTGTAATATTTTTAATCCAAAGATCCTCCAAATGAAGTTCAACGGATTTGCCATGAACACCTACGTTTGCCACATGACCGCCTTTTGTAATAATTTTTTGGCAAATATCAAAGGTTTGCGGAATGCCAACCGCTTCAATGGCGACATCAACGCCAAGACCATCTGTCATTTCATAAATTTTCTTAATTGCAGCATCCATATCTTTGGAGTTTACAGTATCTGTAGCACCAAAACGTAAAGATTCTTTCAAACGATTATCATCTAGGTCAATCATAATAATACGTGCCGGTGAATAGAACTGAGCTGTTAACAAAGCAGCAAGTCCAATTGGACCTGAACCTACAATTGCAACTGTATCGCCCGGTTTTACTTGACCATTCAATACGCCAATTTCAAATCCTGTCGGTAAAATATCACTGAGCATTACAGCTGCATCATCCGTAATTGACTCCGGAATGTGATATAAACTGTTATCAGCGTGAGGAATATGTACATACTCTGCTTGAGTACCGTCAATCATGTAGCCTAAAATCCAGCCGCCATCATCACAGTGAGCATAAAGACTCTTTTTGCAATAATGGCATGTTCCACATGCAGTAACACAAGAAATAATTACTTTATCGCCAACTTTAAAGTTACTTACATTTTCTCCTACAGACTCAACAATACCAATGCCTTCATGTCCCAGCACTCTGCCTTCTTCAACCTCCGGAGTATCCCCTTTCAAAATATGAAGGTCAGTACCGCAAATGGTGGTTTTCAACATTTTTACCACCGCTGCCTTACTGTTTTGCGGAGTTGGTTTTGGTCTTTCCAATACTTCTTTTTTACCTGGTCCTAAATATACCATTGCTTTCATAGTCTCACTCATGTTTCATCCTCCTTTGATATATGGTTCATTTTTACTGATGTGTACATCATATAACAAAAAAATATTTTTGTAAATAATAAATAAAAAGTTAACAATATGTGTTATATTTTTAACTAAATTGGTTTATTTTATCACAAACTTTATCCTGTTTTTTTGATATTTTCCGTAATAATGAATATCTCAAAAAAGAAAAGGACACCTCAAAATGAGACGCCCTGTTTCACATTTATATGATTTTAAAATTTATTTCCCTGAAAATAGTAACGCATAACCATAAGGCTCTAAAGTTAATGTACCGTTCCAAACAGCCTTTCCAAGAAGTGCTGACGCAGTTTCCCATTCCTGAACCATACACAATTGTTTACGCTGTGCTGTTCTGTTTACTGCTACCAATAATTTTTGACCAACCGCTTCATCTGAACGGACATATACAAAACAATCGTCATCCGCATAATACGGTTCCAACGTTCCTTGCTTTAATACTTCACAGCTATGACGTATTTTTCCTAAACTGCGGTACCAGTTCACCAGCTCTGCATCTTCATGTCCCCAGGGAAAGCAGCCTCTGTTAAACGGATCGCGATATCCCTCCATCCCTGCTTCATCTCCATAGTAAACGCAAGGAATACCGGGCAAAGTGTATTGCATTAACGAAGCTAGCTTTAATAAAGCCAATCCTCTACTGCGCTGCTCCTGCGACAATTTTGTTCTGCTCTGCCACTCTCTGTCTCGTCCGTTTAACGGCTCTCCTCCCAACACAGTCAAAATGCGTTCTGTATCGTGCGTTCCTATATGATTCATTAATAAGTGAATCGCACCGGGTGGATAGTGTTCCAATACTGTCATAATCAGTTCCATCATTTCTGCAGGATTTTTTCCTGTTAAAAAACCTATGATTGCCTCGCGAAACGGATAATTCATCACGCTATCCAATTGCTTACCAAGTAAGTATCTTCTGCGCTGTCCGTAAGCCATTTTATTGGAAGCATCCTCCCATACTTCTCCCAGTATCATGGAAGTTGGTTTTACCTGTTTTGCAGCTTTTGTTATATCATCTAAAAATAAATCAGGCAGCTCATCTGCTACATCCAGCCGCCATCCGTCTGCCCCTGCTTTCAGCCATGTTTGTATTACTCCGTCTGTTCCATTAATGTATGCGTTGTACGTCTCATTGGCTTCATTCACGTTTGGAAGCGTTTCAAAATTCCACCAACAGGCGTATTGCTCCGGCCACTGGTAAAATTGATACCAATCATAATAAGGAGATTCCTGAGATTGATAAGCACCTAATGTTTGGTATCTGCCCTTACGATTAAAATAAATGCTGTCACTGCCTGTATGGTTAAACACACCATCGAGCATGATGTGTATCCCTCTTTTATTTGCTTCTTTGCACAGACGTTTAAAATCCTCTTTGCTGCCAAGCAACGGGTCTACTTTTGTATAATCCGCTGTATCATAACGATGATTGGAATGAGCTTCAAAAATAGGATTCAAATAGATACAAGTGATAC
>ERZ827520.3400-NODE-3400-length-13122-cov-3.258590_pt1 | contig 13122 bp, 9 predicted proteins | sample MGYA00519581_ERZ827520 | MGnify/ENA primary metagenome ERZ827520 (study PRJEB31778, sample SAMEA3449339) | human gut metagenome | biome: human gut; feature: human-associated habitat; material: faeces | place: United Kingdom | collected 2010/2012 ...
GGTTTGAGGATGGTGGCTAAAATATCGTCACCATCGTCATCATCGTCACCGTAAGTTTCGGCTGGGATGCAAGGGAGCCCTTTTCAAAGGGCGCTCCCTGCCGGGGAGCTATCCGAAGATAGCAGGGGCAGCGCCCCTCCGGGAGTATCTGACCGCAGCGGCGGGAAGATGCTTCCGGCATCCCCCTCGGAGAGCGCAACAGCATCTTTTGATGGCCGCAGGCTGTCAAAAGTGCTTTTGCGTTACTTTCGCAGAAAGTAACAAAGGCCTTACTTTCGCAGAAAGTAACAAAGGCCGCTGCTGGCGCAGCGTAAGGAAAGGATGTGATTTGAAATGAAAAGAACGATCAGCGCTGAGGTCGGGAAAGGCTCCGTCAATCACAACAGCCGAAAATTCAAGGCGGCAAACGTGGACCCGGAGCGCACCCACCTCAATATAGAATACTGTAACGAACCAATCAAGCAGGTTTACCACAAACTCTTCGATGAAGCCTTGGAACGATACAACGCCAAGCAGACACGCTCTGACAGACGGATCGATGATTACTATGAAAAGATCCGTACCGGCAAGCAGGAAAAGCCTTTCCATGAATTGATTATACAAATCGGAAATCGAGACGATACAAGCTCAGGAACGGAGATTGGAGAACAGGCCAAGGCAGCGCTGGATGAATACTTCCAGGGCTTCCGGGAAAGGAACCCCAACCTTTACGTCTTCTCCGCTCACTTGCACATGGACGAGGCCACGCCCCATATCCACATTGATTTCATCCCCTTCACTACCGGGAGCAAGCGAGGACTGGATACACGGGTATCGCTGAAACAGGCTCTCGCCGCACAGGGCTTCCGTGGCGGCACCCGTGGAGCGACTGAGTGGAATCAATGGGTACTGTCCGAAAAGAAAGAGCTTGCCATTGCTATGTTCCGGCACGGCTTTGAATGGGAGCAAAAAGGCACTCACGAGGAACATTTGAGCGTGATTGATTATAAGAAGCAGGAGCGGACGAAGGAGCTCGCCGCCGTGGAAGAAAAGCTGGCCGACAGGTCAGCGGAGTTCAATACCCTGGCCAAACGGATCAACAATCTGGAGGAAGGCGAACAATCCTATCAAGATATGGAAGATAAGCTGGCACACGATCCCGAGTATCAGCTTCCCGAACCGCAGGCGTTTATGACAGCCAAGAGCTATAAGGCCAAGTTTGCCGAGCCGCTGATCAAAAAGCTAAAAGAGATGATAAAAAGCCTCATTGTACAGTGCGCAAAGATTTGGGATAGCCACCACCGGATCAACGAAAGAAATGGGAGGCTGTATAAGGAAAACGAACATCTGATAGCAAGTAACGACCGGCTCAAAGAGGAAAACACCGCCCTGCGGGAGCAGAACAAGGATTATGCCCTTCTTCGGAAAGTGTTCGGGAGCAAGCAGGTCGATAATCTGGTGGCACAGGCCAGAGAAGCACAACAGGCAAAACGGCTACAACGTCAGAGAAGCTATGATTATGAAAGGTAGGGTCAAACAATGGAAAAACAAATCTACGACGAAAAGAATGGGCTGTGGTACGAGCTGCACGGGGACTATTATCTCCCGTGTCTGACTGTGCCACACGAAGAACAGCGCCCCATCGGCGTATGGGGCCAGCGGCATCTGCGGTATCTCCGGCATCACCGTAAAGCGCTGTTCACAGAGCTGCAGATCACAGGAAAGCTAAACGGTTATCTTGCCGATCTGAACGAGCAGGCAGAGGCTATGTTCTTTGAGCTGGTGAAACAACTTGCCGCTCGTGAGGGCGTCACCGAACAGCTTAAGGCGCAAAATCAAATGCTGTGGGAGCAGCGGATGAACAACATCCGGAATCGAGCCATGGAGGTGGTCAACAACGATCTGATCTACGCATAAGATGTCAGGCGGCGGGGAGTATACTCCCCGCCACTAATTTTATGTCGAAATAAAAAATGAGAGTATTGATATAGAACAAACACTTGACTTTATTCGCTTAAACGAATATAATATCATTGATATCTTCCAGCTCTGTTTATTGAGGTGTTTTCTATGAATGGATATATTACGGTTCAGGAAGCCGCAGAAAAGTGGGGGATTACCCCTCGCCAGGTCCAAATACTTTGTAAGAACAATCGTATTATTGGTGCAACAAGAATGAGCCGCATTTGGATTATTCCTGAGAATGCCGAAAAACCTACTAATGACAAAAGAAAGGCTGGAAGCACAGATGACTAATGTCGACAAAATTAGAGACCTTGCCAATCGCTTCCAAACGAATTTGACTTATTATAAGGATGTCAAGAACAATTATAATGAACACTCTTGCCGTATTGAATACATTGATCCTCTTTTGAAAATTTTAGGATGGGATGTTGCAAATGAAAGAGGTCTTGCTCCGCAATACCGTGAGGTAATTGCCGAAAACTATTCAACCCCTACTGATCGTCCGGATTATACGATGACGTTAAGGGGTGTTGCGAAATTCTTTCTTGAAGCGAAAAAGCCTGCCGTCGATATTACCAGAGTAACCGACCCAGCTTTTCAAACAAGAAAATACGGATGGAACGCCAATCATAGAATTGCCGTTCTCACGAATTTTGAATATCTTGCGATATATGATACTTGCTATATTCCCAAAGAGGAAGATGGATGTGCCGTGGCGCGTTATCGTATCTTCCACTTTACCGAATATGCAGAGCGGTATGACGAGATCGTTTCTCTCATTTCAAGGGATGTAGTTTATTCCGGCGAATTTGACCGGTATTTAGATGACAATTTCCCTGCAACTGGCGGCGAGAAACAGCAGGTAGATACACTGTTCTTAAAACAGATCAATGATTGGCGAATTTCACTGAGCAATGAGCTTTATAGAAAAGGCGGGCGGTATCAGTCTCTTGAAGTCCTCAATGATGTTGTTCAGGAGTTTATCAACCAGATTGTTTTCCTTCGCATTTGCGAAGATAAGAATCTCCCACTGTATCACAAACTTCAAGATACAGTTTCTGAGCCTGAGCAACTTCAAGCAAAGCTGGAAGAACTGTTCCGTTCTGCAGACCATCGTTACAACTCCGGTATGTTCTCCGGGGATGATATTGTTTTTGATCTGTCCAGTGCTGTAATCTCTGAAATGATAAAAGGGCTCTATTACCCGCAGAGTCCCTATTTGTTCAACATTATCGAGCCGAATCTTCTTGGAAAGATTTATGAAATGTTCCTGACGGAACAGTTGGTTCTTCTCTCGGATGGCACGATTGGGCTTGGCAAGAAGAAGGACTGTCTTAGAAGAAGGACTGTCTTAATAGATCAGTAGTCACAACTCCGACTGAGATTGTGAAATATATGGTTGAAAAGACTTTGAGCAGAGCCTGTGAAGGAAAGACACCCGCAGAGATTTTGGATGTCCATATTGCTGACATAGCGTGTGGTTCGGGAATCTTTCTTGAGGAAGCATTCGCTTATCTACAAAACTATTGCGTCCAGAAATACCTTGCCAATGGTGAACAGGAGCATTTGCTTGAGGTCGGAAACGGTTCGTACAAGCTGCCACTCGACGAGAAGAAACGTATTCTCTGTTCCTGTATTTACGGTATTGATATAGACATTCATGCTGTCGAAGTGGCAAAATTCTCACTTTTGATAAAGCTGATTGAAAATGAGACAGCACCCTCAGTTGCGGATGAAACACCTATACTACCTGACCTTAGCACAAATATCCTTTTCGGTAATTCACTCGTAAGTACCGAGGAGCTTCAAGGAATACATGCATCCGCTGACGAATTGATTGAGTTGGCTCCGTTTGACTGGAATTCCATCAACAACGGAAACCACTTTAGCGTAATCATCGGCAATCCTCCCTATGTTAATACAGAGGGAATGCATGCGCTGCTTCCGATCCCGGAAGTTGAAATATACAAGAAGAAGTATAAGACTTCTCATAAACAGTTCGATAAGTATTTCATCTTCATTGAGCAGGCTGTTCGGAAGACTGCGGAAAATGGGTATATTTGCTACATTGTTCCGAACAAATTCTTCAAAATCGGAGCCGGAGAGAAACTGAGAGCTCTAATCTCAAAAGATCAGATGCTTGTAAGCCTTGATGACTTTGGCGATGCCCAGCTTTTTGAAGATAAGACAATCTACAGTTCTATATTGCTTCTTCAAAAAACAAAGCAGGATATGTTTGTATATTCAAGCATTGATTCTGCAAACAGACTTTGGGCTGGTGAAGAAGTAAGCAAAATTGAATTAAACACATCCATTCTGAATAAGCTTCCGTGGCGTCTGACAACCGATATGGACTTCCTCGCAATGCTCCAAAAGTTAGATCAAATATCGGTTCCGCTCACAAAGCATACCGAGATTTTCAATGGTATTCAAACAAGCGCCGAGCGCCCCACTCCGATATATTGGTTTTCTTCGGAAGACATTATTGCCGAGTATCAGGATACGATTGAAATCCGTAGAGATGGTCACAATTACACGATTGAAAAGGCTATTCTGCGCCCGTATTTTAAGCCTACACGCCAGGGCGAACGCGGATTGAACTCTTATAGTGTTTTGCAGACAGACAAGCGGATTATCTTCCCTTATGACGGTGCAGGGCATCTTATTCCAATCGACGAAATGAAGGCGTCTTATCCCGGAACTTATGCCTATCTTGAAGCATACTATGATCGGTTAGTCCCGAAATGCGTATCCGATTCCGGTATTCGTGATGTTCCTAATGCAACGGCAGATACATGGTATCAATATGGCAGAACTCAGGCGCTGACGGCCTTCATCAATACACCGAAGCTGATTGTTGGTGTATTAAGCAAAGAACCGATGTACGTTCTTGACAAGAACGACATTTTAATTGCTTCCGGTGGTACCGCAGGATACTGCGCCGTAAGTAAAAAGGCAGACAGCCCCTATGCACTTGAGTATATTCAGGCGTGGCTGTCCAATCCAATTACAGAGAGAATTCTTGAAATTGTCGGCAGCGATTTTGAAGGCGGCTTCATTGCACGTGGCACATTCGTTCTTTCGACGCTTCCATTTGTAGAGCTTGATTTTGAAAATGCCGTTCAGAAAGGCATCTATGATCGTGTCGTTGAAGCCAGCAGAGAGATTTATGATATAAATACTACTCTGTCAAGCCAGCCTGCAAGACGTATTTCAACACTGCTTCAAGCCAGGAAGGACGCATTGATCAAGGAAATAGAAGAACTGATTGCTAAAGTATATCAGTTGGATTTTTAAGTGAGGTTATCACTATGAGGCTCAAGAAAGACAGTTCTAAACAGAAATTGAGAGGGGCGTATTATACGCCGTTGCAGCTTGCAAATGCAATGGTAAATCTCTGCGCCTCTGATGACATCCATACTGTCCTTGAGCCGAGCTGTGGCGATGGTGTATTTCTTGATAGTCTTAGGCAGTTAAACCTCATTGAGCAAATCGGAACTATTGATGCAGTAGAAATTGAGCCGGATGAAGCTGAAAAAGTTCAGCGCAATTATCGAAACTATCAAAACGTGCATGTCTTGAACGAGGATTTCTTTGAGTTCTATTCACGCATGGTCGATGCCCAAACGCAATATGATCTGATTTTAGGGAACCCTCCGTACATTCGCTATCAATACCTCACAGAAACTCAAAGAGAGCTTCAATCAAATATCCTCACGTCACATGGAATGAAAGCGAATAAGCTCATCAATGCATGGGTGGCTTTCCTGGTAGCCTGTGTTCAGATGCTGTCTGAAAACGGGAGAATAGCATTTGTCATTCCGGCTGAAATCTTGCAGGTGGCTTACGCAGAGGATTTACGGCTTTTCCTTTCTGAGCATCTTGCGAAAATTACGTTGATTACGTTTGAACAACTCGTTTTTCCTGACATTGAGCAAGAAGTCGTGGCTTTCATTGGAGAAAAAGGCTCTGTAGAAAAAGGCATCCGTATAATTGAGATGAGTGACCTTTCCGGGTTTGAAAAGCTTGATCTCCAGCAGAACGGATTTCAAAAGATGCAGCATGTGAAAGAAAAATGGACAAGGTATTTCACAACTGCAAAAGAGATGGAACTGATCCAGACCATCCGCGCAGATAAAAGGTTTGCGAGGTTTGCCGATTATGGGCTCATCAATGTAGGTATCACTACCGGAAACAACGGATACTTTTCAATTTCAGAAGAAGTGTGCGATGAATATGGCTTAGATAATGTTACGCTTCCGCTGATCGGTAGGAGTTCTCATGCTCACGGAATATTCTTCACAGACGAAGATTGGAAAAAGAACAAGGCATCCGGAAAAAGAGCTCGGCTTGTGAAATTTCCTGATATTCCAATAGAGGACTATCCGGAGCAACATAAAGCGTACATAGCATTGGGCGAAGCCAGTGGCGAAAATGAAGGGTACAAATGCTCAATTAGAGATCGCTGGTATATCGTTCCTTCTGTGTGGATCCCGGACGCCTTCTTCCTTCGCAGGAATAATCTTTACCCAAAGTTTGTCCTGAATCGCTGCAATGCTGTGTCTACCGATACCATGCATCGAATGAAGTTCAATCCTGATGTAAAGCCGGAAAACATCCTACTTGCATACTATAACAGCATTTCTTTTGCATTTACAGAAATCTGTGGGCGCAGCTATGGTGGCGGTGTTCTGGAGATATTGCCCGGAGAAATGGGAAATATTATGCTTCCCAAGCTGGATGACATTGATGAAGAAACGTGCCGGTCTTTGCTGAAACGGATTGATGCAATCGTCCGTGAGGATGATGACATTGAAAAGGCCCTCGACATCGTTGATAAAGAGGTCTTGATAGACCGCCTTGGAATCAACAATGAATGGTGTGAAAAATCCAGAAACATCTGGAAAAAGATGCAAAGAAGAAGGCTATGTCGAGGATAGTCATATGGATCAAATGGGTTGGTGGTGAACTACATGAGACAAGCCGATAGCACAATAAAAGGCTACTTATATCAATTTAATAAGTCTATTGATATAATCCTCGATTCTAACGATGATGTCCCAGTGGTATTAGAAGGGGTGATTGAAGATATCGATGTTCATATGCCCTCTGCAATAAAAACGATTCAATGTAAATATCACGAAGATAAAAAGTATCAATTATCAAGTGTTGTAGCACCTATATTAGAAATGCTCTGCCATTACTGTGAAAGCACTTACTTAGGAAAGAGCGTTTCATATTATCTTTTTGCATATTATTCGGATAATGTTGATGAAGTGGATAGAAATGCTTTCTTAGACTTTTTGAACACGACAAAAGATAAGGAGATTCTCAGCAAATACTTTCACCGCATCTACAACATTCCTGATTTGACCATTCTTAGCATAGCAAATAAAGCGAGACGAACTGAGCAAGAAAAGAATCAATTGCTCGAGTACTATAAAACAAACCGGACTACGCTGCAGTTGCGAGTCGACATTAATGACTTCTGGAACGTTTTTGCTTATGTAAAAGCTGAACAATTTGAAGTCCTAAAAGGTCGAGTTATTCAGAAATTCGAAGACTTGTCTGACCATGAAACTGCAATTTCATTGTATTATCCCAATGCGTTTTCTCGTATTGCGTCTCTTTCTGCAAAAGAAACGGAAGCTGAACGAACAATCACCAAGTCTCAATTAATGGACTTTTTGGGAACGCAGAAATCTGTCTTACTTAATAAATGGACTCTTAAAGCGATAGATAAAGCAGAACTGCTTAAGGCAAAAAAACAGCATTTATCCTCTGCATTTGCTTCAAATCCTGATGTACGAGCCTTTGTTTTTACAGATCGGTTCCTTGATGAATCTCAAGATGGTCTTGTTGCTTTGATTAACGAATATCTGGCTAAATATTTCAAGAAGCCAAAACTTCAAAAACCACCGATTTTCCTGTTTGGAGACCGTCATGTGACGTTAATGCAAAGCGTTCTTCTTGAACTTTTCAAATACCAAAAATCGGCCAATACAGGATTGATCGGAACCACATTTGTTGCGGATAGCTTCGTGAATAATCAAAACAGCTCCCCTGATTTTGTTTGCAAAATTGCTATGTTGGGAAATATCAGTGCCAGCATATTGGAGCAATGTAATGTTAATCAGCTATACATCGTTGGAAGCAAGACAGAGTTTCCGCAAGACTTAACCAGCGCTGATTACACTTTAGAAGAGTTAAATATTACAGACATTAATGCACTCAAATATTTGGTTGGACTGACCAGAACAATGGAGGCATAAGTATGATTGAAATTGGAAAAGTTATAAGTAGTAATCCTGGTGCAATTCATATTTTGATGAACAGCATCGAAGATTTTGAACGCAATAAAGCAAATATTAAGGTGTCAAGATATGTTGCCATCGAAGATGGAAATGATCTGAAAATACTTGCGTCGATTCAAAATGTCTCTGCAGTTCAATCAAATGATGCCAAAACCATTAGCTATACTATTATCTGTACACCTATTGGTTGCTATTCCGAAACGGATGATGGGATATCTTTTAGGCAGGGCGGAGTTAATCTTCCTTCACCAACAGAGCCTGCGTATTTACCGGATGACGAGATTATTAATGCGATATTTAGTAGTAATGATAATTTCTCCTTTGGTGTAGGAAAATTGTCAAATAATCAGGCTGTAAATTATTACGTTGATGGCAACAAGTTCTTTGGGAAGCATATTGCAGTAGTTGGATCAACAGGTTCTGGAAAATCATGTGCTGTTGCAAGGTTATTGCAAAATATCTTAAAAATTAACCAAGGGCACAATGAGAATGCTGGAAATCTCAAAAATGCACATATCATTATATTTGATATTCATTCAGAGTATAGTTCTGCGTTTACTTTACAAGAAGCCGAACAATTTAGTCTTAACTGTCTTGATGTTGAGAAACTAAGTTTGCCTTATTGGCTGATGAATTCACAAGAGTTAGAATCTTTATTCATCGAAAGCAATGAGTTGAACTCGCATAATCAGATTTCACAATTCAAGAAAGCAGTAATATTAAGCAAGGAAAAGCATAATCCAGAAATGGAGCATATTACATACGATACACCAGTTTATTTTGATATTGCAGAAGTGTATCGTTACATCAAAAACAAAAATGCTGAGGTGATAAATAAAAAGGACGGAACGCCCCGACTTCCAATTGAACTTGATGGCAGCTTAGTTGAAGATGCGGACAATGAATATTTGGCAAGAGAAATAACGTTTGCACCAACAAGTACCTCCAAGGATGCAAAGGCATCTCCCGGTCCATATAATGGCGAATTTGAACGATTCGTAACGCGATTGGAAACCAAATTGTCTGACAAACGTTTACGCTTTATAACTAAGCCAGAAAAAGAAGACGGTACTTCATACACAACTCAAGATTTTGCAGATATCCTCAAGCAATTTCTCGGATACATTGAAAAATGCAATGTGACAATAATCGATTTAAGTGCCATCCCATTTGAAGTACTTAGTATTGTCATAAGTCTGCTTTCTCGTGTTATTTTTGATTTCGCGTTTCATTATTCTAAGATACGGCATCAAGAAGGGAAAGTTAATGATATACCTTTCATGCTCGTTTGCGAGGAAGCACATAATTACATTCCCCAAAGTGGGGGAGCAGAATATTCTGCTTCTAAACATTCTATTGAGCGCATTGCTAAAGAAGGACGCAAATATGGATTGAATTTAATGGTTGTCAGTCAAAGGCCTTCCGAAGTATCTGAAACAATCTTCTCGCAGTGCAATAATTTCATAGTTTTGAAGTTGACGAACGTTAACGACCAAAGCTGTATAAAGAACCTTTTGCCAGATAACAACGCATCACTGGTTGATGTCCTTCCGACATTGGCTGCTGGCGAATGTTTGGTCGTTGGTGATGCAGTTCCATTGCCTGCAGTGATAAAAATGGATATGCCGGATCCAGTGCCAAACTCTAGCAATGTTAATGTTTTTGATGAGTGGAACAAAGATTGGATTGATATTGTATTTGATGATGTTATCAGACGCTGGCGCAAAGAATAAACAATACTGGTAAAGGGTATGATCAGTCTATTTCAACGCCGTTGCTGACAACACAGTGACAACAAAAATCTTGATAGTCCAAGATTTATAGGTAATGCGAATAATCCTGATAATCTGAGCTAAATGACCTATACAAAATCGTTTAGCTCACGGCTTTCAGGAGCGAGTGGGAATAATTCGAAAAAGCAAAAAAAGCCAGTAATACCAACGGTTTTTCGAATTCGCTCATCTCTTCTGATAAGCTTTTGATAAGATTCCGCTACAATGCGATTATTCTGCATTGCAAGTGGTTTGTGAGTAAAGAATAATTTCATTCCTCTCACATGATCTGGGTGAATTGCAAATGAACAAGCAACTTGGAACTAAATGGTTCACATTCTACACCAAAGTTAGACCTTGGCTTGCATGCCTAATGATTTTCTCTACACTTGGTGATTTTTTTCAATATCCAGATGTATACCTCAGTCGCTGGTGGTTGTTGCTTTACTTATTGGGCGCAATTGCCCAGCCAATTCTATGCATTATTGTTGCTGTGAAATCAAGCAGAGACTACCCTGATTTTGTTCGCTTTGTGAAGGGCGTGCTGCTTTTTGAAACCATCAATATGGCATATCAACAAGGTGTACAGCAATATCTAAACAGCGAGTTACAATTTGGTGTAGCAGCAATTGTTTTTGTTGTCATTTTGGTCATCGGTTACTTTGTATGGTATCGCTTAAACGTTAAATATTTCGAAAAAAGAATCAATGTAATTGAAACAGATTATCTCGAATTCGATCCGAATCGTATCACAGAGTGTAAATCCTGTGGCTATCGAGATAAGAATTTCTTTAATGCATGCCCCCAATGTGGCCAATATGCAAAACAGTATATTTATCTCAACCAAGAACAGCCTAAAGAAGAAAGAATATGCTTTTGCAGAAAATGCGGTAGCAAGCTAATAGATGATGCTGTCTTCTGCGACAAGTGTGGCACAAAGGTAATAAAGGAGTAAAAAGACATGAAATGCACAAAATGTAATCATATACTCCCGGAAGACAGTGAATTTTGCCAATACTGTGGTTCTAAAGTCGAACCAATCATAGAACCTCCTGCAGAAGAACCTGCTCCGATTGTGACGTCTCCTGTCCTCGTTGCCCCAACCACAATTGACATCGATAGTTCTTCCGACCCGTTAAAAGCAATTATGGAAGCACAGGCAAAAGAAACTATTCGGGTCATGGAAGCAAACCGCGCAGCTCAACCTAATAACAAAAACGATCCTGAATTTGGCCTCGTTCCGGAAAAGCCCATTTTTACATTGGCAACGGAAATCGTCGATGGCCAGCGTACATACCTTGGTAAGCTGCGAACTCTTAATGGCGATAAGATTACATGGAAACGACTGGGATCCACTAGCGTTGAAGGTATCAACGGCATGATCGATATTTATGAAACATACCTCCCTTCTGGTGCCCCTTATAAAACCTTGTACATCAATATGTATGGTGCAAGAACATCCAAAACTGCACCAGCAGGCTTCTGCTTCCCCGAACAAAGAAAGGCGGTTGCAACTCCTGCGCCTGCAAATATCCAACCCAAGCAAGTTCAAGTTACCCCCAAAAAGAGAAGCAAAGCCCCTATTATCATCCTATCTGTTATTTGCCTACTGCTAGTTGCTGCCAATATTGCACAGTTTTTTCTGTACAAAGAAGCAGTCCGTGATACTGAGCAGCAGTTGATTACGGCAAATAATACTATCACAGCCAATAATAAAAAAATTGACGATCTTGAGGATACCATTTCCACGCAAACCAAAACTATTAACTCCCAGAAAAACACGATCTCTAACTTGGAAGACGATTCTGATCACTACAACGAAATCATACGATATGCAAAAAACGAAGACTTTGGTTATGCGGCAAGTAATTTCCGGGCCAGCACCGGTGTTATCGTTGTAGACAAAGACGATGATGACTATAAATTTACTTTAACCGCCAACTGGACTTATGGTGGAACTGTTGAGGTCGATTATTCTTCATCTGCAGCATGGGTCGAGTTTGACAAAAATGACTGGTCGACATCTACAACCATGACTGTCATTCCTAATTATGAGGGTGTTTGTGTGGTGACATTCAGCAACGATGTGGACTCAAAGACATTTAGTGTGCTGATAATTGTTACTGACTAAAGCAGCAAAATCATCTTGATTATTCACCTCTTTTTGCGTATAATCATATCAAGGTAACAACCACCCGGAACAATTACCTTGAGCTACTACCGAACCTTTATCACCACTGATAAGATTTTGATAAGCATCCATCATATAGCTATGATAATATGGATAGTCAAAATAATCAGAATAGCAGGTAACATATTTACTAAGCGTATTTGCTTAGGTTGTAAGATCCTGCAACGAATGGGAGTAAACCAAGAATAACCCGAAAAATTAACCGGAAATAAACCGGGAGTTATCATAACGAAAGCCGAGAACCGCGCCTGTTTTGGGGGCGGTTCTTGTGTAGGTAGAGAGAAGAAATGAAACGGATCACACGGATGACGCGGACGACGCGGGATATGACACATGGGCGGCCTTGGCGGCTGATTATGGGGTTTGCGCTGCCGGTGCTGCTGAGCCAGATCTTTCAGCAGCTTTATAATACGGCAGATACGCTCATTGTCGGGCGGTATTTGGGCGACGAGGCGCTGGCTGCTGTCAGCTCGTCCGGCGCGCTGATCTTCCTGCTCGTCAGCTTCTTCGAGGGCTTAACACTGGGCGCGGGGGTGGTAATCTCCAACTGCTTCGGCGCGAAGGACACGGCGCGGGTGGAGCGGGCCATCCATACGAATATCCTGGTCAGCTTTCTCGGCGGCCTGGTGCTTACTGTTGTTGGTATTTGGCTGACGCCCCATATCCTCCGCTGGATGGATACGGACCCGGAGGTACTGCCGGAGGCCATTGACTATTTCCGCTATTACTTCGCCGGGATTCTTGCAGTTGTTGTCTACAACGATTGCAAGGGAATTATGAACGCCCTGGGTGACAGCCGCAGGCCGCTGTATTATCTACTGCTCTCCTCGGCAATCAATGTCGTGCTGGACCTGCTGTTTATCGGAGGATTCGGTTGGGGCGTCTGGTCCGCGGCGGTCGC
>ERZ827520.3401-NODE-3401-length-13121-cov-6.621307_pt1 | contig 13121 bp, 9 predicted proteins | sample MGYA00519581_ERZ827520 | MGnify/ENA primary metagenome ERZ827520 (study PRJEB31778, sample SAMEA3449339) | human gut metagenome | biome: human gut; feature: human-associated habitat; material: faeces | place: United Kingdom | collected 2010/2012 ...
CGATGGGGGTGCCTTCGAGGTTGCGTTCCTTGAGAATCGGCATGAGCGTGCCGAGCGCGGTGGTGGTGAGTGCGATTACCGTGGCCACGCCGTTGATGCCTTGCTTGGTGAAGAACGGAAGGAATGTCACAACCAGCCAGGCGAGGCCTAGCGTGATTCCCCATGTAAGCAGTCCGACTTTGCCTTGATGTCCGGCGAGTCGTTTGGGGTCGATTTCGTAGCCGGCGAGCAGGAACAGGAACGCCATGCCGAGCTCGTTCAAGAGTTTCACGGCGTCGTTTACTTCGATCACGCCTAGTCCGTACGGGCCGAGCGCGGTTCCGGCGGCGAGCAGCAGCACGGTTTGCGGAATGAACTTGCCCGGGATCAGCTGCGCCACGATTGGGCTGACGGCCGCCACCGCCATGATGATGGTTAATGAAACGAGCTCTTGCGTCATGTTTCCAGCCTAGTGAGTCTGCGTGACGGTGCTCGGATACGCGGTGACCCCCATGACGCGCTGGGGGTGAGGTTAAGTTTTTTGTTAATTTTAGGGGGGGTCTATGAGCTTTTATTATCCGTGGAAAATGGCGGGACTGTTTTGTTTGAAGGTTGGCCCCCTCTTTTCGTTGAAGGGGATGGGTCTTTCGTTCGAGGGTTTTAACGAGGGTGTTAATGGAAAGAGCCCGATATGATGCTGAATCGAGCTGTTTAGGCGATTTAGGGGGTGTAAAAAATGATTGATGGCAAATTCACAGCAAAGGAGCGTGCGTATCTGGCCAGCCTGCCAGCGGTCAAAAGCGTGAGCCCATCCCATATCCGGTATACCGATCGCTTTAAGGTCGAGGTCATGTGCCGGTACAACGCGGGCGAATCGCCGTCGGCCATCTTTCGGGAGGCGGGTCTCGACCCCAAGCTGATCGGCTACAAGCGCGTGGAACGGTGCATCGCGCGCTGGAAGCAGCAGGAGGAGCGGAACAAGCGCAGGAACGAACATACGAACCATTACATGCAGGATTGTGATGACGAGCTGGAAGCCATCGAACTGCGCGGAGACGATGTGGATCAGTCCGTGGTGGATCTTTATGGCGCTGGCGCGGCAGGGACGTCGGGAAGCGACGTCGCGACGAGAAACGTTGGCGCGTCGGGAAGCAACGTCGTGCAATCGCAAGGCTCGGACAAGTTGCAGGAATCGCGCGCATCGCAGGATATGCTGTCGAAACTTGCACAGGCACAGCTGACCATCAACAAATGCGACATGCTGATAGCCAAGCAGGCGTTGCGTATCGACGAGCTGGAACGCGTGCTGCGGAAGTTCATCCAGTGATGCGTGCGAAACGTATGAAAAACATGGAACGTACGGAAGGCGCAGAACCGTCTTTCAACGAGATAATCGACGTTTCCGACGACATGCGCAGACGGCGTGGCCGTCGTAGGAAAACCGTCGCCATGCGTGTCTCCGCGGCACTGCTGATCGTCATCGCAATCTGTATCGGCGGATTCCCGACGATGCTGCAATACCGGTCGGCACACGAACTGTCGAACACGTCGGACCGGTCCGCGCGTACGGTTGCGGGCTGGCCGTATCCGCAAGCGGACGACGCAATCGCAGCGGCCAAGGAATACAACGAACGGCTTGCCACATCGGGGCAGCCGATCCTCGGCGAAGCGAAAGACCCGTTCTCCCAGGTGCAGGGCAGTTCGCGGTCCAGCGAATCCGGTTCCAACGAATCAGACAGCGCCAGCGCCAAAGATACGGAATATCAAAGCCTGCTGGATTCCGGCAGCGGGGTGATGGGCACCATCCGTATTCCGAAAATCTCCGTGAAACTGCCGATCTACCATGGCACGTCGCAGTCGGCACTCGCGTCCGGTGCGGGGCATTTGTATGGCAGTAGTCTGCCGGTGGGCGGCAAGAACACGCATGCCGTAATCACCGGGCATCGCGGGCTTGTGGACGCGATGATGTTCACCCGATTGGATGAGATGCGCGTCGGCGACTACTTCTACATCGAAGTGATGGGCCGCACGCTCGGCTACAAGGTGGATCGCATTTCGGTAATCGAACCGAATGACACTTCTACGTTGAAGATCGTGCCCGGCGAGGACCGGGTGACGTTGATGACCTGCACGCCATACGGTGTGAACACTCACCGATTACTGGTTTCAGCGGTGCGTGCGCCGATTCCTGGAGTGGTTCCCGAGGAACGGAATGCGGCGAAGGACGCGCGGACGATTGCGATTGCGGCCGCGGTGACCACATTGTTGCTTGGTCTGTTGCTGGTTTGGCTGCGCAGACGGCCGTGGCATATTCGCAGACATGCGGCTTGGTGGCCGAAGCGCGGCTGACGTGGCTACTGCATGAAGGCGTGTCTGACATGCAATTTGAATATAAAACGTGGTTGGCGCACAAAAAATGCGTGATTTCCATTATTGACTAATGGTTACGAAAGTATGAAGAAGCGTCATTTTGGTGATTATCCCATCGTTTCTTTGCGGTGACGTCGGGTGCTTTTCGCGGGTGACTTGTGTTGCAATTCAGCAATTTCCATCGATTGTGCGATACCCGACTTTTCCGCACTTAGGGTGTACGCATGGCGGTCCCTTTTCCTCTAGCCTTCAGAGTTGAAGCACTGTCAGGATTATTCGGGCACGTAGAAGATGTCGCAAATCCTGGCATGAAGAGAGGTTGCGCGTCGTGAGACGTGTGATTGCACGGGATTAAGGGGATGCTCATGAGGCATGCACATGAATATAAGGCGAAGCCCAGGGGAGGACTTGCCAAACGTATAGTGGCTGTGCTCGCATCGGTCGCCATGTTGAGTGGCATGGGCTACGCCACCTCCGCCGCTCTTGCGGAAGATACGCCGGCCACTGTGGAAACCACCACGGATCAAAGCGTGACTACTACTAACGAGTCGACTGATGGCAAGAATGCTGCGGACGGCACGGATGCGGACAATGCAGGCGATACTGCCACCGGTACCGCAGACACTGAATCCGATACCAACACTGGTGCGGATGCCGACGTGAACACGGCGAATGCGGCAAATGTCGGAGATGCTACATCTTCGGATGCGAACTCGCAGACTGATACCACCGCACAGTCCAATCCGCAACCTGTCAACGCCGCGCAAAATAGTCCTTCTGCAGTGGCGGATGTTACTGATTCCAACTGTATTTATGCTGGAACGAATGCTTTGCAGCGCGTGTGCTGGCTTGATATGTCCAAGTTCAACTCAAAGACCGCCAAAACAAACGCCGGACAAAAAATGACCGTGAATCTCGGCGGCGGCCTGACCATGTCATTTATCGCGCATTATTCCGGCAATCGTACGGTCGCCGCCAGTGGAGTGCCAACGTGGGATAATCGTGCAGCACACCCAGGTGAAGCTGGACATCACGCAATCTTCGGTGTTGAGGGATATTCTGATTTCCCGACCGGAAGCAAGCCCGCGCTGTATCAAAACGATGGATATCAGAACGATTCGAAGATACGGCTTTCAGATATCACCATTAACGGTCAGGACGTAGCTAATCTGCAGTATTCGTTCGTTATGGCGGATGCGGAAAGTACTAACAAAAACGAGCAGATGGTGTACACCTCCGATTCCGCGATTACGCAACTGGGATTTTATCCAACAGACGATAGCAATTACGGTTTCTGTGAGCCGCAATCTTCGAATGACAAGAAAACTATAACTTGCACGGGTAAGGATGGGGACGGCGTGCCTCAAGGCATTCGTCTGTATACAACGTCCGCTCCAACTCAGGTTTCTATTGAGATGAAGAACAGTGGTCCTGGCTCTAGGCAGGGTGCGGCGTTCGGCGTTATTTTCTCGCAGGCTGTTGCGAAGATCACTGTAAACGGTTTGGCCAGTGGTGATACGAGCACAACATTTAGGGCTGGTGTTTCGAATAATGAAGTCGGAAGTCTTGAATCGGATTCGATCTCGTCGAATACGGCAGAGAGCAGTACTTTACCGATCCTCGCTAGCGCAGGTGTATCGAAAACAGTTCGCTTCTACTTGGAAGGTAATCCAAGTGACTGGTCTAAGTATGACGTGACATTCGAAGGTACTGACAATGGCAAGGCTGTTTCCAACTCTGCGATTCAGATAGATGAAAATGAACGTCATTACGTTGACATGACTGTTGCGGCTGATCATACGGTGCAGGGCCACTTCACGGTGACTGCCCATCCGGATCCTTTGGGAGCGCCGGAACATCATAAGACCATCACCAAGAAGAATGGTGCCAACGATACGTACACGTTGAACCTCAACGTGACGGGCAAGCGGTCCAGCACTTCGCAAACCGTCTCCCAGCCAGTCGACATCGCACTAGTGCTCGATAACAGCGGCTCGATGGCCTACTGCATGAATGGTCATCAGTCCTCCTTCCTCGACCCGTGCGGAGGCGATAATGTTGTTCGCTCTGCAGCGCTGAAGGCGGCAGTGACCACTTTCTTAAATGGCGTTGATACGCAGAATAAGACAATCGCAAACGCTGCTAACAAAGTACAGGTTTCGTTGGTGAGCTTTGCTAAATCTGCATCTACGCTAAGCGAACTTACGTCTGACGTAACGACACTGAAAAAGGGGGTCGACAGCTTAAATCCCGAGGGTGCCACTAATACTGCGGCTGGTTTCAGCAAAGCTAAGTCCACCTTGGATAAGGACACGCGAACTAATGCAATCAAGTATGTAGTGTTCTTTACCGATGGTGTGCCGACTACGGATAGGACATTCAACAGTACTGTTGCGAACAAGACATTGACGACCGCTAAGCAACTGAAAGATGCGAATGTTGGTGTGTACAGCGTAGGCATCTTCTCTGGTGCTAACACGAGCGTAACTTCGTGCAATCGGCGGTCAGATGAGACATGCAAAGCCAATGTGTTTATGAATGCGGTGTCCAGCAATTATCCGAATTATGGAAGTGTTGCTTGGGATAATTCGTCTGGTGTAACGCTTAGTGGCGGCTCGAACAAGGGCTACTACAAGACCGCCAGTACGGCTTCTGAACTGTCGAAGGTTTTCGAAGACATTCAGCAAACTATTACGACCACCAACGGATATACCGGCGTGACCATTCAGGATACGCTGTCGGAATATGCTGAATTTGCTGATGCCAAGCCTGCAGAAACCGCAAAAGTGGTTACCAATGATGGCGCTAACGTAACTGCGGGATGGAATATCAATGTGAGTGGTAAGACGATTACCGCATCGCCGAAGAGCACGGAGCCACTTCCTAATGGTGTGACTTACACGCTGCAGTTCGACATCAAGCCTACGCAGAAGGCGTATGACGATTATGCGGCGAACAAGAACAAGGACGCTGAAAAAGATGGCTACGACGGTGTGACTGGTAGTGCTGGTTCCGATGCCGCCGGTAATGCCACGTCTGCAGGTAAGCCTGGTTTCTATACCAACGACAGCGCATGCTTGGCCTATTCGGGTGACGGCGAAAAGCACGCCTGCAGTGATACGCTTTATAAGGAACAGCCTGTCGATCAGGTCAAGACCGGTGCCATCACAGTGCAGAAGAAGTGGTACGGCGCCGATGGCAAGGAAAGCACAGAAGGCAATCCTAAATCGGTGACGTTTACACTGATCGACGGAAAAGATTCGAAACGCGACGTTACGGCAACGGCTGGTACGGGGTGGAAGGCAACTTTCAAAAACCTAGCTCCCGGTCACACTTATAAGGTGGTCGAAAAGGCTGTTACAGGCTACGAAACTTCTTACCAGAGCCAAGACGTGACAATCACTGCCGACGAGCTGTGGAAAGCCAATTCCGACGCGAATACGGCTGACAATGTGAAGGAGTGGAACGTCACTGTCGCCAACACTCACAAGAAGTCGACTCTGGCTAAAGGTTCGATCAAGGTGGCCAAGAGCATCAGCGGTCGTGAATGGAAGAAAGATGACTCCTTCAACTTCACCATTATCGGCTCTGGCTCAACCCAGAACGCTCCATTGCCTGTTCCAGCTTCCGTCGCGATCGGCACGAGTACCGCAAATTACGAGGCGAGCTTCGGCAAGATCGTATACAAGACCGATGGCACCTACACCTACACGGTGAAGGAAACCAAGCCCACCAACGCCATTGCCGGCCTGCACTATTCCCAGGCGGAATACACGGTAACCGTGACGGTTCCTGCCGATATGGGCACACCAAAAGTGAGCATCAAGCAAGTCAAGGACGACAACGGCGAGACTGTTGCTAATCGGTCTGCGAATGTCGCCAAATTCACCAATACGTATGTGGCAGTGTCGGCGCTGCCGTTGACGGGCGGGATGACGGATCGTCAGTGGCTGTTCGTCGGCGGTGTGGTCGGCGGGCTTGCGGTGCTGCTCATCGGCGCTGCCGGTGTGTGGAACGGCAAGAAGCGACTCGTCTGAATCGCTGTGCGGGGTCGGAACGTCTGCCAACTTGAAGGCGTTCCGACCGATAATTCAAGATTTGCGGATCGCGGGAGCAAGTTGGGTTCCTGCCTCCCGCGATCGCAGAAACAAGTAATCAAACAATAAGAAAGAGAGGATTCTCATGAAGATGAGGAAACTTTTCGCCGGCATCGCCGCCGCTGCGACGCTGCTGGGTGGCATGGCCCTGGGCGCAACCAGCGCACAGGCTGATGACACTACTACAACGGTGAATACGAGCGCGACGTTCACGTTCACTGCTGAAACCGCTGAACAGTTGACCAAAGCCAATCTGACAGCATACAAGATTGGCGATTATGTCCAGTATGGTTCCGGTACGGGTGCTGCCTACGGTGTGGTGACGAATTTCGCCAATGAGGAAACCGTTGACGCCGCGTTGAAGGCAGCTGGCGTGACTACTGCTGATAATCAGGATAATCTGGCTGCCGCTCTGAATACCGGTGCTCTGGATATTTCCGCAACGCGTCCGTGGAATTCTCCTGATAAAACCCGCAAGTTTGCCAATGCTCTGGAGAGCGGAAACACGTTGACTGGTGGCACACAGGTTACATTTGCTGCTGCTCCGACTGGCTCCGTTGAGAGCGGATACTCTGCTACCGTGAACCTGCCGGCTGGCATCTATGTGTTCATTGACTCTGCGGACGCTACTGGCTCCGTGACCAAGGCAATCCCGATGATTGTCGCTTCCGGTACCGTTGACACTGAGAAGAAGGTTCTAACCGATCCGACTACCGGTGCCACCGTGAACATGAAGAACACTAAGAACCCCGGAAAGACCAAGGAGGTCAATAAGGATTCCGCTGCCATCGGCGACACTCTGGCCTACACGCTGACCGGCACCATCGCGAACCCGGCTCCGACTGAGTTCAAGTTCACCGATAGGCCGGGCACGGGACTGACCATCAAGGTCGACACCTTCAAGTTCTACGCTGATAATGTCGCAATTTCCGCTAAGGAGGCCGCTGGTGATTTCACTGTTCCACTCTCCGATGTGACCGGTGGCGAGAATGCGTTCTTCGATGTGATCGTGAACAATCCGTCCAAGTATGCAGGCAAGACCATCAAGGTCACCTTCAAGGCAGTGGTCAATGATGACGCTTCCGTCACCGATGGTGTGGTCAACAAGCTTGACAATTACGGCGGCACCGAGGTTGAGGCCAAGACTAAGTTTGTCGGATTCGACTTCACCAAGGTTGATCCGGACAGCAAGGGTATCGAGGGCGTCACTTTCCAGGTGAAGGATGATGGTACCGCACTGTATTTCGTGAAGCAGAACGATGGTTCTTACAAGAAGGCTGCTTCCGTCAATACCCCAAGCGCAACGACCGGTGTTAAGACTGACGCCAACGGCAAACTGGCCTTCACCGGTCTTGATGCCAACAAGACCTACACTGTCACGGAAACTGATCGTGCTAGCGACGTCTATCTTGACATCAAGCCGAGCTTCACCGTGTCCTTCGAAGAAGGTGTAGCTGTTCTGTCTAGGAACGCCACTTCCGATCCGTGGGGCTTGGTCGACACCAGCCGCAAGACCGTGAAGAACGTCAAGTCCATCACCCAGCTGCCGCTCACCGGTGCTGCGGGCACCACGCTGTTCACCGTCGTGGCGCTGCTCGTGGCCGGTGCCGGTGTGACCGTTGCGGTTAAGAGCCGTCAGCGCATGCACTAAACCCACAAGGCGGTAACGCCAAAAGCTATGCAGGGGCCAATCCAACCGGGTTGGCCCCTTTTGCGTGCGCCCGCGACCCGACTGTCCTACGGTCCGACCCGGCCCCGCGGGAACGTCTGTGGGGTGTCATCCACATCAGATGAGGATATTTTTCGAGGGGACAGTGCGGGTTGGTGCGACGTGTTGTAACAAGCTGAACCGTGGATGCGAGGTAGTCACAGACAGTCTCCGAAGAGAGGGGAAAAACGAGGGTATCGTGCGGCAAGCGGGCCATAGAATCATAAAGCATATCCACGAGAAGTGAGCAATGGAGACACAGGACGGGAGGTATTGCCGTGCGTGGCGGCGGAGTATTCAGCGACGAGGAGATTCAGTTGTTGCGGGAATTACCGGCGGTGGCGAATGTGACGCGTAATCGTATCACCTATTCCGATGCTTTCAAGCAGGTGTGCACCATCCGATATCTTGCGGGGGAATCTCCGACCAAAATCTTCCGTGAGGCGGGATTGCCACCGGAACTGGTCGGGTACAAGCGCATCGAACGCAGCGTGGCTCGTTGGAAGGCCGCCGCCATCAAATCAGTGAGCGGCAACGATCACCTGGATGACAGCGAGATCATTGCGCAGCTCGTTGAACGGTACAAGCGTACTTTGGTGACGAGGCGGAATCTTGACAATATGGCGTCCGGTGTTCCGGATTCGAGCGTTCCCGTTATGTCCGAAGGCGCTGTCGGCGCGCATGTTTCGATTGGCGCGCTCGACGGTGATACCGCTGACATCATCATCAAGCAGCAGGCACGCCGCATCGACGAACTGGAACGTGCCAACGCTTCCTTGCTAGACAAGCTCGACAAGGCGATCCCGTCCCCGACTGTTGATGAGTGAAACCATTCGTCTGCTTGATTGACATGTGGGTTTTTCGGGCAGGCTACCCCGCGATTTGCATAAAATGCCCCCCATCTGGCATGCGGCAAATATGGTTTGCGCTATATGTGGCAGAGTCCCGCGGAAAAAAAGAGGTTAGAGGGTATGATTTATCCCCTCTAACTACCTTGCATTCAAGATGGTCTGCCACATATAGTGAAAATCAGTTTTGGAAAAGATGCGAATCTGCCACATATAAGGCATATGGGTGTGTTTCGCGGTGCGAACAATGGCGGAGATTGTGCGGCTCCCGCGGTAGGGTGTGAACATTATGACTTTTGGGAATACGAAAACCGAAAAAACCGGTACAAGCACGTCCGACGCGACGGAAACCGCGCACATCAAATCCGTCGAAAGCCTCGACCAGAGCAATGAAATGGAGCGAGGCCTGAAAAACCGCCACGTTCAGTTCATTGCCATCGGCGGCACCATCGGCACCGGCCTGTTCCTAGGCTCCGGCAAGTCGATTGCACTGACTGGCCCGAGCATCATTTTCGTGTACATCGGCGTCGGCATGATCATGTTCCTGCTGATGCGTGCCATCGGCGAAATGATGTACAGCGACCCCAGCCAGCACACGTTCATCAATTTCATCACGCGCTATCTCGGCCGTGGGTGGGGTAAGTTCGCCGGCTGGACGTATTGGATCGTGCTCATTCTGACCGGCATGACCGAAATCACTGCCGTAAGCACGTATTTTGTAACGTTCTTCGGCACATTCGGCATAGACCTGAACTCGTGGAAGTGGCTGATCGAACTGTGCTTCCTCGTGGCGCTCACTGGCATCAATCTGATTGCGGTGAAAGTGTTCGGCGAGGCGGAATTCTGGTTCTCCATGATCAAGATCACGCTGATTGTGGGCTTGATTGTTACCGCCGTGGTGATGCTGTTCCTTGGTTTCAGCTATCCGGCGACGCATATCGAGGGCGTGGATGGTACGGTCTCCGGCGCTACCGTGAGCCTCACGAACATCACCGACGGCTTCCAGCTCGCGCCGAACGGATGGATGAACTTCTTCATGAGCTTCCAAATGGTGTTCTTCGCCTACCAGCTCATCGAATTCGTGGGTGTCACGGTGTCGGAAACGCAGAATCCGCGCGAGGTGCTGCCGAAGGCCGTGAACGAGCTGATCATGCGTATTCTGATCTTCTACGTGGGCGCGCTGATCGCGATCATGGCTATTGTGCCGTGGCGTAATTTCCACGAGAATTCCGACGGCTCGTTCGGTTCGCCGTTCATCATGGTATTCAAATATGCGGGTCTTGATTGGGCTGCCGCACTGGTGTTCTTCGTGGTGATTACGGCTGCCGCGTCGGCGTTGAATTCGCTGATTTATTCGGCCGGGCGCCACTTGTATCAGCTCGCTTCGGATTCTGAGTCGCCTGCGATGGCTCGTTTGGCTGAAGTTTCCGAACACAAGGTGCCTGCGAAGGCGATTGTCGTTTCGGGTTGCATGATTCTGTTCTCCCCGATTATCAACGCGATTCCAGGCATTTCCGGCGCGTTCGTGCTGTTCGCTTCGGCCGCCAGCGCTGTGGTGATTTTTATTTACGTGCTGACGATGCTCGCCCACCACAAGTATCGTCAGAGCAGCGATTTTCTGCCAGACGGTTTCGTCATGCCCGCTTGGCAGGTGCTTGATTGGATTGCGATTGCGTTCTTTGTGCTCGTGTATGTCACGTTGTTCCTGTCGGCGGACACGATTGGTTCTGCGATCGCCGGTCTGATTTGGCTGGTTGCGTTCGGCGGATATTGCTTGCTGCACGAACGATTCCAGAATCGCGATCTTAAGAAAGCCTTGCAGCGGTAGCGTTTGCGGGTAACGCAGGATACAAGTAAGGGGCGTCTGCCGAACGTGAGTGCATTACATACGTTCGGCAAACGCCCCTTTTCAGTATGGTCTTTGCGCGAATCCCCATTATGGGATTCAGCGCACTTTAGCCGATGTAGTCGGCCTCGTTCGTTGGGCTGGACGGTACGGCATGATCTTCCGTAACCTTGCCCAAGCCAGACAAATACGCTTCACGACCAGCTTCGATCGCCTTCTTGAACGCGCGTGCCATCAGCGGAATATTGCCGGCGGAAGCGATGGCCGTGTATGCCATCACCGCGTCCGCGCCCATTTCCATGGCTTCTGCAGCCTGGCTCGGACGGCCAATACCAGCGTCGATAATCACCGGAACATTGGAATTTTTGATAATCACTTCAATGAAATCGCGTGCACGCAGACCCTTATTCGAGCCGATCATCGCGCCAAGCGGCATCACGCAAGCCGCACCAGCGTCTTCAAGACGCTTCGCCGCAATCGGATCGGGGAACATGTACGGCATGACCACGAAGCCTTCTTTTGCCAGCTGTTTCGTGGCTTTGATGGTTTCCTCATTGTCGGGCAGCAGATACTTCGCCTCATGCTCGATCTCCACCTTCACGAAATCCGTCTGGCACACTTCGCGCGCGAGACGGGCAATACGTACCGCTTCCTCGGCATTGCGTGCGCCGGACGTGTTCGGCAGCATGGTGATGCCCTTCGGAATGTAGTCGAGCAGATTGTTTTCGGTGGTGCGGCAGCGACGCAGCGCCATAGTGACGATTTGCGTACCCGCGTTCTCAATGGTCGCCTTGATGAGGTTCAGATCGTAGCGGCCGGAACCGAGAATGAAACGGCTCGTGAACTTGTGTCCGCCGAGGATCAACGGATCGGCGTCACCGGTGGCGATTTCGTCATACGCGTGCGCATCCGGTTCCGGCAGCAGTGCGGTGTTCGTGGTGGTGCCGACCAGCTCGTCGAGGGTGGCATTCGGTGCCGCTGCGAAGTCTTTTTCCGCGGTGGTGATCGTGTTTTCGGTGCTCATGGTTAATCCTTACTATGCGATTAGTGTCGTGTCATTCGTTGCGATTTGCGATTGCAACTTGCGTTTGCGTTTCGCTGTCAGGCGTCTTCTTCGCCGAGAATCAAGCGAGTGATCATATTGGCTTCGTGGCAGGCGACCACACCCACGCGCGGTGCCATCAGACCAGCGCCCGGCACCGGAGCGGTTTCGCCGTCGCCGCAGAAGTAGAAATTCTTCGAAACGCGACGAGTATTCACCAAATTGGAACTGCGGAATCCCGCCATTCCAGAAGCACTCACCAGCTTCTTGTTCGGCAGATTCTCAAGTACGGCATTCACCAGCATCGTCTTGTTTTCCGGCACGTCGAACGCTTCGCAGATAATATCTTCATTGTCGAACAGCATCGGCACGTTCTCGTCGGTCACTTTCACGGTATCAATGGTGATATCGATAAAAGGATTGATCTGACGCAAGTTACTGCGCAATGCTTCCGTCTTGTACTGCCCAAGATCCTTCAAAAAATACTGCTGACGATTCAGATTCGTCATATCCACGCGATCAAAATCAATCAAATGCAGGTGACCGACGCCAATGCGGGTCAACGCCACCGCAATCGTCGATCCGAGGCCACCGCAGCCGCAAATGGCCACGTGCGCCGCGTCGAGCTTGTCTTGCGTGGCCGCGGTGTGGCGGTCGAGCAGGGCCGCGCGGATTTCTTCGCGGCTGACGAGCGTGGTCGGGTCGGGCTGGTTGTCGAAAGCGTGCTGGCGGGCGTCGATCTGCGCCTGCGATATGGATGGTTCAAAAGTCATGGTTGTTCTCGTATTCTCGTTTTCCGTTCGTGTGTTGTTTTTGCCGGGTTGGTTGTGTTTTGTATGTTCTTGCGATTGTTACGCGTATATTGCGCCGGCCGTAATCGCAAGAAATTTTGAAAGTGGTTCAGCCGCCCTGCACGAACGTGACGATTTCCAACGTATCGGTGCCCTTGAGCTGCGTCTGCGCACGCTGGGTGCGAGGCACGATTTCGCCGTTGAGCTCGACAGCCACGCGGTCGGCGCGCAATCCCTTGCTTTCGATGAGTTCGGCCACGGTGATTGGCGTGGCGATGTTCTCTTCCTTACCGTTGATGATCATTGTGGTTCCCTTCTGCGTCTGTCGTGACACATGCTTCCTGCGCTCCAAATGTCCGTTTCTGCAGAATCGGACACTCAATGCTGGTACGAAAAAAGGGTCGCCGAAGGAACCGTACCCTATGAGGTGGTGCGCCCCT